>PDWI01001735.1_pt1 | contig 33953 bp, 32 predicted proteins | sample 1430891 | NCBI WGS metagenome assembly PDWI01 (sample SAMN01162508, study PRJNA174530) | Oral metagenome, whole genome shotgun sequencing project. | biome: Marine environment; feature: Marine mammal; material: Swab sample of the gingival sulcus; isolation source: swab sample of gingival sulcus... | reverse complement strand
CGATAACTGCTTGACGCTCTGCTTCATCTGGAATTTGTTGCTCTAATTGACGCTCATGAGCCATACGCTCTTTTTCTTGAGCAACCATACCTTCAGGAACTGAATTGGTATCGAACGTAGTACAGATGATTTATAAAGAATATGAAACACTCCACCAATGATAAAAAAAGAGACCATCAGTAGAAAAAGTTTTCTTCCAGAAGAAGTTATTCTTATATTTTTTTTTATTTTATTCATGATGATAAGGTTCTTTTTTAATAATAGTCATAGCCCTATATAGTTGTTCTACAAAGAGTAAACGAATCATCTGGTGAGAAAAAGTCATAGATGATAAAGAAAGTTTTTTATTCGCAACTTTATATACTTTTTCAGAAAAGCCATATGCTCCACCAACTACAAAAACAATATTGCTATGAGAATAAATCATCTTCTTTTCTATGAATTGAGAAAATTTTTTCGATGTAAATTGTTCACCTTTTTCATCAAGCAAAATAATCTGTTCACCAGTATCTATTTTTGAGAGAATCAAGTCTGCTTCTAACTCCTTTAAAGCATCTTGTGACATTTTTTTTCCTTTTTTAACATCTGGTATTTCAATCAATTCAAAATTAAGGTAATGCTTTATTCTTTTGATATAAACTTGCATTAAATCTTTTAACTTTTCATCATTTGTTCTACCAATTACTAACAATTTAACTTTCACAATTCAAAATTGGCTTACTATTTGCACTAACTTTATAACACTAGACAACAAAAATAAGGAATAATATGGTTAAAACAATAAAAAAAGTCCTTTTATTTATCTTGCTTCTTTCAAGTATTGGAACAGGATACTCACAGGAGATAAAAGTTCCCAATGAAATTATCAAAGGATTTCAACAAGGAAAATCTGAATTAATATACAAATATTTTAATTCTAACATAGAGTTTATTATTGAAAACAACAGTAATATTTATAGTAAACAACAAGCAAAAGGTATTTTAACTCATTTTTTCAAACAAAATAAAGTCGTTAAATATCAGACTTTGCATAGCGGTGAGAAAGGTGCTTCTCTTTTCGTTATTGGGAAATTAGAAACTAAGACAAAGAATTTCCGCATCTATCTATTAGCAAGAAAATTAAATAACAAAACTTATATACAACAAATTAGAATTGATTCATTAAATGAGTAACAAAGATTTTATAAAACAAATTCCCGTTTGGTTTGAGGAAGATATACAAGATGGAGACCATACCACATTATCCACTATACCTAATGATGTTATTGGAAAATCACAACTTATTATCAAAGAAGATGGAGTATTAGCAGGAGTAGAAGTTGCAAGAGAGATTTTCAACTACTTTGACCCTGAATTACAGATGACAACCTACATTAATGATGGTGAAAAAGTTAAGGTAGGAGATGTTGCATTTGTTGTCACAGGTAAAGTCCACTCACTACTTCAAACTGAACGCTTGATGCTTAATATTATGCAGAGAATGAGCGGAATTGCTACTCGTACAGCAGAATATATGCAACTATTAAAAGGAACAAAAACCAAAGTCCTTGATACAAGAAAAACAACCCCTGGATTACGCATGTTAGAAAAAGAGGCTGTCAAATTAGGAGGAGGTGTTAATCATCGTATCGGTCTTTTTGACATGATACTTATCAAAGATAATCATGTAGATTTTGCAGGAGGTATTAATAAAGCAATTGATAATGCAAAAAATTATCTAAAAGAGAAAGGTAAAACTCTTAAAATAGAAGTGGAAGTAAGGAATTTTAATGAACTTCAACAAGTTATTGAACATGGTGGAGTAGATAGAGTTATGTTAGATAATTTCTCAACAGAAGACACACGAAAAGCCGTTAAGATGATTGATGGGAAATTTGAGACGGAATCATCAGGAGGCATTACCATTGAAATGTTAAGAGAATATGCTGAGTGTGGTGTCGATTATATTTCAGTAGGTGCATTAACACATTCAGTCAAAAGCCTTGATATGAGTTTCAAAGCAGTATAATTATTTTCTAACCAGAAAAAACATAAAAAAAGAGGCTACCTGAAAAGATAGTCTCTTTTACTTTTTTAATAAAACACCATTACGCTTTCAAACGATTAGCGTTAATTTTATTAATTTTTTCTTGTGCTACTTCTAATGTAACAACCCATTTTTTTTCTTCTTTCGAGGGAAGTTCGTACATTGCATCTGTGATTATCGTTTCAGCAATGGAACGCAATCCTCTTGCTCCCAATTTGAATTCAACTGCTTTCTCAACAATATATTCTAAAACTTCTGGTTCAAATTCTAATTCAATACCATCCATCTTAAACAGTTTTTTAAACTGCTTCACAATAGAATTTTTAGGTTCTGTAAGAATACGAATTAAAGCATCTTTATCAAGAGGTTCTAAATAAGTCAAAATAGGCAAACGACCAATTATTTCAGGTATCAATCCAAAAGCCTTTAAATCCTGTGGAGCAATATATTGCAACAGGTTATCTCTATCAACTTGTTCATTTTCAATACTTGCATTATATCCTACAACCCTAGTATTTAGACGAGTAGCAATTCGCTTTTCTATTCCGTCAAAAGCACCACCACAAATAAATAAAATATTATTGGTATTTACCTGTACAAACTTTTGGTCAGGATGTTTTCGACCACCTTGCGGAGCAACATTTACTACCGAACCTTCCAATAATTTTAACAATCCCTGTTGTACACCTTCTCCACTAACATCACGTGTTATACTGGGATTATCACTTTTTCGTGCTATTTTATCTATCTCATCAATGAATACAATACCTTTTTCTGCGGCATCAACATCATAATCAGCAACCTGTAACAAACGAGTAATAATACCTTCAATATCCTCTCCAACATATCCTGCTTCCGTCAAGACTGTAGCATCAACGATTGTAAAAGGAACATTTAACTTTTTCGCAATTGTTTTGGCTAAAAGCGTTTTTCCTGTTCCAGTATAACCAACCATTACAATATTTGATTTTTCTATCTCTACTTCATCATCTTCATCTTTTTCTTGTAATAATCTTTTGTAGTGATTATAAACTGCTACGGAAAGAAATTTTTTGGCTTCATCTTGTCCTATGACATAATCATCAAGAAACTCTTTGATTTCTTTGGGTTTAGGAACATCTTCTTTCTTAATATCAAATGCTCCTTTTTTTACCCTAGTCATCTCTTTGAAAATATCATTTACTTGAGTAGAACAATCGTTACAAATGTAACCATTCTCCCCCATAACAAGTAAACCTGCTTCTTTCTCTCCTCTCCCACAAAAACTACATTGGTTAAGATTTTTCTTACTCATCGTTATTTATTATCTTTTATCAATACTCTATCTATCATACCATAATCAAGAGCCTCTTGCGAAGTCATCCAAAAATCTCTATCAGAATCTTTCTCTATTTTTTCATAAGTATTTCCCGAATGGTCAGCAATTATTTGATACAACTCTTTTTTTAATTTCATCATTTCTCTTAAATTAATTTCCATATCGGCAGCAACTCCTTGTGCTCCACCACTAGGCTGATGAATCATTATACGAGAATGTTTTAAGGCAGAACGTTTTCCTTCTGCTCCTGCTACAAGTAATACTGCACCCATTGATGCTGCCATTCCTGTACAAATAGTAGCGACATCACACGAGATAAACTGCATTGTATCATAAATTCCTAATCCCGCATAAACAGAACCACCAGGAGTATTCAAATAGATTGAAATATCTTTCCCTGGTTCAGCAGAATCAAGATAAAGCAATTGTGCTTGAATCACATTGGCAGTATAATCATCAACAGGATTTCCCAAAAAGATAATTCTATCCATCATTAAGCGTGAGAAAACGTCCATTTGAGTAACATTCAACTGACGCTCTTCCAAAATAGAAGGAGAAATATAAGAATTGGTAACATCTGCATACTTATCCAAAGCCAATCCATTCATTCTAAGATGCTTGGTTGCATATTTTCTAAAATCGTTGTTTTTGTCCATTTTTATAAAATTACGAAATAATAAAGTTGATAAAATGATGATTCTTCTCAAATCACTACTCACTTAAAACTATTTTATTTCTCTTCTGTTTCAAACATTTTATTAAACTCATCCATAGAAACATTTTTCGTTTCTAATGTTACTGTCTCTTTTATCTTAGCCAACACTTTTTCTTCTACCGCTCTATTGGCAATGTTACTTGCTGTTTCTTGTTCTTTCAACATTTTTTCAGCATAATCTTCATAAATTTCATCTCCTAATCCCACCATTCCATATTGAGCATATTGAGATTTTGCTATTTTCACAGCATAATCTTTTAAGTCTTTGTGTTCTATTTTAAGATCTTCTTTTTTTGCTATTTGATCTTTTATCAATTGCCAACGAAGGTCTTCCAACATTTTAGGAAAATCTTCTTCTACTTTCTCTTCTGTCATCTCTTTGTTAGTCATCACCAACCATCTTTTCAAGAAAGTTTCAGGAAATTGTAAATCTGCATATTTTTTCAAGAAATAATCTTTTGTATCTACTGAGAATTTATATTCACTATCCAAAGTTAAGTTTTCTTGAATATTCTCTCTTATTTTCTCATTAAATTCTTCTTCTGATTTCACAACATCTTTACCAAATGCTTTATCAAATAAATCTTGATTAATTTCAGAATCAACATATCTTGTTACTTCTTTGATAGTTATTTGAAAATCAGAAGTTAAACCTTCGATATCTTCTTTTTTCAGTTTAAGCATAGAAGCAACTTCTGTTTCATTTTCATACGCTTTTTTAGGATTGAAAACAATAACAGAATCTTTTTTGGCACCGATAAATTTCTTTTTCTCCTCTTCATCTTTCATATATCCTGCTGTTAGAACAGCATCTTCCACTCTAATACCATTTTCTTTTACTTTACCATCTTCCAACTCTTCAATCAATCCTTTTATCATATCTTTCTCTTCCACTACATCTGCACTTTGGTAACTTCCAAAACGCTGTGCATAAGATTTTTTATGATTCTCAAACATCTCATCACTAATAGCAATTGAATAGATATCAATTTTATCTTTATCGCTGTATTCTACTTCAAATTCAGGAACCAATCCAACATCAAAACTGTATTCAAAATCTTCTTGATTATCAAAGTCAAATGGTTTTTGGTCTTCTGTAGGAAGTGGTTGCCCAAGAACATTTAATTTATTTTCGTTAATATGGTTATAAAGACTATCAACAATAATTTTATCTATTGTTTCCGCCAATACTGATTTTCCATACATTTTTTTTATCATATTCATCGGAACCATTCCACGACGGAAACCTGGAACATTTGCTTTTTTACGATAATCTTTTAATTTCTTTTGAACGTCTTGTTCATAATCACTTTTTTCAACTTTAACAGTAAAAACTGCATTTACTACATCAATTTCTTTTTTTGAGATATTCATTTTTTCTATATTTTGTATTTTCTTTTTATAATTCTTTTTTTATTCTCCATTCATTGATACTAAAAACTCTTCATTATTTTCAGTTCTTTGAATTCTATCTTTTAAGAATTCCATTGCTTCAACAGAATTCATATCTGATAAATGGCGTCTTAATATCCACATTCTACGCATAACTTCATCACCTAACAATAAGTCATCTCTACGTGTACTTGAAGCCATAATATCCACAGCAGGGAAAATTCTTTTATTAGATAATTTTCTGTCTAATTGAAGTTCCATATTTCCTGTTCCTTTGAACTCTTCAAATATTACTTCATCCATTTTTGAACCTGTTTCTGTTAAGGCTGTTGCAATAATAGTCAAACTTCCACCATTTTCAATATTTCTAGCAGCCCCAAAGAATCTTTTAGGTTTATGAAGTGCATTAGCATCTACCCCACCAGTAAGCACTTTTCCCGATGCAGGAGCAACAGTATTGTAAGCACGTGCTAAACGAGTTATAGAGTCTAACAAGATAACCACATCTTGACCACTTTCAACCATTCTTTTGGCTTTTTCGTGAACTAAATTTGCTATTCTCACATGTCTTTCGGCAGGTTCATCAAAAGTTGATGATACAACCTCCGCTCTTACATTTCTAGCCATATCAGTAACCTCCTCAGGACGTTCATCTATCAAAAGAATAATCATATATACTTCTGGGTGATTATCTGCAATAGCATTAGCAATTTCTTTTAACAGTACAGTTTTACCTGTTTTAGGTTGTGCCACAATCAGCCCTCTTTGTCCTTTACCAATGGGTGAAAACATATCAACAATACGAGTTGATAATGGGTCATTTTTCCCATTTGTTAAAATAAACTTCTCATCAGGGAAAAGTGGTGTTAGATGTTCAAACTGTACTCTATCTCTGATATAATGGGGTTCTCGTCCATTAATACTAGAAACACGAATTAAAGGAAAATATTTTTCACCTTCTCGTGGAGGACGTATCGAACCAGTAACAGTGTCCCCTGTTTTTAACCCAAAAAGTTTTATTTGAGATACAGACACGTAAATATCATCAGGAGAAGCCAAATAATTGTAATCAGAAGAACGAAGAAAACCATAACCATCATTTAACACTTCAAGTGTACCCGTTCCTTCTAAAACATCTTCAAAATTATAGTTATAGGTTCTTTTCTTCTTATCTGTTTGTTGTTTTGATTTGAAGTTTCCGTTTTTACCGTTTTCTTGTTGATTATTTTGATTTTTCCTACCAACTTTTTGGGGTTGGGTGTTAGAATTTTCTTGAACTGACTTTTCAGTTTGTTCTACTTCTTGTTCCTCCCTTTTAGTTTCAACCTCTTTTTTAGAAACTTTCCTTCTTGGTTTTGATGTAGGAGTCGTTGTTTCTTTTAATGATTTTTCGCTACTCTGTTCGCTTTTTTCTACTTTTTTCTTAACCGATTTAGATTCTTTTTTTTCCGTTAAGTTCTCTTCTTCTTTATTCTCAGATTTTTTTTCTTTTCTCTTCTCTGTCTTTTTAGAAGTTGTTCTAACTCTTTTTTTGCGTTCAGTAACATCAGAAGATTTCTGCTGTGCATTAACAACTGCCTGTTGGTCTAAAATTGCATAAATTAACTTTTCTTTGGTTAATGAACTTATTGATTTAAGTCCTAATTCTTTTGCAATAACTTTTAATTCATTTAATTTCTTTGCAGAAAGTTGCAAAATCGTGTAATTTGTCATAAAATTTTAAGATGTATGTATAAAAAGATGATTTTATACTTTTTGTTATATAAAGAAATTTTATATTGTAAATTCCTAATAATTTAATAGTTATATTTTTGAAGAATATCAAAAATCACTTGAAATCGGTACAAAGGTATATAAATTCTTCATATAAGCAAAAAAAAAGTATAATCTTATTCAAAAAAGACAATCAACCAACCTATTAAACAAAATAGAATTAAGACTTTATGAATTGGATTTAAGTATAAAAGACATTGATAAACCTACACCATTTCTAAATAAAAAAGAGATTATCGTTTGGGATAACCTCTCTTTTATTTTTTTATTATTTTGAGTTCTCAAAAACAATACTTTGCATTTTATCAAAACTCTCTTCTTGGCTTGTTAATAATTTGAACTGTGCCAAAGTACGCTGCCAATTGTGTTCTGGCGAATTAATTTTGTAATAAGTATCTCCATTTAGATAGTCAGTAAAAAATCTTACTGTTTGCATATAACTTAATAGTTTTGCTCCAAAAGCAAGATTTCCTCGTTCTGTCGGCGTTAAAAACGCTGCTTTTTCCAAATAACCTTTGGTATAAGAGCCAAAAATATCAAAATTAACCCCAATATTATCGTGATTTTCATCATCTTCTGCTCCTGTATTAGCAGCAGTACGCATAAAATCACCAAAATCAGAAAGTACATATCCCGGCATTACGGTATCTAAATCCACAATACAGATTGGCTCGTCATTATCATCAAATAAAATATTATTCACTTTTGTATCACAATGATTGATGCGTTTTGGAAGTTTTCCTTCACGATGTAATCTTTCAGGAAGACACATTTCGGTAGCACGTTTTTCTATCTCATCAACCAACCAGCGTGTCTTTTCCAAACGCCCTGCTACATCATTTTTCACGGCTTCTCTAAACTCTTCCAAACGGAATTCCATATTATGGAAATTAGGAATAGTCTCTATCATATCACTCAAATCCAAATCAGAAAGCATCTCTTGAAATTCTCCAAATGCCAATCCCACTTTATAAGCCAATTCTGGAGTAATAGCATCATAACTTTTGGTGTTTTTCAAATGCACATACACACGCCAGTAGTCTCCCTTATCATCTTGGTAAAAGAGTTTTCCATCTTTTGTAGGAACAAGTTGTAATACTCGTCTTTCTACATTTTCTACACCTTTTTCTTTTAATTTTTTACGCAAATGGTCAGTTACAATACGAATATTGTTTTGCAAACCTTCTACATTCTTAAAAATACTATGATTAATTTTTTGTAAAAAATACCATTCCCCATTAGGTTCTTTACTTTCTACAATATAAGAATCATTGATAATACCGATTTTTAACGGTCTTATTTCTCCTATCTCTGATTGAGTCTGAAATTGATTAATTATTTTTTTCATTATAAACTAGATTTTATAAGATTATTTTTTAATAAACTAGTGCAAAAATACAAATATTTTTTAGAATGGAAACAATAATGGTATGATTATAATCATTATAATAAAATAAATTAATTGCAAAGGCAATCCAACTTTCACATAATCCAAGAAGGTAAATCGTCCTGCTGAAAGCACCAATATATTAGATGGTGTAGAGAATGGACTAGCAAAACTCAAACTTGCTGCTACTGCTATTCCTATAATAAAAGGATGTGGATCTATTCCTAATGTTGCTGCTGCTTGTAAACCAATAGGTGCGAACAATACTGCTGTTGCTGTATTACTAATAAACATAGAGAAAAAAGACGTTGCTAAGAATAGTCCCGCTAACACAAAATAATGTCCATAATTACCCAAACTATATACCATTCCATTAGAAACAAATTCAGAAGCACCTGTCTTCTGCATTGCCGTAGAAAGTGGTATCATTGACGCAAACAGAAAAATACTTTCCCAGTTAATACTTTTATAGGCTGTCTCAACATTACGAAAACAACCTAACAATATCATCAATACCGCTATTAGTAATACTGCTATTGCAGGAGACATAATCTTAAACACCATAAGTAAAACCATTGTTACCAATAAAACTCCAGCAAGAGGTGCTTTGTGACTTAATGGTGCTTTTGATGCCTCTTCTTCGGGGGCTCCCACCACTACTGCATCTGGCTCTTGACGTTTTATTCTTTCAATATCACTCCAACGTCCTTGTACAAGCAACGAGTCTCCTGCTTGTATTTTTTCATCTTTTATGTTTTTTAAGATATATTTTCTTTGACGTTTAATAGCCAAAATATTAATATTATAATTTAAGCGAAAATCAGTCTCTTTGACTGTTTTATTAGCCATTTTAGAACTTGACATGACCACCACTTCTGCTATACCAATTTCTCCAAAATTCAACTCTTTAGCAATTTCTGAACTTTCAGCCATTTCTTGTTCAAAACGGTCTATCATCTTAATATTATTCTCATTAGCAAATTTCTGTACATCCTCAAATCTACCTAACAAATAAACAACATCATCTTTTCTGAATGTACTTTTAGGACCCGCGATTTCATTTTCTATGGCTTTTAGAAAACGACTTCTTTGATTCATTTTTTTACGACGAATTTCTATAACCAGAATATTATACTTTTGCGTAATCCCTAAATCAATTAATTTTCTATCTCTCAAAGGAGAGTCTTCCGAGATACGAACTCTAAATAAACAATCAGAAAGTTGATACTCTTTTGCTAAATCTTCTGCAGAATGAGTTATCTCTTTCTCCTTTTCTTTCTTATTAGATTTTTTCTCTAAAATACGTGAAAGAGGCCAAAGAACAATAATACCTACAACAGATGCCACTATACCAAGTGGTAGAAATGTAAAGAAATGCAGTTCTCCAAGCCCTGCTTTAGCCAAGGCATCACTTGCAATCATATTGGGAGGCGTACCAATAAGTGTCATCAATCCACCCATACTACTACCAAAAGCCATTGGAATAAGCAATCTTCTTGCACTAAATTTTGCTTCCATTGCCATACTTACTACAATCGGCAACAAAAGGGCTACTGTTCCTGTATTACTTACAACAGAACTCATCACTATGGTAACAAGCATTACAAAAAGAAAAAGTTTGTATTTGCTATTTCCTGCTAATTTAAGCAATGAAGTACTTATTGATTTTGCTAAACCTGTCTGAAATATTGCTCCTCCAACAATAAACAATCCAATCATCATGATAACAACTGAATTAGAGAAGCCAGCCAGTGCTTCTTTGGGAGTAAGAATACCTGTTATCGTTAGTGCTAACAAGGAACAAAGTCCTACAATGTCAGAGCGAATTTTCCCCCATACAAAAACAATAATTGTTAGGAAAAGAATAATAAAAGTAAGAAGCATTAAATTCATAAGTCATGTTTTTTTAGGTATTAAAAGTTTAATAAGACAAAGATATGTTAAATTATTTTAAAAAACACATAATCTTAAAAAAATCATCTACATCTTATTTTCAAAAAAACTAAAATTGACGTTTCCATATTTGCGATGAAATGCAAACTGTGGATGATTTTCAAAATTCTTTTTACCCGAATGTTCTAAAATAAAAAATCCATTTTCTTTTAAAAGATTTTTACTCAAAACAAGATTAGGTATAGTATCAAAATTATTTAAATCATAAGGTGGGTCAGCAAAAATAACATCAAAAGTCTTACTTGTTGATTCCAAAAACCGAAATACATCTTGTCGAATCAAATACAAATTATCAACTTCCAATTTCTTTTTTGTTTTACGAATAAAAGCACAATGTTTCTCATTTTGTTCTACGCTAATAACACTGGTCGCACCTCTTGATACAAATTCTAGTCCTATACTTCCTGTTCCTGCAAAAAGGTCAAGAACATCTATATCTTCAAAATCAATTTCATTATTCAGCAAATTAAACAATCCCTCTTTGGCAAAATCGGTCGTAGGACGTGCTGTAATATTTTTAGGAACATCTAATCTTCTGGCTTTAAATTTCCCACTGATAATTCTCATTTTACGCTTATTTAATTATTTTTATATTACAAATATGTTTATTTAATAGAGATTGTAGTGCTTTTGCTTGTTGTTTTACATATATAATGTAGAGTGGATACTTTTCTTTATCACAATCTAACTCCTCATAAACACTTAATACAAAATAGCCAGAATCTTCCAAATGAGGAGTATGAAACGACGTAGTCAATTGTAATTCATTATTTTTAACAACTACAATGGTGGTTATATCATTATTATATAATACATAAACTCCATCTTTTTTATGTACTTTTTCTTTTAATAATTCTGCTATTTTATGCTTTATTTTTGCTTGTGGATATTTTTCTTCAAAAAAAGAATTGATTTTATCTGAAATCCTAAAAACAAAATGAACTCCCCATTTTCTTATTAAGTCATAAGTATAGGTTGATTTTTCTTTTTTCCCATGTTCTAATTCAAAGATTGATTGATAATCTTCCAATCGAAAGAATTCATTTGGAAAAAGTGTATAAGTTGTATTATCAAAAATAATAGTTACATTTTTATTGAATATTTGTAATTCAGGTTGATTGAAGAAAAAATCAATTAATCCACTCTCACTTTTTTCAGTAGGTATATTGATTTCTTGACTTAGTAACACCTTATTCTCTTTATTTAGAATAAGATAACTAATTCCATCTTCTCTAATTATAATTTCCAAATGGTTATCATAGGAATTCAAAGGTGCTTTTAAAGACATTTGTGTAATTATTTAAAATTCAGACTTAAACTTTTACAAAAATAGTAAAGATTTTATTATTTCGGAATATTTATATACAAAATAGTTATAAATTATTAACTTTGCCAAAGAAAGGAGAACATACTATGAATGAAATACAAAAACTATACAAGAAAATATTCCCCTATACAAGAAATTTTATAAACGTAGAAGAGAGGCGAGAAATTCAAAGATTATTACAGAAAATAATTGTAGAAAATGAATGGACAGAAAAAGAAATCCTAACTTTCATTAAAAATAAAATAGAAATATCCTACATTTTACTTTCAGAAATAGGACTTGGAAAATCTGCTCTTATCAGTTACTTGTTTGTAGATGTTGTTGAAAGTGGAGAGATTTCTTCTGACATATTAGAGAAAACATTTGATATACAAATAAATACAATTCTAAAAGGATTAAAACAAGTTAAGCAAATTTATGATAAAAATGTATCTATAACGAGTGACAACTTTACTAATCTTTTGCTTAGTATGGCAGAAGATATGCGTGTTATTTTGATTATTACTGCCAATCGTCTTCATACAATGCGTAATTTAGAACATTACAACGAAGAAGAGCAACAGTTTATAGCACGTGAAAGTGCCTACCTATACGCCCCTTTGGCACATAGAATGGGATTATACAACATAAAGACAGAATTAGAAGATTTATCCTTAAAATACACAAATAGAGAAATTTATAAAGGTATAGCCAAAAAGTTAAATGAAACGAAACGTTCTCGCGATAAGTATATAAAGGAGTTTATTGAGCCCTTAAAAGAGAAGATGAAACAAGTAGGATTTCCTTTTGAAATAAAAGGGAGAACAAAGTCAATTCACTCTATTTATAATAAGATAAAGAAACAGAACACTCAATTTGAAAACATTTATGATTTGTTTGCCATTAGGATTATTTTTGATACTCCTATTGAAAAAGAAAAATCTGCTTGTTGGCAAGCCTATTCGATTGTAACGGACATGTATCAACCTAATCCTAAGCGACTTCGCGATTGGTTATCAATTCCTAAAACAAATGGATATGAGAGTTTACATACAACCGTTCTTGGACCTCAAAAAAAATGGGTGGAAGTGCAAATTCGCACAAATAGGATGAATGAAGTTGCTGAAAAAGGATTAGCAGCCCATTGGCGTTACAAGGGTATAAAAGGAGAATCTGAAATAGATAATTGGTTAAAGAATTTGAGAGAAATCCTTGAAAATCCAACCATGAATGCTGTTGATTTTATGGATGATTTCAAACTTGACCTATATGATGAAGAAGTATTTGTTTTTACGCCTAATGGAGACTTACATAAACTTCCCAAAGGGGCAACAATCCTAGATTTTGCATTTTCTATTCATACCAAATTAGGGTCGCAATGTGTTGGTGGAATTGTAAATGGAAAACATAAACAAATTAAATATCCATTACACAATGGAGACCAAGTAGAAGTATTAACTTCACAAACGCAAAAACCATCTTACGATTGGTTAAATTTAGTAGTTACATCAAAAGCACGAAACAAAATTCGTCAATCCCTAAAAGAACAAGAATACAAAGAAGCAGAAATAGGAAGAGAAACACTTATAAGACGTTTTAAGAATTGGAAAATAGAATTAAATGAAGGAAAAATTTCTCAATTAACAAAAAAACAAGGCTACAAGACAGTTAGTGATTTCTATCAAGCGTTAGCACAAGAGAAATTAGATATTCTTGATATTAAAGATAAATATTTAGAGCAAGAGAATAGAGAAAAAAACTATTCTCCACAAGTCAAAACGGCTGATAATTTCAACAAAGAGATAGATTCTATTCCAGAAGAATTAGACAAAGAAAAACAAGATGTTTTAGAAATAGGCAACTCTTTAAAAAACATTGATTATACACTTGCCAAATGTTGTAATCCTGTCTTTGGGGACAAAATATTTGGATTTGTATCTGTAAGTGGTGGAATAAAAGTACATAGAAACAACTGCCCTAATGCTCCTCAAATGATTTCTCGTTACGGTTACCGAATAATACAAGCACGTTGGACAGGAAAATCCTCTGGAACTCAATATCCAATAACGTTACAGGTAACAGGAAGAGATGATGTGGGAATTGTTGCTAATATAACTTCTTTAATATCCAAAGAGAAAGATATAGTATTACGTTCTATTTCTATCAACAGTAATTCAGGACTTTTTCAAGGAAATTTAACAATAATGGTTACAAGTAATCAAGAATTAGAAAGAGTAATTAAACTAATAAAAAACGTAAAAGGAGTTAAAAATATCAGTCGTAGTTAAAATATTGATATTTAATAATATAATAAAGTTCTTTATTTAGTTGCTTTATAAACAAATTTTATTACCTTTGTTAAATAATTAAATTAAAAAATAAATAAAATGAGTGATTATGTAAAACCTATTATCAATATGGCTTTGGAGTATTCTCCAAAAGTATTGGGTGCTATATTGATGCTGGTAGTCGGTTTTTGGCTTGCTAATAAACTGACAAAAATGGTAAAAAACCGAATGGAAAAACACAAAGTAGAACCGACTGTTGTTGGTTTTCTTGGAAGTCTTATTGGAATCGGTCTAAAAATCTTAGTATTATTAAGTGCTGCATCTTTGTTTGGGTTGGAAGTAACTTCTTTCATCGCTATTTTCAGTGCATTGGCTTTTGCCATTGGTCTGGCATTACAAGGAAATCTGAGCCATATGGCATCAGGAGTTTTGATTTTAGTTTTTAGACCTTTCAAAGTCGGTGATTTTATTGTAACCCAAGGTTACAGTGGAACGGTTAAGGAAATTCAGATTTTTAATACCATTCTGACAACTTTGGATAATAGAATTATTATTGTACCCAATGGTGCTGTGATGAGTGGTCCAATTGAAAATCTGACGGCTAATGAAATGCGTAAAGTCCCTATGACTTTTGGAATTGGTTATCCCGATGACATTGACAAAGCAAGAGAAGTTATTAAACAAGTAACAAATGCTTGTCCGTATATAGATCATAACCAAGATGTAGATATTTTAGTATCTGAATTGGCAGACAGTTCTGTAAATTTTGCAGTACGTCCTTGGTGTAAAACTGCTGATTATTGGAATGTTCATTTCTATATGCACGAACATATCAAGAAAGAATTTGATAAGGCTGGTATTGGTATTCCATTTCCACAAATGGATGTTCACTTGAACAAACTAAATTAATAAAATTTTAAAGGTTTTGAGATAATACAATTATAAATTATTTCATACAAACCTTTCTTACAATAATAAAAGTTGCTAAATTAAATTTTAGCAACTTTTTTATGTTCCTGTTTTCCTAAATCATCTATATAAACCAATATTTTCTATACAAAACATCAAAAAAAGAGACAGCAATTATTAACAGAAAAATTGAAATTAATTAGAGTTGTTGTTTATTATATTTTAATAAAATAAACAGTAGAGCAAGAAAGTATTTATAAAACAAAACTTCTCAATAAACAATTGCTTATTGAGAAGTTTTAATATCCTTGTCCTATCCTATTTCTAGGACAAAACAATCACTTATAAACCTTAACTACTCTTGATTTAATGTAACTCGTTTGAAATCTAGAACTTTTGCATTATTTTCTTTTACATAAGCACCTACACTCTTCTTATTATCAACAATAAATGCTTGTTCAAGAAGTGTAGATTCTTGGAAGAATTTATTCAAACGACCTTCTGCTATTCTATCTAGAATGTTTTCAGGTTTTCCTTCTTCTCTTGCTTTTTCACGTCCTAAATTCAACTCTTTTTCTTTAATTTCACTAGGAACAGAATCTCTATCTAATGCAATAGGACTCATTGCTGCCACTTGCATTGCAACGTTTTTAGCAACTTCAACTTCCGTTTCTGCTTCAAAAGCAACAATAGAAGCCAATTTATTACCTGGATGAATATAAGCAAGTGTACTTCCTCCCTTTACAAATTCGTAATAATCAAGTTCCATTTTTTCACCTGTTACTCCTGAACGGTCTGTTACAAGGTCAGCAATACTTCTTCCATCAATTTCTAGTGCTTTTAATGCATCTAAACTTTCAGGTTGATTTTGCAATGCTGCATCTAAAAAAGAGGCTGTCAATGCAATAAAGTCTTCATTTTTCGCTACGAAGTCAGTTTCACATTTCAAAGCAAGAACTGCTGCAAATTCACCGTTTGCTTTTGCTAAAACACAACCTTCTGATGCTTCTCTATCACTTCTTTTTGCTGCTATTGCTTTACCTTTTTTACGAATAATTTCAACTGCTTTTTCAAAGTCATTTTCGGCTTCAATTAATGCACCTTTACAGTCCATCATACCAGCACCTGTCATTTTACGTAATTTAGTTATTTCTGCTAATGTTACTGCCATAATTTTTCTTTCTTTTTTTATTTTTCTACTATTTTTCAGAATCTTCTTTATCCTCTACTTCTTTTACTTCTTCCTTAGCATCAGAACGTTTATTTACTCTTGTTCTTTTTGCTCTTTTACCACCTTCTTCTTTATCCTCTGATTTCGCATCTACTTTTTCAATTTTACGTTCTTCTACACCTTCACGGATAGCCTCAGCAATGGTACTAACAATAACTTCAACAGATTTTGTAGCATCATCATTAGCAGGAATTACAAAATCAACTTCATTAGGATTTGAATTAGTATCAACAATCCCAAAAACTGGAATACCTAATCTAATTGCTTCTTTTACAGCAATATTTTCTTTTAATACATCTACAACAAAAAGTGCTGATGGTAATCGAGTAAGATCGGCAATAGACCCTAAGTTTTTCTCTAATTTTTCACGCTGACGACTAATTTGTAATCTCTCTCTTTTAGAAATATTATCAAAAGTTCCATCTGTCATCATTTTGTCAATACTTGACATTTTTTTCACTGCTTTACGAATAGTTGGAAAATTAGTAAGCATACCACCTGCCCAACGTTCCGTAATATATGGCATTTTAATATCTTTTGCTAGGTTTGCAACTACTTCTTTTGCTTGTTTTTTTGTTGCAACAAAAAGAATTTTTTTACCAGATTTTGCAATTTGTTTTGCAGCAGCAGCAGCAACATCTAATTTTGCAACTGTTTTATGCAAATCAATAATATGAATTCCGTTACGCTCCATAAAGATATAAGGTGCCATAGCGGGATTCCATTTTCTTTTAAGGTGTCCAAAGTGACAACCTGCTTCTAATAATTGTTCAAAGTTTGTTCTTGACATTTTTAATTGTATTATTTGTTTACTTTCTTTAATTATTCAATTGTTAAGTAGTCCCAAATAGAGTCTTAACAATTTAGATACTAAACATTTATATAACGAAAAGCCACCTTTAAGACGACTTTTACATGATAAATTAACGTTTTGAGAACTGGAATTTTTTACGTGCTTTTGGTTGTCCAGGTTTTTTACGTTCAACCTGACGTGGGTCACGTGTCATAAATCCTTCTGCTTTTAATGCAGGTTTATCTTCTGGATTAATTTTAACCAATGCTCTTGCAATAGCCAATCTTAATGCTTCTGCTTGACCTTTGTAACCACCACCATCTAAATTAACTTTGATGTCATATTTTCCTGAAACTCCCAAAGTGTTTAATGGTTGTTTAACAACATATTGCAGAATAGACGATGGAAAGTAATCTTCCAATGCTCTTTTATTTATTGTAATATTGCCTTTGCCTTCACTTACAAAAATGCGTGCAACAGCCGCTTTTCTTCTTCCTAATGCGTTTACTACGTCCATATTTATTATTTAAGTGATTTAAATTCTATTTTTTTAGGTTTTTGAGCCTCCATATTATGTTCTCCTGTTGGAAAAACATGTAGGTTTTTAATCAATTTGTTACCCAATTTATTTTTTGGCAACATACCTTTCACAACTTTTCTGATAAGTTGATCTGCTCCTTTATTCATTAAATCTTGTGGTGTGTATTCACGTTGTCCACCTGGATAGCCTGTATGACGAAGATAAATTCTATCTGTCCATTTTTTACCTGTTAACTGCACTTTTTCGGCATTAACAATAATTACATTATCTCCACAATCAACGTGTGGTGTAAAATTGGCTTTATTTTTACCACGTAAAATTTTGGCTACTTCTGAACACATGCGTCCAAGTACCAAATCGGTTGCATCAACCAAGACCCATTCTTTGTTTGCTGTTTTAGCATTCGCTGATATGGTTTTATAACTTAATGTATCCACTTTTAATTACTTTTTATTTTAAATTAATAATATATTTACTTTCTCAATTTATTTTTTTCCATTTATAAAGACTTTGGCTAATCGGCACTCTATAAACGAATTACAAGTAAAATAAATTGACAATTCATATAGGGATAATAAACGGACTGCAAAGATAGAACATTTGTTTTGATTAACAAAATATTTACCCAACAAAAAAATGTTGAGTAAACATTAAAAATCAAAATACTTATTCTAATATTACAATAGAAAGTATTTTTCGGTTGGCAATAAATTTTTTAAATACAAATATTTATTAGTATCTTTTAGAAACGACATTCCAATCGATAATATTCCAAAGTGCTTTTAAATGATCTGGACGACGATTTTGGTAATCCAAATAATAAGAATGCTCCCACACATCAAAACCTAAAATTGGTTCAAGTCCTTTGGTAACAGGATTTCCTGCATTTGCTTCTTTTTCAATAGATAGTTTTCCATCGGTATCTTTGGCAAGCCATACCCAACCAGAGCCAAAAAGAGTCGCTCCTGCTTGTGTAAATTCTTGTTGGAATTTCTCAAAACCTCCAAACTGCGAATTGATAGCCTCTGCTAATCCTCCTTGTGGAACACCTCCACCTTTGGGAGTGAAAGCACTAAAATACAGTTGATGATTTAATGTTTGTCCTGCATTATTAAAAATAGCACCATCACTATTTTTAACAATATCTACTAGTTGAGAATCTGCAAATTCTGTATTGACAATCAAGTTATTCAAATTATTGATATATCCTTGGAAGTGTTTTCCGTGATGTAATTCTATTGTTTGTTGACCAATTACTGGTGCTAATGCATCTGATGAGTATGATAACTCAGGTAAAATAAATTTCATTTTTTAATATTTTCATTAATAATTTTTTCCATATATAAATTAAACGTGTATATATCCCATAATGTTTAAAAAATAAAAAAAAAGAACTCATCTATTGCAATATTTACAAATTCTTACCATCTTTGTAAATAAATTTAATAACCAAAAAAACAGGATTATGAAAAAAATCAATTTATTTTTATGGATAATTGCAGGTTTTGGATTAACATTCACATCTTGTAAATCAAGACAACGACTAGTAAACATACCTAATGCTCATGTAGAAGCAAAAGAAAACACGGATTATACGAAAAGCAAAAAAAGTAGTGAATATGCTATTAATACAAGAGATGAGAGTTTTCGTCTATCAGATGGAGACAAAACAACTTTTACTAAAAAATTCCATGTAGTAGTAGGTAGTTTTGGTATAAAAGACAACGCTTTAACTCTTAGTTATACATTAAAAAGAGAAGGCAACAATTCTATTGTTGTACAAAATGAAAATGAAATGTATCGAGTTATCATAGCATCTTATAATGATTATAACGAAGCACACAGCAAAATCAACAGAATACGCAATCGTTTCCCTGATGCTTGGGTGTTACGACAAAAGTAATATCTAAAAACACACTAAACATGGCATTAGTCTATTTGGGTATCGGCTCTAACCTTGGAGACAAAGAGGCGAACATTTCAAATGCAATAGAGAAAATAAAAAACAGAGTAGGAAAAGTATTAAACGTATCTTCTTTTTACTACTCTAAACCTGTTGGGTTTGAGTCAAAAAATAACTTTGTAAACGTTGTTTTATCTTTATCTACCGAATTAACTCCACAACTGTTATTAAAAGAACTCCAAGAGATAGAAAAAAAAATGGGTAGGGTAAAACCTACTCATGTTCGCTATGCTGATAGAATTATTGATATTGATATTCTTACCTTTGACAATCTAGTGATTCAAGAACCTAATCTTGAAATACCTCATCCTCAAATGACAAGAAGAAATTTTGTCTTAATACCACTTTTTGAAATCAACCCTAATTTTATCTTTCTAAAAGAAAATAAATCTATCAAAGAGTTTATATCAAAAGAAGATTTATTAAAAATAGGATATCCAACTTCCAACTTCCAAATCAAGACAAAACGCTATTGTCAAACACTTGATTTAAGAGATGACCCCAAACTGATAGAGATGTATAAAAAACGCCATACAAAAGAAGAAATTTGGCAAGAAGTTTTAGATGGCATCAGACAAGTAGGGATTTTAGAGATGGAAATATATTTATCTGGTACAAAACTTTTTATGATTGTTGAGACGCCAATTGATTTCAATTGGGACACAGCATTTGAGACACTAAACAAATTGCCACGCCAACAGGAGTGGGAAGAATACATGTCTATCTTCCAACAATCAGACCCCAATGCCACTTCTAACGAAAAATGGACATTAATGGAACGTATTTTCCACCTATACGACTAACAAACTATTTTTTATCGGCTTTTTGATGATAATTCTCTAAAATATCCAAAGCACATTCCTTGTCCTTTTCAAAAACAAGAATTTCTATCCCTCGCTCTTTATCATCAAAGATAGGATATATTCCCACCATCGTATCGGTATTTACTTTACATTCAACACCATTCTCTGTTAAAATTTCTGCATCAAATTTCGCATCAATAATTGAATGGTAACATTTAAGAGAAACAAGTTTTCCGTCTTTCATGATTCCGTTTTTTAAAAGTTAAATACTAAAATAATCTCTTATTATAATAACATATAGTTATTTCATTTTGTTTTTATTCGATTAAAGTATTTTGCTATTTTCAAGTTATTTTACAAAAAATCATAAAAATGGTTGTATATATCAAAAAGAAAGAGTACTTTTGCAACTCAAAAATTATTGGAACATAGAGTATTTGCTCTGTTCTTAACGTATAATCATTAAATATAACAACAAATGTATTTAAGCACTGAAAAAAAACAAGAAATTATTTCTAAGTATGGCGATTCTGCACAAGATACTGGAAAAGCAGAAGTTCAAATTGCAATTTTTACTTATCGTATCAATCATTTAACAGAACATTTGAAAAAAAACAAAAAAGATTTTAGCACAGAACGTGCTTTGGTTAAATTGGTAGGTAAACGCCGTAGATTATTGGATTATTTAACAAAAATAGATATAGAGCGTTATAGAACTATTATCAAAGAACTTGGAATAAGAAAATAATCAAAAAAAAATTTTTATAAAAGGGCGTTTCAATCTTTACTGAATTGGAATGCCTTTTTTTAATCTTTAAAATAACAAAAACATTATGCAAAAACCATCTATACCCAAAGGAACAAGAGATTTTTTACCTTCTGAAATGTTAAAGCGTAACTATATCTTTGACACAATAAAAAATGTTTTTAAAAAATATGGATTTAGCCAAATAGAAACTCCTGCAATGGAGAACTTATCTACATTAATGGGGAAATATGGAGATGAAGGCGACAAATTACTCTTCAAGATATTAAATTCGGGAGATTTTTTATCCAAAGTTGATGAATCGGCATTAACTGAGAAAAATAGCGTAAAACTAACCTCTAAAATTTCAGAAAAAGGTTTACGTTATGATTTAACCGTACCATTTGCTCGTTTTGTAGTACAGCATAGGAATGACATTTCTTTTCCATTCAAACGCTATCAAATACAACCTGTTTGGCGTGCTGACCGTCCTCAAAAAGGACGTTACAGAGAATTTTTCCAATGTGATGTTGATGTTGTTGGCAGTAATTCTCTACTTAACGAATTGGAATTAATACAGATTGTTGATGAAGTATATCAGAATTTTGGTATTAATGTAGTATTGAAATTAAACAATCGTAAAATCCTTTCTGGAATTGCCGAAGTAGTGGGAGAAGCAGATAGAATAATTGATATCACTGTGGCAATTGACAAAATGGAAAAAATAGGGTTAGAAAAAGTTAATCTTGAACTTGCTCAAAAAGGTATTTCAGAAGAAGCCATTGAAAAACTTTATCCTATATTAACACTATCTGGAAACAATGAAGATAAACTTAAAGATTTAGAAAAAATCCTAGCAACATCTGAAATAGGTCTTAAAGGTATAGAAGAAGTACAAACCATTCTATCTCTTTGCAAAAGTATGGATATTTTTACTGAAATTGAATTAGATTTAACATTAGCACGTGGGCTGAATTATTACACAGGTGCTATTTTTGAAGTCAAAGCGAAAGATGTAGCCATAGGTAGTATTACTGGTGGAGGTAGATATGATAATTTAACTGGTGTTTTTGGGCTTCCAGACGTATCAGGTGTTGGAATTTCATTTGGGGCTGACCGTATTTATGATGTGCTGAATCAATTAAATCTCTACCCTAAAACTTCAACGGAACAAACACAACTTCTATTTGTGAGTTTTGGAGAGGAAGAATTGGCTTATAGTTTGGGTTGGGCTAAGAAATTACGCGAGAAAGGATTAAATATTGAAGTTTATCCCGAAGCGGTAAAGATGAAAAAACAGATGGCTTATGCAAATAATAAGAATATTCCATTTGTTGCAATTGTTGGTAGTGCTGAAATACAAGCAAAAAAAGTAATGTTAAAAAACATGTCTTCGGGAGAGCAACAGTTGGTTGACCAAGAAGAACTTACAAATATTTTACTTTAAGTCAAAAAAATAGAACCTTTAATCAAAAACTTATGAATAATATTCTTTTTCTTGATATTGAAACAGTCCCTTTAAATTCTAACCTTAACACCTTACCCCAAAACTTACAAAAGTATTGGATTGAAAAGGCAGAAAAATTGGGACACAATTCGGAAGAGATTAGCGATGATGATTTCTTTCGTCAACGTGCAGCAATTTATTCCGAATTTGGTAAAATCGTTTGTATTTCAGTAGGTATTATTTATAAAAATAGCAACAATACCGAATGCTTAAAGATTAAATCTTTTGCAAATGATGATGAAGTAATCATACTTAATGAATTCAAAGAATTGGTTATGAATTTTATGTCAACTCCTCATCATCGTTTTTGTGGACATAATATTAAGGAATTTGATATGCCTTATATCGGTAGAAGAATGTTGATAAATGGTATCAAACTCCCACCCCAACTTGAATTTCAAAATAAAAAACCTTGGGAAATGCCACTTTTAGATACAATGAGTTTTTGGAAATTTGGAGATTATAAAAACTACACCTCTTTAAAACTTTTAGCAGAAGTTTTGGGAGTTCCCACACCAAAAGATGATATTGACGGAAGTATGGTTGCTGATGTTTATTATAATCAGCACAATTTAGAGAGAATTGCGACTTATTGCCAAAAAGATGTTATTGCTACTGTTCAGGTTTGGAGAAAACTAAATAGCCAACCACTTATTGAAACGGAAAATATTGAGTTTGCACACTAATAAAATTTGGGTGATTTTATTAGTAAAAATCCTCTATTCACATCAATAAAACCACCCAATATTTTTTTAATTATTCACTTTTGAAAGAAAATTAGACTCTTTAAACTTTAATTTCTTACTTGTTATATTCGAAATATCGGCTTTACTTATTCCATTAACACGAACAAACAGATTATCACATTCTCCTTCTAATATCAATTTACTTATTCCCGAAACATCTGCATCTATCTTTTGAGCAGAATTAAACTTTGCAACCACCTTGCTGATTCCACTTATATCAAAACGGATATTTTTTACATCAAACTTATTTGTGAAATTTATTTTAGAAACTCCAGAAGTTTTTACATAATCCAATTTGTCCGTTGCAACTTTCACTTTTATAAAAACATCATTCAAAGCATCATCCTGTTCATCTAAATTGTTGTAAATACTCAAAATCCCATTTTTAACCTCTGTCTTAACATTATCTGCATATTTAGGAGTAACTTTAACAACAACTTTTTGCTCTCCTTCTTTGACCTGACTAATTTCCAAAGGAACAATTCCCTCCACTTTTATTCCATGAAAGTCAGCAACATTCCTCTCTTCTGTAATCTCATTACCTGTTTCTTTGGTCATAACTGTTACTGATTTATCACCCAAAAATTCTGTTTTAATTACCGTATTATCAAGATGTACTTTTTTACGAATATCATCATTATCCAAATCATCAATAATATTTACTCCACTACCTAAAAACATAAATATTCCTGCCAAAAGCAAAAGTAAGGAGATAATATAGGTCATTTTTGAGCCTTGCTCTTTCTCTTTTCTTCTTTTAAGCCAATAAACAAGAATAAATATCGGAACACCAACAACCAAAAGAGAAGAAATAGTCAACAGTGTTAAATTAGGTATAGAAATTAACATCAAATCATTTTCAATATACCCTGCCCCAAAAATTAAACCTGCTGGTACAATAAATAATAAAGTCAAAGCAAGAATTAGCAATGAACCAACAACTGATATTCCAACAGTTCCGAAAACTAAAAGAATAAAGCCAAGGAATATTTTTATCAGCACTCTAAAAAAAGTACCCAAATTAGAACCTTTGTGATTGGTAGAATTTCTAAACTCTTCACTTCTTTCATTAAGAGTATCGATTGTTATATTCTCGCCTCTCATCTCCATTTTTTGTGAGAGGCTCATTGCCTTTGGGACAACCAACCACATTATTAAATAAACCAGAATAAACGTCCCTGATGTGAAAAGGGCAAGGAAAAGAAAAGCCAAACGAAGTGGGAGTACTTCCCAATCTAGATATTTTGCTAATCCTGCCAAAACACCTCCAACCATATCGTCATCAATATCTCTGTATAGTTTACGATGTGCTTTTCGGTTCTCTTTTTGGTTGTACTTTGCAGAAGTTTTTTCTTCGGTAGCATCGGTATCCTCATCGGTATATTGAGATGGTTTTCCCATTGTTTCAATAACTTCATTAACATCTTCAATGGTTACAACACTGTTTTTTGTAGAGATTTTCTCGGAGAAAAGTTCGGCTATTCTTGCCTCAATATCATACATAATATCTTTTTTCTCGTCATTTTTTGTAAAATAATTCCCTATTTCGTCAAGATAAGAACGAAGCAAATAGTACGCATCTTCATCTATATTAAAGATGATTTTATTTAAATTGATTGTTAAAGTCTTTTTCATTTTTTATGAATTTTAAGTATTTTTACTTTGTGTTTTTTAAGTTGTTAATAACATTTTTAAGTTCGTTCCACGAGTTGTCCAATTCGATTAAAAACTCCTCGCCAGAAGGTGTCATTTCATAATATTTCCGTGGTGGTCCTTGCGTGGACTCTTCCCACTTATAATTTAATAACTCGCTGTTTTTTAAGCGTGTTAGCAATGGGTAAAGTGTCCCCTCCACTACGATAAGTTTTGCCTCTTTCAACTGTTTTATAATATCAGAAGCGTAGGCTGGTTTCTCTTTGAGAATAAGCAGAATGCAATATTCCAAAAAACCTTTTCGCATTTGTGAAGTGATTCTTGTAGATTTCATAAACTTTTATTTTTACATTTTTCTAAATACAATTATAATTGTTTTGCAAAGATATATATAAAATATATTACTATGCAATACAAAGTACTATATTTTCACCAAACAAAAACATAAAAAACTAAATATCAAAAGAATAGAAACATAGTTAAAATTTGTTAAAAATAAAGACAATGCTACTTTTCGTTCAAAGAAGAACAATAGTCTTACGATTTTCCAAAAGGTTATAATATTTTTATTATTTTTGTAGTTCTAAAAGAGACACTAAAAAAAATAAACAAATGAAAAAGAAATTACTTCTTTTACTTCTTATTATTTATCCATATTTTATATTTGCTTTTTCAAACGAGAACAAAGGATATTACTTTTATGTACAATTAAAAGATAAAAATAATTCACCCTATTCTTTGGCAAATCCAAGTGAATATTTAACACAACGTGCTATTGATAGAAGAAATTATTTTTCTATTTCTATTGATAGTTTAGATTTACCCGTCAATCCCTCTTATGTTAATTCCATCAAAAAAACAGGTGCTTATATACATTGTAAATCAAAATGGCTGAATGGACTCACTATCTTGGTAAAAGATAGTTCAATTATTAGTTCCATTAGAGATTTCAATTTTGTTGAGAAAGTTGAATTCACCGGAATACCACTAAATAATATTTATTCAAGTAAAACTATTAATAAACAGAAAGTTAACAGTGTAGATTATGGAGAGTCAGGCAGTCAAATAAAACAGATGAACGGTCAATATTTACACGATGCAGGTTTTTTAGGTGAAAATATCCAAATAGCCGTTATAGATGCAGGTTTTAATGATGTAGATATTAATCCAGGATTTACCTATTTAAGAGATGAAGGGTTATTACTTGGAACAAAAGACTTTGTTAATCCTTCTTCTAATATTTATAATGAGCATACACATGGTGCTTCTGTTTTATCTACAATGGTAGGAAGAGCAGACAATAACGACTATTTAGGGAGTGCTCCTGAGGCTTCGTATTGGTTATTACGTTCTGAAGAAGCAGATAGCGAATATCCTTGTGAACCTGATTTTTGGATATCTGCAATAGAGTATGCAGATAGCGTAGGAGTAGATTTAGCAACAACTTCTCTTGGTTATTACGAGTTTGATAACCCTGATATGAATTATACTCACAATGATCTTGACGGAAAAACAACACGTGCCTCTATTGCTGCCAATATAGCAACAAAAAAAGGAATAATGCTACTTGTTTCAGCAGGAAATGAAGGAAATAAATCATGGAAAAAAATAGGTATTCCTTCTGATGCAAAAGGAGTTATAACAGTTGGAGCAGTAAAAGCAGATAGTACAATGGCTAGTTTTTCTTCTTATGGTTATTCAGCAGACGAACGAATAAAACCCGAACTTTGTGCCAGAGGAGAAGGAACTATTTTGTTAAATAATGCAGGCATGGTAACAAGTGGAAATGGAACATCATATGCAACTCCTTTGTTAGCAGGGCTTACAGCCTGTTATTTACAAGCAGCAAAATCAATAGGAATTGAATTTACTCTTGAAGATTTAAGAAACAATATGTACCGTTCTGCTCATTTGTACTCTACTCCAAATACACACACAGGTTATGGCATTCCTAATTTTAAGAAAGCATTGGAGATGTTAAACAAAACAAGTACTAATTCTTTAAAATCTAATCAAGCATTAAAGATTACTCTTCTCAAGAAAAGAAATAAATTATTTATTAAAACCAATAAAAACACATTAATATCACAAGAGATTAATATCTATAATATTAGTGGAAATAAAGTAATTACAAAAATAAGCAATAAGAGAAATACAGAAGTTGACATTACTCACTTATCTTCTGGTATCTACCTAATTCATATTATGACCTCAAATAATCAAAGAGGAAATAAGTTATTTATAAAATAAATATATGAAATCCATCACCTTATCTGAACTAAATAAGCAAATTAAAGAGACAGTAAAGACCAATTTTATAAAAATATTTTGGATAAGAACTGAAATCAGTGAATTTACAGAGAGAAATGGACACGCTTATTTTGAATTAATCGAAAAAGATATTACTACTGATAAGATTATTGCTAAATCAAGAGCAACTTGTTGGAAATCAACATTATCAATGATTAAGCCCTATTTTGAAGACACAACCAAAGAATCATTAAGAGCAGGTTTGGAAGTAATGGTGGCTGTTAGTGTTGAGTTTAGTGAACTCTATGGAATAAGCCTTAACATACAAAACATTGATCCTCACTTTACTCTTGGAAGTCTTGCAACAAGGCGTTTAGAAATTATCCAACAATTGAAATCAGATGGTATTTTTGATATGAATAAACAAACAAACTTACCACTTATCCCACAAAGATTGGCAATTATTTCTTCTGAAAAAGCCGCTGGATATGGTGATTTCTGTCATCAACTAGAAAATAATAACAGGCATTTTGCTTTCTATAAAAAATTATTCCCTTCTATCGTACAAGGTGAAAAAGCAGAACAATCTATTATCACTGCATTAGATAAAATTTATGAACATGCAAATCATTTTGATGTGGTTTTGATATTACGAGGTGGAGGGGCAGTTACAGATTTGGCTTGTTTTGATTCTTACCAATTAGCAATGAATGTGGCACAATTTCCTATTCCTGTTCTAACGGGTATAGGGCACCAAAGAGATACTTCTGTTGTTGATATGGTTGCGTATAAAAGTTTGAAAACACCAACTGCTGTTGCAGATTTTCTTCTTAGAAAAATGGAAGACAACAATGAACAATTAGACTATTTTTCTTCTACTATTCAACACATTCTTCGCAACAAATTGGAAATAAAAGCAAATGAATTAATAAATTTACAAAATAAGGTCAAAAATAGTTTTACCAAAGATATTGTTACAAAAAAATATTTTCTAAAAGAATTACAAAACCAATTAACATATGGTATTCGTCATCAGTTAGAGCAAGAAAAAAATAAATTAAAACTTTGGGAATACAAAATAGCCAATAACTCACCAGAGAAATTACTACAAAAAGGAGTTTCAATAACCTATGTCAATGGTAAAAAATTAGATAGTATTAAAGGAATACAAAAAGGAGATGAAGTAGAAACTTATCTTAAAGATGGTAGTTTTAAAAGTATAGTTAGTTAATCTACTTACATCAATTCTCTTTATTTATTCTCATAAAATCAGGCACTTCAACGGGTTGATTATTCTTTTTTATAGAGAGTTGGGTTAGTTCAATAATTGACGACCATGTAGCAGCATCATACACATTCAAATCTGTTGGTAATCCGTTATTTAAGCAATAAATCAATCTTTTATCCATAATAAAATCAAAGAAATGATCCCCTGCTACTCTTATTGCTTCATCGTAATATTGCTCTAAAAATGGATGTTTATATTTATTCAAAAAATCCTCTATCTCGCTGTGTGAAAAAGATTTTTCATCCTTGAATATTTGAAAAATAGGATATTTTTGACAAAATGCTTTTGTCCCTGTTAATGCATATTTGCGACTATAAGGTCTTGGATTATTACTATTGTGTTGTAAAAGTATCGTTCCTCCTTTTTCAGTAGATATAATCGTGGTATTCATATCTCCTAATTGATAATCCCAATTAGCCTGTTTTGATTCTTCTCCAAACCTTTCAGTAGCATATTCTGTTATTCCTTGTTGACGAGAAGACATTGATACCAATTTAGTCATTCTATCCCCACGATTAATATTCATAGCCAAACAAACTGCTCCTAAACCATGTGTAGGGTAAATATTCCCATTGTAATTCAAACTGTATTTCAAACGATTCATTCCTTTTTTGCTATTGGGGGTCGGCGGGAAATTTAAGCATCTTAAATCGTGAATATATCCACAATCAGCATGAACAATATCTCCAAAGAATCCTTTTTCAACCATATTCAAGGTCGTTAGTTCAAATTCATCATAACAACAATTCTCTAATATAACACAATGTCGTTTTTCTCTTTCAGCAGTATGGACTAATTTCCAACACTCATCAATTGTCATTGCTGCTGGAACTTCTACTGCTACATGTTTTCCACATTGCATTGCATACAAAGCAATCTCACTATGTGAAAGCCAATCTGTACAAATATAAACCAAATCCACTTTATCAGATTGACAAAGTGTTTTCCAATCTTCTGTCAAAAAAGGTTTCTCATAATTAGCAGGAATAGAACAAAGAGCCTGATTGATTCTTTCACTATTTCTATCACAAAGGTAAGTTATTTGAGAACCTTTTATACACACAAAACGCTCAACGGCTCTTAAACCACGCACTCCTACCCCAACAATTCCAACACGTACGTTTTCTATTGGTTCACAAGCAAGAAAATCTTTATTTTTATTTATCATTACTCTCTTTTAATTCAGGATATTTGATTCTATTATGATAAATATTTTGTACTTTTTCTATTAAAACTTCTTTTACCGCTTCTACATCTTTGAAACTAATTGGTGCATTTTTGAATTGTCCTTCTGCTATCTGCATATTTATCATGTCCTCTACCATTGTTTTGATACTCTCTTCGGTATATTCTCCCAATGTTCTAGAACGGGCTTCTACAGCATCAGCCATCATCAAAATAGCCATTTCTTTACTATATGGCAAAGGACCTGGATAACTAAAATCGTTTATATCAGGAGTTATATCAGGATTATCGTTTACAAATGAATTATAAAAATACCTTGTAACACTTTTTCCATGATGTGTTGCTATAAAAACAATTATTTGTTCAGGAAGTCTTTGTTTCTTAGCCATTTCTATACCGTCAATAACATGGTTAATTATTGTTTGAGAAGCCTCTTTATAGTCCATCTTAAGTAGTGGATTTTCTCCTCCTCCTTGATTTTCTATAAAATATTCAGGATGTTTCATTTTCCCAATATCATGATATAAGGCTCCTGTACGCACAAGTAAACTATTAGCATTGATTTTTTTAGCAGCCTCTACTGCTAAATTAGAAACCTGTAACGAATGCTGAAAACTTCCAGGTGCTACCTCTGCAAATTTCAACATAAAATCACTATTTATATTGGTTAATTCTACTAAGGTAACAGAAGACACCAATCCAAATAATTTTTCAAAAACATAAATCAGAATATAGGTAAAAAGTAACAGAACAGAACTTAAAAAATAGTAAGCAATTTCCATATAATCAATCTGTCTAATATCCCCTTCTGATATCAAAGATAACCCGAAATAGGATATAGCATAAGCACCAAAGACATAAAATGCCGTTTGTGCAAGTTGTCCTCTTGCTGTCATATCTTTCAAACCACTAACAGCAACAATTCCTGCAATTATTTGTATAATTATAAAAGAGAAAGGATTCTCAACTAAAAAAGAGATTAACAAAATAACAATAATATGTGAAAAAAGTGCTGTTCTTGAATCAAAAAAGACACGAATAATGATAGGTAAAACACCAAAAGGAATAATAGCCAACGAAAATTCTGTTAAATTAAGAACAATACCCACTAACCCAATCATCATAATCATAAGTAGTGAGAAGAAAAGTAACATCTTAAAACTATCATAAATTTCTCTACGAAAAAGAAAGAAATAAGAGAAAAATAGAAGGAGAAATATCGTTATTAAAATGACTTCACCTAAAAGAACAAACGATGTTTCACGAAAAGTAGAAGTACGATTTCCTAACTCTATTTTCAAAGAATCTAAAATTGTTGCACTTTGAACCGTTACAATTTCACCTTTATTAATAATTTTCTCACCTGCTTGTACCATTCCTAATGTTTTAGATAGTTTTTTTATCTTTTCAGCCTTTACTTTTTCAGACATAATACTATCATATCTTAAATTAGGTACAATAAACAAATTGATATTGTAATTACTTAATTCATCCGATGATATAGAAAATGGTTTATTAAAAAGAAGTTCTTCATAAGCCGTTTTTGGGGTGTAAAGTTCATTTATTGCAACAAGTACAACTTCCCTATTGGATTTCACCAATGAAATATCATGTTTTCCTTTTTGCAATACTCGTTCATAATCGGTATAGGAAATAATCCCTTTCTTATATATTTTTCTCATTTGAGACTGAATATACCTCAAAAATTTAGGCGATTTTTTGTTTGTCTTATTCCACGCTTCAAGCCAACGATTATACTGAATAGAATAACATTTTTCATCTTTCTGAAAATAAGGAGTATAATTTTTTAATAAATCTTCCTTATCTTTTTTCAACTGACTCTTTGTTTTATAAATAGGAAAGTCAAAAGATGCTGTTAAAAGTTCATAATTCCATGGTTTACCAACTTCATAAAAATATTTAAATTTCTTATCATTAGGAAAAAACTGTACAATAATAATTACCAAAGAAACAATTAGCAATATTCTAAGCGAAATTTCCCAAACTCTATTTCTAGTACTATTCATAAATATCATTTTATTATAAAAATATCTTTTAGACTGCGAATTTAATCATTTATTTGGAAAAAAGAGTTATCTTATATTTTGAAATATGTATTTATTAGGTATTTTTGTGTTTTTACAAAAATAAATATCGAAATGTTTACAATTATATCCATTCCATTAATACCTTTACGTTCTCAAAAATCAGAAAAGTCAGAAATGGTTTCTCAACTTCTTTTTGGCGAACAAATAGAGATTTTAGAAGAAAAAGAGGATTGGTTTTTTGTTCGTAATCTAACAGATGATTATAGAGGCTGGGTTTCTTCGGTTTCTTTAAACAAACAAAAATTCACAGAAACAGACAAAGATAATATCAATACATTTGTTCTAAAAGCAAGTTATACACTTTGCACTAAATTATCTACCAATCAACAAATTTTATTACCTGGAGGGAGTTTAATTCCTAATCCCATAGAGGGAAAATTTGAACTCCTAGGCGAGCAGTATCAATTAGAGAATTTTACAAACAAAAAGAAAACTATTTTAGAATTAGCGTATCAATATCTTAATTCACCTTATCTCTGGGGTGGAAAAAGTTTTATGGGAATTGATTGCTCAGGTTTTGTACAAATAATATTTTCTATGTTAGGAAAAAAAATCCCAAGAGATGCTTCAGAACAAATCAAAGAAGGTATTCTCGTCCCTTCCATTTCTGAATCCCAAGTAGGAGATATCGCTTTTTTTAAAAACAAAGAACATAAAATCGTACATGTTGGTATTTTAATAAGTTCAAATCAAATTATTCATGCTTCTGGATATGTTAAAATAGAATCAATCGATCAAAAAGGGATTATTTCCTCAATTACTAGAAAATATACACATCGACTAAAAGCAATTAAACGACTGTGATTTGAGAATAATTATCAATTAAGTCAAAAAAACAATTTAATTTGAAAATAAAATATTAAAAAAATCTTTTTTTGATAAAAAATGAGAAAAAATAATCAAATGATTTTTGTATTTTAAAAAAAATATAGACCTTTGAGGCTTCAAATATAAATTATAAATTTTAATAAAGAATATTTAAACAGTTGAACTAATTATGGAAGCTGAAAACAAACCAAAGATGAATGTCAAAAAAGACAATGAGATTTTTTACTCAAAGGCTATCAAAGCAGGGAAGAGAATTTACTATTTAGATGTAAAAAAGAGCAGAAACGAAGATTATTATTTAGCAATAACTGAAAGTAAAAAGCGTATTACTGGATACGATGATAACACGCAGGTAACATACGAAAAACATAAAATTTTCTTATACAAAGAAGATTTTAGTAGTTTTATGAATGGTATGAAAGATGTTATTGATTTTATAGTTAAAGAACAAGGCGAACCTGTTACAAGAGAAGAATATTACAAACAAAATAGAACAGAAACAACAGAAGAAGAAAAAGAAGAGAATCAAGACGAAAAAACAGAAGAGAAAAAAGGTTTTTTTGATAAATTCAAATTCTAGAAAAAAACAGATATAACAACTAACAGAGGATTCTAAAAAAAGATATCCTCTGTTTTTTTATGTTTACTAATCTTTTATTGATACAAAAGAAAAATACAAGGACGTTTATTCAAATTTGGTTTCTGCGTTTTCCACTCTTTGACAGTTTTTGTTTTGATAAATTCGGTATCAAGCGTAATATCAACAGCGATACAAAGTTTAGTTGTTGGTCGGCACGTAGCGATAATATCGTCCAACATTTTCATATTTCGGTAAGGCGTTTCTATAAAAATCTGCGTTTGATGTTCAGCATATACCCTACCCTCTATTTTTTTTAGGGATTTTGCCCTTTCAGGCTGTTTGACAGGAAGATACCCAAGAAAAGCAAAACTCTGTCCATTAAATCCTGATGCCATAAGAGAAAGTAAAATAGACGATGCACCAACAAGTGGCACAACGTGAATATCCTGTTTTTGAGCAATTGCCACCACATCGGCACCGGGGTCGGCAATGGCAGGACAACCTGCCTCCGACAAAATCCCAACATCTTTTCCCTCAAAAATAGGTTTCAAGTAAGAGGAAATATGCGTTAAATCGGTATGCTGATTGAGTTCAAAAAAGGTCAATTCATCAATATTGATATTCCGATTAACCAGTTTGAGAAAACGTCTTGCAGTACGCAAATT
>PDWI01001779.1_pt1 | contig 33956 bp, 32 predicted proteins | sample 1430891 | NCBI WGS metagenome assembly PDWI01 (sample SAMN01162508, study PRJNA174530) | Oral metagenome, whole genome shotgun sequencing project. | biome: Marine environment; feature: Marine mammal; material: Swab sample of the gingival sulcus; isolation source: swab sample of gingival sulcus... | reverse complement strand
TGGTTTTCCCGAAGATTTTTGTTTATTGCGTTAAAAATACCATCTGTCAATATATAGTGATATGATTATTATTTCCTGTAATTCAAAAATATTATATATAAATTTTGAGGATTTTTCAAGAAAAAAATATCATTAAAATTGAAATAAAACTTGAAATTATACAAACTGCTATAATTTAATGTGATGCTGTTTTTAAATGGTATATTTATTTCCGTTCAGGCACTAAATACTTCTAAATTGTATGAGGTGAAATAATGAAAATTCATGAATACGATATTGTAAGATTAAAAAATGATATGAATGCGCAAGAACTAAAAAAAGGAGATGTCGGCACAGTCGTAATGGTGTATGATTCTGATTCAAGAGATTATGAAGTTGAGTTCTGTAGTGATGATGGAGTAACGCAATCGCTTTTAACCTTGCATGAAGATATGTTAGAAAAAATGTAACCATTCAGCACGCAATGCCATTAACTTGGCGAAGAGCTTTGTAACAGCTGTTAAACTTATGGGTGGCCCCTGGCCGTAAGAAATTCGCATTAAGGGCTGTCAACATTCTTTCCTTTGGCAAACGCCGAACTGCCCATGTCCCCGTCGCCATAAAGGACGGCCCGGACGGCGTCTCGTATTTTTACCCCCTCCCCGCACTCCGCCGCCTTCCATAAAACGCGCCGCGTCCCTGCCGCCCGGCCGACATGAGGGCTTCGATCTCGCCGGGATCGACGGGCAGATCCGCCGTCAGGTTCACTGCCTCACCGTCCGTGATCAGGATGTCGTTTTCCAGCCGGATGCCGATGCCTTCGTCCCGGATGTAAATGCCCGGCTCGCAGGTCAGAATCATGCCGGGGGCAAAGGGGCGGCGACGGTCGCCGTAGTCGTGAACGTCCAGCCCCAGATGATGGGAAACCCCGTGCATGAACCATTTTCGGCGCAGGGGATTTTCTGGGTTCTGATCCGCGATTTCGGCGGCGGTGAGCAGGCCGAGGCCGACGAGCTCCTCGTCCACGCGACGACCGACTTCCTCCTGGCAGGTTTTCAGGACGTTGCCGGGCCGCAAAAGGCCAACGGCGAAATCATGGACCCGCTGCACGGCCTCGTAGACCTGTCGCTGCCGGTCCGTGAACCTGCCGTTGACGGGCACGGTGCGGGTGATGTCCGCGTTGTAGTTTCCGTATTCCGCGCCAAAATCCATGAGAACCAGATCGCCGTCCTGGCAGGGGCGGTCGTTTTTCACGTAGTGCAGCACGCAGGCGTTTTCGCCCGATGCCATGATGGGCTCGAATCCCGGCCCCCGCGATCCGCTGCGGATGAATTCATGCCAGATTTCCGCCTCAATTTCGTATTCCATCACGCCGGGGCGGATGAAGCCCAGCAGGCGGCGAAAGGCCCTGCCCGTGATTTCGCAGGCCTTGCGCACCGCGTCCACTTCTTCGGGGTCTTTTACGGCGCGGAGTTCGTGAAGCAGGGGGCCGAGGCGTTCGTAGCGGTGCAGGGGAAAGCGGCGGCGGCAATCGGCAATAAAGCGGTCGTCCCGGGTTTCCACGGTGAGGTCGGCCCGCAGATGCTCGTTGGCGTTCAGGTAAATGCAGCGCGACTCGCAGGCCAGGGTGCGGAACACGTCCTCAAACCGGTCCGTCCACATCACGGTCCGGATGCCGGAACGCTTGCGGGCCTCTTCCTGGCTCAATTTATGGCCTTCCCACACCTTGATTTCCGGACTGGTCCGCCGCAGAAAAAGAATTTCCCGGTGCTTTTCATCGGCCGCTTCAGGGCAGAGCAGAAGGATGGTTTCCTCCTGATCAATGCCAGACAGGTAAAACAGGTCCGTCTGCTGGACGAACCGGCGAACGCCGTCCGCGCTTTTGGGCGGAACGTCGGCCGAATGAAGGACGGCTACGCCCCCGGAATCCATTTTTTCCGCCAGCCGCTTCCGGTGCCTCCGGAAGAGATCGGCCGGCAATTCCTTGTATCTCATTCGTATTTCTCCGCTTTGACCGGATGCCCCGATCCACCTCTCCGGCGTTCCGGTCCGCATCCGCAACAATGACAAATGTCCGTCCGGTTCGGTTTACCGTGCCTGCGGCCACCAGCGGACGGCGGCGGACATCATCCGTCAGACCCCGACCGTTTTCAAGCAATTTCCTCGTCCGCAAACGCGGCCGCCGCACGCCGCACCGCCGCCGCCTCTTCGCTCCGGCCCCGTTTTTCGCATCCGTCGGCGTAGACCCGGCATTTCTTTTCCAGCACCCGGATGGCGGCGGCCCGGCGCTCCGCCGACAAGTCCCCGCCCTCCAGCAGGCGGACCAGAACGCGGATACGAAAGGCGTCCAGCCCCGGCCGGGCCGATAACTGGTCTGCGTGGCCGCCGCGCTTGACAATGTATGGCTCGTCAATGAGGCCCACGGGGTGGTGCAGGCTGGTCCGGAGCCAGAGATCGTAGTCCTCGCAGGCGGGCAGGGATTCATCGAACAGGCCCGCCGTGTCGAAAAGTTCCCGCCGCATCATCACGGCGGAAGGGCTGACCAGGCAGAGTTCCAGCGAGGGGATGAAAATGTCCCCGTCCCGCTTGCGGTGCCGTTTGCCCGGATTCACCCGCACCCCGTTGCGCACCCACAACTCCTCAGTCTGGCAGATCAGCATATCCGGGTTCTCCGCAAACCACCGGGCCTGCACCGCCAGTTTGCCCGGCAGCCAGAGATCGTCGGAATCCAGAAAGGCGATCAATTCGCCCTTCGCGGCCCGGATGCCCCGATTGCGGGCTGCAGACACGCCCCGGTTTTCCGGAAGCTGCAATACCCGCACAAGATCCGGACGACGTTCGCGGAAGGCCGCCAGAACGTCGGGCGTGGCGTCGTCCGAGGCGTCGTCCACCAGAATCAGCTCGAAAGACGCGCCTTTCTGGGCCAGAACGGATCCGGCGGCCTCGGCCACGCGGTCGGCCCGATTCCACACCGGAATGATCACACTGATCAGGGGTGTTGCGGCGGTTCCATCCGCACCCAGATCCAATATTTCTGTCGTTTCCGGTTTCATTCAACTCTTTCTTGAATTATCCGCCGCCATATTGTATTTTGCATCAATCGGTAAATCCCCTTTGTTTTTTTACCGGGAAATCGGTAAGATGTGAATTTACCGGTCCCATCCCTTCAATTCCATACCGATGCAAGGAGGAAGCATGAAAAAGGCTTTGATTTTAACCCTGGCGCTGGCCTTTGGCCTGGTCGCAGCGGCGGGCGTGGTTCCGGCCGCCGCCAAAACCACCTTTGTCACCATCGGCACCGGCGGCATCACGGGCGTGTATTATCCCACCGGCGGCGCCATCGCCAAGATCGTAAACATGAAACGCAAGGAATACGGCATCCGCGCAACGGTGGAATCCACCGGCGGCTCCGTGTTCAACGTCAACGCCATCATGGCCGGCGATCTGGAATTCGGTGTGGTGCAGTCCGACCGCCAGTATCAGGCCGTGATGGGCCTGGCCGAATGGAAAGACAAGGGCCCCCAGAAAGACCTGCGCGCCGTATTTTCCATCCATCCGGAATCCGTCACCCTGTTGGCTGCGGAAGCCTCCGGCGTGAAAACCATTGCGGATCTCAAGGGCAAGCGCGTCAACATCGGCAATCCGGGTTCCGGCCAGCGGCAGAACGCCATTGACGGCCTCACCGCCGTGGGCATTGATCCGGAAAAAGACATTCAGGCCGAAGGCGTAAAGGCTGCCGAAGCGCCGGGCCTGCTGCAGGACGGCCGTCTGGACGCCTTCTTTTATACGGTGGGGCATCCCAGCGGCGCCTTTAAGGAAGCTACCGCCGGCGCCACCAAGGTGCGCTTCGTCGCCATCGACGGACCGGGCATCGACAAGCTGATCAGGGAAAAACCCTACTACGCCAAATCCATCGTGCCGGTGAAGGCCAATTATCCGGGCGCGGTCAACGACGGAGACGTGCCCAGCTTCGGCGTGAAGGCCACCCTTTGCACCTCTGCCAAGGTGCCGGACGATGTGGTCTACGCCATCACCAGGGAAGTCTTCGAGAACTTTGACAAGTTCAAGAAACTGCACCCGGCCTATCAGGTGCTGAAAAGAAAAGGCATGCTGGAAGGCCTTTCCGCCCCGATCCATCCGGGCGCCATGAAATACTACAAGGAAGCGGGCCTGAAATAATCCGGCGCCGTCAGATTCCCATCCTTGCGGCGGCGGGCCTCCGGTCCCGTCGCCGCGCTTTTTTCACCGCGTCCGGCCCTGGACCGCACAGCCCTTCAGCGAGGTGTTCATGAATCAGGATGTGAAAACGGAAATGGATGAAGGCCTGGAGCTTGCCCGGCGCATGGCCGAAGAGGAGGAAGGAATCGGGCGCCGTCCCAGGGGGCCGGCAAAATATGTCATACCGACCGTGGCCGTCTGCTGGAGCCTGTTCCAGTTGTCCATTGCGTCCTGGCTGATTCTGGACTCCACGTACACGCGGGCCATCCATCTCGCCTTTGCCCTGACCATTGTCTTTTTGAACTGTCCCATGTTCAAGCACAAAAAATTCGGGCTGAATTTCCTTTCCACCACGTCGCGCATTCCCTGGATCGACTTCGTGGTCGCGGCGGCGGCGGCGTATTGCGCCCTGTATATCGCGGTGGAATACAAGGATTTATCCGCCCGCTACGGCTCCCCGATCCCGCAGGACATCATCGTGGGCATCGTCCTCACCGTCCTCTTGCTGGAGGCCACCCGCCGGGTCATCGGTCCGGCGCTGCCGGTCATTGCCGGAGGCTTCATCATCTACGCCTTTGCCGGTCCCTATATGCCGGATCTCATCGCCTTCAAGGGCGTGAGTCTGAACCGCTTCGTGGGCCAGATGACCATGTCCACCGAAGGCATTTACGGCATTCCACTGGACGTTTCCGCCACCATCGTCTTCCTCTTCGTGCTCTTCGGCACCATGCTGGACAAGGCCGGGGCCGGGCATTATTTCATCCAGCTCGCCCTGAGCCTCCTGGGCGGATTCAAGGGCGGACCGGCCAAGGCCGCCATCATGGGGTCCGGACTGACCGGACTGGTATCGGGTTCGTCCATTGCCAACATCGTGACCACGGGCACATTCACTATTCCGCTGATGAAAAAGGTCGGATATCCGGCCACCAAGGCCGCCGCCGTGGAAGTGGCCGCCTCCACCGACGGGCAGCTGGCCCCGCCCATCATGGGCGCCGCCGCCTTCATCATCGCCGAATACGTGAACGTGCCCTATATTGAGGTCATCAAGGCCGCCGCCGTGCCAGCCTTCGCCTCTTACGCGGCCCTGTTTTACATCACCCATATCGAAGCCTCCAAACTGGGCCTGAAAGGGATGCCCCGCCATGAACTGCCGCCCTTTTTCAAGACCCTCATCGGCGGCGTCCATTTCATCATCCCCCTGATTTTCCTGATGTACGAACTGATCGTGGTGCGCCACTCCCCGGAAATGGCCGCATTTTACGCCATCATCGTCATGGCCGTGATCATGTTTTTTCAGGATCCGGTCAGGGCCTGTCTGCGGAAGGAGCCCGTCGGTCCGGCCTTCAAGACCTCGTCCATTTGCATTCTGGACGCCCTGGCTTCGGGCGGACGGAACATGGTCTCCGTGGCCCTGGCCACGGCGGCGGCCGGCATCATTGTGGGCGTGGTGGCTCTGGGGCTGGGACAGCTCATCACCGCCATCATCGACACCCTTTCCAACGGCAATATCTTTCTCATGCTCATCATCACGGCTGCAGCCAGTCTGCTCATCGGCATGGGCCTGCCCACCACGGCGACATACATCGTCATGGCGGCCCTCACGGCTCCGGCCATCGTGGAGATCGGCGGGTTCAACAATTTCATCGTGCCCCTGATGAGCGCCCATCTGTTCTGCTTTTATTTCGGCATTCTGGCGGACGACACACCGCCCGTGGGGCTGGCCGCCTACGCGGCGGCGGCCATCGCCAAATCGCCGCCCATTCCCACGGGTATTCAGGGCTTCATGTACGACATCCGGACGGCCATCCTGCCCTTTATGTTCATTTTTAACAGCGATCTGATTCTGCACAACGTGACGAGCTGGCCCCAGGGCATCCTGATTTTCCTCATGGCCTGCATGGGCAATTTCGCCTTTGCCTCGGCCACCCAGGGCTGGTTCGTGGCCCGGAACAGGATCTGGGAGGTTCCCTTCTTTCTGTTCGTCACCTTTAATCTCATGCGGCCGGATGCGGTGGCCAAATGGGTGGGCGTGCCCCATGACCAGCGTTACTGGACCTGTCTCATCGGTCTGGCCGTGTTCGCGGCGCTGTATTTCATCCAGCGGCCCCGGTCGCCCGGAGACAAGGCCCCGAACGCTGCACCGACGCCGACCTGACGGAAAAAGGGCCGCCGCCCCTGCCCCCTCATCCGTCACAAAACCGGTTTTCAAAAAAAGGAGACGCCTGTGGACGAAGTCAAACGAATACTGGCCGCAGTGGGCCAGTCCCCGTATTCCGAAGGCAACTACCGTTTCGCGGCCCGGATGGCGCTGGCGCTGGAAGCGGATCTGATTGTGGTGAGCGTGATCAACGAAAAGGACGTGGACGCGGTCCGCAGCATTTCCGATATGGGATATAACGTGGATCAGGAACATTACGTGGCGGAACTGCGGACCCAGCGGGAAGATTTTCTGAAAGGGCTGGTTTCGGCCTTTCCCTTTCCGGAGGACCGTCTGTTCATACGGGTCCGGCTGGGCAATCCCACGGAACGCCTGCTGCGCACCATTATTGAGGAAAAGGCGGATATGGTGATCATGGGCCCCAAGGGCCGCACCAATCTGGAGCAAATGCTGGTGGGATCGGTGGCTGCCCGGCTCTTCCGCCGGTCTCCGGCCACGGTGGTGACCTATCGCGATCCGGCGACGCGGAAAAAACTGGAGAAGCGGGTGCATATCGACTGACGGTCCGTTTTTTTCACGGCTCTTTTTTCGCGCGACAAGATTCCGGCTTTCAGGAATGCCGGCTGCAGGCGCGTTACGGTGTGGGCCAGGTATTGCGAAAGACGCTGAAATTTTCTATGCTTCCATTGTTCTTCCACAGGGTACGGAGCGGATATCGCCGGGGACTAAATCCGCCGGCCGGTTTCGTATCCCATAATAAAGGGACCGCATATGAAAGTCTATACCGGAGGGGGAGATAAAGGAAAAACCAGCCTGTTTTCCGGCGAACGGGTCGGCAAGGACCATATCCGCGTGGAAGCTTACGGCGATGTGGATGAATTGAGCAGCGTGATCGGAGCAATCCGTTCCATGCTGGTCCAGCCGGACGGAGCGCTGGGAAAGGAACTTCTGACGATCCAGTCGGATCTGATGACGGTGGGTGCGCTTCTGGCCACGATTCCCGGGGGCAGGGCCGCTGCCGGATTATCCTGCATTGAAGAGGCCGATATCGCCCGGCTGGAAACAGCCATTGACCGGATGGACGAAGCGTTGCCGCCGCTCACGTCTTTTATTTTGCCGGGCGGACATCCCGCCGCCGCCTGGTCCCATGTGGGCCGCACGGTGTGCCGGAGGGCCGAACGGCGGATTATTTCCCTGATCAAGACCGAGGCGGCCGTTGAAGCGCCAGGCGGGAATAAGGCGGATGACGTCGGCGATACCGGACAGTCCGCAGCCCTGCCCCTGGTGCAGCGGTATATGAACCGCCTTTCCGATTATCTTTTTGTGGCGGCCCGGGCCTGCAATCAGCTGGCCGGACAGCCCGATATCATCTGGAAGCAGGGGAGTGACGCCTGCTGACGCGCACGGGCCCGGGAGATATCCCCCGGATTATCAATGAGCGGTTTCCCGGATCACTGCTCTATAACGAATCCATTACCTGATGGACCATGGGGATGGATTATGGAAGCGAGAAAATGGAAATAAATATTACAGGAAAAACCCTGGCTGCCGGGATGCTGGCGTCCGCCCTCCTTCTGCTTCCGGCGGGTCCGCTGTCGGCCGATGATGCCGCTGCGGCGGGAGACCATGTCACAAAAGCCGAGCTGGCTGGAATAATGGAGGCCGGCCGGATCAAATCCGCTGATGGCAAGGTGACCATCATACGCAACGGCGAGGAGCTTCCCGCCAGAAACGGCACGCCGGTGATGGCGGCGGACCGGATCATCACCGGCGAAAAATCCGGGGCCGCGCTTTTTCTGCGGGACAATACGGCCATTACCCTGGGTCCGGAGAGTTCCCTGGACCTGTCCATGTTTGAATTCAATCCTGCCGAGGACAGTTTCGGTCTTCTGGCCCGCATGAAATACGGCACTTTCTCATGGGTATCCGGTCTTCTGGCCAAGCTGGCCCCGGAAACGATCAAGGTCCAGACACCGTCGGCCACCATCGGCATCCGGGGCACCCGCTTTCTGGTCTATATTCCTGCGGCGGACTGAACGGTTTTCATAAGCCCTGTCCCCCTTTTCAGAAAGGAAATATAATTGATGTATGCGCCTGAAAAAAATAATCCCGGCGTCCATCCGTCGTTCCGGCTCCTTCTCCTTGCGTCGGTCCTCCTGCTGTTTTCCGGCTGCGCCAAAAAAACCATGCTGGTGCTGATGCCGTCACCCGATGGTTCTGTGGGAGAAATCAAGATTTCCAATGAAGCCGGATCCCGGGTGCTCAACAAGGCCCGGCATTATGTAAAGGTGGGAAAAGACGCCCCAGGAGCCCCGGAACCCCTGAAAAAAGAAAAGATCCGGAAGACCTTCAGCGGGGTGATGGAACGCGAGCCCGCGCCGCCTGCGGTATTTCGGCTGTTTTTTGAATCCGGCTCCTCCCGCCTGACCGAGGAAAGCCGCAAGCTTCTGGCCGATATCCCGCGCACGGCGGAAGAACGTATATCCAGGGATATTTCCGTGGTCGGCCATGCGGACAGCGCCGGTTCCGAAGAATATAATTACCAGCTCAGCCTGAACCGGGCCCGCGCCATTGCAGAGCTGCTCGTGCGCATCGGCGTGGACAGGGCGGTGATCCGGATATCCAGCCACGGGGAGGGCAATCCCCTGGTTCCCGCTGGCGATAATGTGGCCGAGCCCCGGAACCGCCGGGTGGAGGTTACGGTTCGATAACTTGCCCGTGTTTCCGGTCCCCGCAGGCGCGGTGTCCGGATGTGCGTTCCGCCGCCGGTTTCTTTTTCCCGAAGAGAACCACAGGAGATGAAACCATGAACCAGCCGCTTTCCGGTACCGCTTTTCAGGATACCTACCCCGATGAACTGAGTCATTGCTACGGTTGCGGCCGCCTCAATGAAAAAGGTCACCAGATCAAAAGCTATTGGGACGGCGAGGAAACCGTGGCCCGTTTCACGCCCCAGCCATGGCATACGGCCGTGCCGGGCTTTGTCTATGGCGGATTGATCGCCTCGCTCATCGACTGCCACGGCACCGGGTCAGCCGCTGCGGCCATGTGCAGGGCCAAAGGCGTGGAAATGGGCGAAGCGGATCTCATGCGCTTTGTCACGGCATCCCTGAAAGTGGATTATCTGCGCCCCACGCCCCTGGGAGGCGAACTGGAATTGCGGGGGCGTATCGCGGAAATCAAGGGCCGGAAGGTCGTGGTCGAGATCACCTTATCGGCGAAAGAAGAAATCCGGGCCAGGGGAACAGTCGTGGCCGTGCGCATTCCGGACCGGATGGCGGCGGGAGAATCCGCCGGATGAGCCGGACCCGGTCTGGGGCGATTCGGGAAATGCTCCGGGGAATCGCGGCGGCGCTCCTGCTTTGCGCCGTCTGCACCGGCATCCTGGGCGGATGCACCGGATTATCCTCCTCCGAGGCCCGGAATCTGTGCGCCGTATTTGAAAAACGTCCCTCCTGGCATGCGGCGGCCCGGGCCTCTGAAAGCAGATGGGGCGTTCCCGTACCCGTACTCATGGCCATCATGTACAAGGAATCCAAATTCCACGCCCGGGCCCGTCCGGCCCGGACCCGGATTTTATGGCTTTTTCCCGGCCCCCGGCCTTCCAGCGCATTCGGCTATGCCCAGGCCATCAATGAAACCTGGGAGGAATACCAGACCGCCGTCAATCAGCCCGCCCGCCGGGATGATTTCGGGGACGCTGTGGATTTTATCGGCTGGTATTGCCGCCTCTCGCAAAAACGCTGTCATATCTCCCTGACAGATACCCGCCGCCTGTACCTGGCCTATCATGAGGGGCATAGCGGGTTTCAGCGGGGCAGCTATCTTGAAAAAAACTGGCTGCTCAAGGTGGCGGACGAAGCCCGCGTCCTTTCCGACCGGTACGCGGCCCAGTATCGTTCCTGCCATTGAGCTGATTCCGGACCGGCCCTGACCGACCGGATTGACCGCGCCGGACGGGATTTCCCTGTCGCGTTCAGTCCGAAATCCATCCCGGCGCATCTTTTTCCGGCATCCCGCCAACCTGGCTGCGGTCCGCAGTTCGCGGATACGCCTCTCTTTTTGTCCCGGAAGTTTCAGGATTTTGATCCGGCCGGGGGCGGAGAAGGCTTTCCCTGTTATGGTGAAGGGTTTCACTGCTCCGTTTCCTTGTTTGCGCCCGCCATGAATTTTCTCATCAAACTGATGGATAACCGTATATCGCCGTTTTCCCGGCAATAAAGGCGGAATTGCGCACCATTCGTTTTTATGCTTCTCCATGGTGATTGCGGATGTGTGCAGGGCCGGTTATCCAAACCCCACCGAGGGGTGGCAGGAATTTCCTTACCCGGAATACAAGGGGCTGCCCATTGTGGAAAATCCGGAAGCAGCATACCTTGCCCATTAACTTGAAGAACATTCTTTTCCGTCAGAGGAGAGCCGCAATGAATCATCTGTTCATCCGTATCATCATCATCTGCCTTTGTCTGGGTATCGGGCTGCCGCAGGCGGCCATGGCGGGGCCTCGTATCGTTATCTCTCCGCTGAAAGTGCGGGATGAGAGTCCCCGAAAAGGACTTCATATCAGCCCCACGCTGTATGTGGGCGCCCGAACGGACGATAATTTCTATAAGGATAACGAGGGGGAGGAGCGCGTGAACAGCATTCACATCGACCCCGGCATCCGCATTCATTATGAAGGGGACAAGGCGGCTGGGAGTCTCTGGTATGAAATGAAAGGGCGTCTCTATGATGGCGGCAATGAGAAAAAGTTTGTGGGGCACCGGCTGGATGCAAAGGGGCGATACCGGATCACTCCCAGACTGAATATCAGGGCCCGGGATACGGCCACTCGAAACCGGGGCCGGAACGATGAAGATCCCTATGATGTCAAGCAGGAGAAATATTACCATAATATGTTCAATTCCGGCGCTGATTATCAGATCTCTTCCCAGTTCAGGGTCAAGCTGGATTACAAAAATGTCTTTCTTCGGTATGATGAGAAGGAGAAGGAGGACTGGACGGATAATTCCCTGAGATCCCGCTTTGAATATCGCCCCTTCAATCTGGGGTGGGCCGTATTGGAATATCGGAGAAACTGGATGCGCAGCCGTAATGACGACGGCGATTATGAGGCCGACCGCGTTTTTCTGTCCTCAAGGATACGGGGCAAACACTATGAAGCCTCCGGAGGATTTGGGTACCACCGGCGGTATTTCGACACGGCTGGAAGAAATGATGCCGATACAGTGGTGTATGATTTGCGTCTTTCCGGCTTTACGGAGGAAAAGAAAACCCGCGCCACAGTTCGGGCGGTGCGTGATTTTGGGAGGGATGGCGATTCCCGCGATTTTTCAAAAAACACGCGCATTTCCGCCGAGGTGCGTCATCTCTTTCTGCGTCGGTTCACCGTGCAGGCCGGGCTGTTTTATCAATTGAGCGATTTTGAAGAAAGCCGTTATTCCGGAACCTCCGGAAAAGAGGAATGGCGGGAAGACGATATCTACGGTTTCAACGCTGAATTGGCCTATCGCTTTGAGGAACGCTTGCAGCTGAGTCTGAAAGGCGGGCTGGAGAAACGGGATTCCAGTATTGAGGCGAAAGATTATGAAAATCGCTATGTGATGCTCGGCATGGACACATATTTCGACTGGATGAAATAGGACGGGAGGGGCGCAATATGAGCATTTATCATGACACATGCTTCCGGGATGTCTGGCCCCGGCCGGTGGCGGCAGTCGCAGGGCTTGTCATCTGTCTTATGGCCGCCGCGCTCCCGGCGTCGGCTTCCGACGACGTGGCGTTTTATCGAATCGGCCCCCGCGATGTGCTTTCCATCGCGATTTATGCCGGCGGAGAGCTGCAGCAGGAAGTGAAGAATACCGTGAACGGAGACGGCTCCATTTCCGTTCCGTTTATCGGACGGACCCAGGCGGCCGGCCGCACATCCGGCGATCTGGCGGAATTCACGCGGGCGGCGCTGGCCAGGGATTTTTTTGTGAGCCCCGAGGTGCTGGTGCGCGTCGAAGAATATCACCACCTGCGATACCATATTTCGGGCGCGATCGCTTCTCCGGGGCTCTATGAACTCTCGGGTGAGGCCAGCCTGATGACCCTGATCGCCAGAGCCGGCGGCGTTCTGCCCGAGCGGGGCAATATCGCCTATATCATGCGAAATTCCCTGGGAAAAGTGCAGGAAGGCTCCTCCCCGGAAGCCTTGCTGTCTGCGGCTCCTCCCATGGAGATTTCCCTGAGCCGCCTCCTTGATCAAGGCGACCTCGCCATGGATGCGCCTCTGAAATCCGGAGATGTGGTCTATATCCCCAGAGAAAAAGAACGGGATGTGGGAGAAAGTCATATTTATATCGAAGGAGAGGCCCGGAAACCGGGTGTTTACCCTTACCGGAAGGGGTTGACCCTCCTGAATGCCTGCCTGCTGGCCGGCGGATTCACGGAATTCGCATCCAGCCAAAATGTGCGGATCGTGCGCCAGACGCCAAACGGGCAGGTCTCCAAAATTGTGGATCTGGAACGGGTTCGCTCCGGGAAAGATCGGGATGTGCGCCTGCGGCCTGGTGATTTGATCAATATCCCGGAATCCTGGTTCTGAAGCGGATAAACGGGGAGGGAGGAATTGTGAACGATTACCCTGAGATCGTCGAAAAAGAGATTCACCTGTCAGAATACTGGAAAGTGATTTTATTTCATAAGCGCCTGGTTTTCTTATGGACGGTTCTGATCGTACTGTCCACCACGGTGGTCATGATGAAAATGGCGCCGGTATATCAAGCCACGGCCACCATGATTGTGGATAACGCCTTCAGCGTATCGCCGGTGACCGGCGGGCAGATGGATTACAACGATGCCATTAATTACCAGCTGCTGTTCAATACGCATAAAAAAATGCTGTCCTCGAATGCGGTCATCGAAAAACTTCTGGATCGCATGGAGCCGGAATTGGCGGAAAAAAAAGAGTGGGCGTCTGTTTCACTCCTGAAGCGGATCAAGGAAAAAATAACCGGGACATTCCGTTTAAACGACGCCGCAGCGGGACTTGCCGATTCAGAAGAAGCCGTTCGATCACGACTGAAGGAACATCTTCGTAATAATATCAAAATCTCTGAAGTGCGGAATACACGTCTTCTGCAACTGAGCGCGGAAGACCAGAGTCCCGAGTGGGCGGCCCGGATGGCAAATACGATGGCCCGTGAATATGTCCTCATGCAGAATTCGGATCGAAAAGACTCATCCCGGGATACGCTGGCATGGCTGACAGAGCAGATCGCCGCGACAAAACGCCGGCTGGAAGAAGCAGAGGAAGAATTTCAGGAGTTCAAGCAGGATGAAAAGATCTTTTCCATTGAAGGACGGCAGCAGGTGATCGCTCAGAAGATCGCCGATTTCAATGACGTGTATCTGGAGACAAGAAACAGGCGCCTTGAACTGGACACCATTCTGGCGGAAATCAAACGGATCACCAATGGGGAAAAAGATATCCTCAAGGGCAGGATGCTGATCAAGACGGATTTACTGGACGATATTTACGCCGCTCTGATCAAGGCGGAAGTGGAATATGGAAAGCTTTCCAAAATCTATAAATCCCGGCATCCCAAACTGGCGCAGGTGCGAAGCGAAATCAGCCGCATTCAAGCCAATCTGAAAGAAGAGGTGGCGCGGGAGATCAACCGGCGAAAAGCCGAGAGAGAAGTGTTGTACGCCAAAGAGGCGGTTTTGCAGAAAACCGTGGACGATTTTGAAAAAGACGCGATGGAAACCAGCAGACGGCATCTGGATTACACCATCCTTGAGCGCAATGTGGAAACAAACCGGAAGCTGTACGACGCGCTTTTGCAAAAAACGGAAGAGATCAATATCGAAGAGAATCGGGACGCTTCCTCCATCCGCATGGCGGAGATGGCGCTGGTACCCCTGAAACCGGTTCGGCCCAAGAAGGCGCGCAATGTGCTGCTCTCCTTGATATTCGGTATCGCCTCCGGGATCGGGCTGGCGTTTTTCCGTGAGTATCTGGATCAATCCATAAAAGATGACAAAGAGCTGGAACTGGATATCGGCGTGCCCATTCTCGGCGTGATTCCGGAAGCCAAACGACCGTGAGAAAGGACATAACAGGTATGAAAAAAAGCAAACAGCATCATAAAAGACCTCCTTATGTACTGCTGGACACCCCGCGAACCAAATCGGAATTCGCCGAGGCCTATCGTACACTCCGCGCCAATATCGGTTTTCTGAAACCCTCGGTTTCCTCCCTTCTGATCACCAGCGCGGCTCAGGGAGAAGGAAAAACCATCACCAGCTATAACCTCGCCCATATGATGGCGCGTTCCGAAAAAAAAACAGTGGTCATTGACGGAGATATGAGAAAGCCCATGCTGTCCCGACTGTTCGGTGCTTCGGAAGAAAAGGGCCTGTCGGAGCTGCTGAGCGAACTGAAAAGCAGGGAATTTGCCCTGGGAGACCTTTCCTCGGAATGCGGGGTGTATGATCTGCTCCATCTGTGCGCCATGCAGGAACGTTCCGGTACATTGCATGTGGCGGGGCCGTCCGGGGATTTTTCCCTTCAATTCGTGGATGGCCGCATTGTTCATCTGGAGCGGCGCGGCATTTCCATTGAGAATATATTTTTGGAATCCCTGCGATCCGACGGGTTGCTGAATGCGGAAACCGCAGATGCGATTGCCCGGAAGGTGGCGTCGTCCCTGCATACGCCCCTGGAGCTGATGGATCGCTTTGACACATTGTCCCCTGAACAGAGGCGCGGCGCCTGGCATCTGCTGGCGGTGCAGATGGCGAATGAATTGTCCGGCATTCTGGAGGGAGAGTATGCATTTTCCGCCGGCAGACCGGCGCTCCCCGTCGCGGCGGGTGAATACGAAAAACTGAATCGGGTGATGCGGGAGAGGCTGTCTGATAAAGGCAGCGTGTATCTGCTGCCAAGGATCATGTCCGTTGTCCGCCCGTCAAAGCTGGAGGGATTGTCCTATATTCCCTGTGGCGCTGTACCGGTGATGCCCGGAGAGCTGATAGAATCGGACGCCCTGGGCTATCTGTTCCGCACGCTGAAGAAAAAATACGATATGCTGATCCTTGACACGCCGCCGATCATGCCGGCGGCCGACGCGCTGCTGGCGGCGGACAAAGTGGACGGCATGGCCCTGGTGGTGAAGGCGGGATATCTGAAAAAAGAAATCATCTCAAAAACGGTGGAAAATATCCGCCGCTCGAACGCAAACCTGACCGGAATCATCGTCAACAACATAAAGGCCCACGGCTCGTACTATTCCTATAATTATTATTCCAGGTATTACGGCGGATATTACAAGGGATATGCCTGACAGTGCGGCCGCAGCGCTTGTCCGGAACTCTGATAAAGATCTCTTTATCTCCCATTTTACGATTTCCCTCCTGCTCTGCAAAGGAGTACCGCAATGGATCATCATTTCAGCAACAAACGTGTTTTTGTCACCGGCGCCTGCGGGACGGTCGGCAGGGAGCTGGTCCGGCAGTTGATGGAAGATCATCATGTCGGTGAACTGATTGCCGTTGACAATAATGAAAGTGAGCTTTTTTTTATAGAACAGGAATTTTCCGGTTACCCCCAGGCCCATTTTTTCATAGGAGATGTGAGAGACCGGGAAAAACTGCGGCGGAAAATGAAAGGCGTGGATATTGTTTTCCACACCGCTGCGTTCAAGCATGTGCTTCTCTGCGAACGCTCCCCCTTTGAAGCCTGCCAGACCAATATCAACGGTGTCCAGAACATCATCTACGCGGCCATGGAAAACCGGGTGGAGAAAGTAATTTTTACCAGCTCGGATAAAGCGGTCAATCCCACCAACGTCATGGGCACTTCCAAACTCATGGGCGAGCGGCTGATGACGGCGGCCAACAGCAATTCCAGAGGCGGACGACCCATCTTCGCCTCCACCCGGTTCGGCAATGTTCTGGGATCACGGGGATCGGTCGTTCCCATTTTCCGGGAGCAGATCCGCAAAGGCGGGCCGATTACGCTGACCGATGAAAACATGACCCGGTTCATCATGAGCATCCACCAGGCCGTGCAGCTGGTCATCGACTCCGCGCTGCTGGCCTGCGGCGGCGAAGTCTTTGTCACCAAAATGCCCGTCATCCGCATCAGCGACCTGGCCGCCGTTATGGTCCAAAAACTGGCTCCGGTGTCCGGTTTTCCGCCGGAAGATATCGGCATAAAAATTATCGGCACGAAACCGGGCGAAAAAATGTATGAAGAGCTGATGAGCCATGAAGAAATCCGGAGAGCCTGGGAGCTGGATCAGTATTTTTCCGTGCTGCCCGCATTCACCTCCATCTACCGGGATAATTTCTATGACTACCCGGAGATTTATGGCAAAGATGTGACGAAACCCTACCATTCCGGAAATGAAGAACCCATGTCCCGCGCCGCATTGATCGATTTTCTGGAAAAAAACAATCTGCTCTACGAAGACCCGCTGGAGAGACGGCATCCGGCGGAACGTTATTGGCCCGACGGCGGCTCTAAAATTCCCGCACCGTCCCTGCCACAGTTCGATACAAAGGAGGAAGCGTCATGCGTGTGCTGATCCTGGGCGGCGACGGCTATCTGGGATGGCCCACAGCCATGAACCTGAGCGCAAAAGGCCATGAGGTGGCCGTTGCCGATAATTATCTCCGGCGGCGCCTCTGCACGGAAGAAGATGCCGGGCCGCTTTTCCCGGTTCCCAATCTGCATAAAAGAACCGTTTTGTGGAAAGAAATTTCTGATACTGATATCCATCTTTTTATCGGCGATTTGGCCCAATGGGATTTCATGTCCGGAATTTTCCGGCGGTTTCAGCCGGATGCGGTGATTCATTATGCGGAGCAGCCCTCCGCGCCCTATTCCATGCGCAACCGGAATGCGGCGACGCTGACCCTCCAGAACAATCTTGCCGTGACCGCCAACCTGATTTTTGCCGTGCGGGATTTTGCGCCAGATGCCCATATCATCAAATTGGGTACAATGGGAGAATACGGTACGCCGGATATCGACATTGAAGAAGGCTGGATTGACATTGAGCATAAGGGGCGGAAAGACCGCTTCCTCTTTCCCCGCCAGGCCGGAAGCCTGTATCATACCACGAAAATCATGGACACCGACCTGCTCTGGTTCTACGTCCGCATGTGGAATATCCGGGTGACGGATCTCATGCAGGGACCGGTTTACGGACTGGTCACCGATGAAAACCGCGCGGATGAACGGCTGTTCCCTTTTTTCAATTATGACGAACTCTTTGGAACCGTTCTGAACCGGTTTGTGGTGCAGGCGGTGGCAGGGTATCCGCTCACGGTGTACGGCAAAGGCGGGCAGACGCGGGGCTATCTCAATATCAAGGACACCCTGAACTGTGTGCGGCTCTCCCTGGAAAATCCGCCGGAACCGGGTGAACTCCGGATTTTCAACCAGCTCACCGAGACCTTTGCCGTCAACGAACTGGCGGAAAGGGTGCGGCAGGCGGGGACACAGTTGAAGCTGGATGTGAAAATCCGGCAGATCGAGAATCCCCGGAAAGAGGCGGAAGATCATTATTACAACCCGACCCATACCGGGCTGCTGGAGCTGGGGCTGGAACCGAATTATCTTACGGACGATGTGCTGGCCGAGATGATGGAGCTGGTCATCCGCCATCAGGAAAATATCAGCAGGGACGCTATTTTCAGAGGTGTGAAATGGAACTGAAACGCTGGCTTATCACCGGCGGCTGCGGATTTATCGGGACATCCCTGATCCGCAGCCTGATGGCTGAAAAAGGGCATTTTATCCGGGTGATGGACAATCTTTCCGTGGGGACGGCGGCGGATCTTGCCGGTGTCTGCCGGTTTGCGGAGACGGAAGCGCCCGTCGTTTCCGATGCGGATGCGGTTTCCGGCGCGGTTCAGCTTGTGAAAGGCGATATCCGGGATGCGGCGGTCTGCGACGCCTGCTGCCGGGGGATCGATATTGTGGTGCATCTGGCGGCCAACACCGGGGTGGGACCGTCCGTGGAGGATCCCCGTGGGGATATGGAAGCCAATGTCATGGGAACTTTCAATATGCTGGAGGCTGCCCGGCGGCATGGCGCCGGGAGATTCATTTTCGCGTCCAGCGGCGCCCCGGTGGGGGAGTGTGAACCGCCCGTTCACGAGGAACTGGCGCCGCATCCGGTTTCGCCCTACGGCGCCAGCAAACTGGCCGGGGAAGGATATTGTTCGGCTTATTACAGAACCTTCGGGCTGGAAACGGTTGCGTTGCGGTTCGGCAATGTCTATGGCCCGGGATCGGGGCACAAGAACAGTGTGGTGGCCAAATTTATCCGGCGGGCGTTGAACGGAGAAACACTTGAGATTTATGGTGACGGCAGGCAGACCCGGGATTTTATTTATATTGATGATCTGATCCGTGCCGTAAGACTTTCAGCGGATACGGAACAGATCGGCGGTGAAGTGTTTCAAATTGCGACAAATGCGGAAACAACTGTGGCGGAAATGACGGATCTGCTGATTTCCAGGCTTTCAGAGGCCGGATCTCCTGATGTCCATATTCATCATGGTGTGTCGAGAGCCGGGGAGGTTCTCCGCAATTTTTCGGATACGGCCAAAGCGGAAAAGATGCTGGGGTGGCGGGCGGAGACTGCGCTTTCGGAGGGATTGAAACGGACGGTTCAGTGGTTTGTCCGTCTGGATAATTGAAGCGCTGCAACGGATTGACTTTAATTCAGGAGACTGTTATCATTTCAGATCTTTTTCTCCACCAGAAAACAGAGCAAAAAAACAGACAGCCCGTGGAATGCCCGGTTATGGAAAAAGAAGATGTCAGAAAATTGCTGAAACCTGTCTTGTGGGATTACCACACCGATCCCCATGACCTTTTTGAAGCCGCTTCCGGCAGAAAAAAACAGGCCGGAAATTTTACGCAGGAGGCAGCGTTGATCCGCATACTGGAACGCCTTTCCTGGTACGACCTGATTCGTCTTTTCGGAATGAAAAAACTGACAGCACTCCTTACCCCTGAAATTATCAGCCGGATTCGCATCCGGGGATTGCGTGAAAAATATGAATTTGCACGAAAAGTATTACAGGGAGAACCTGTATCCTTTTCAGGATGGGATACTAAATATCGTGAAAAAATCAGGCACACCCTTTTATCTGACCGGTGGTACCGCAATCAGCAGAGGATACTTTAACCACAGATATTCTGATGATCTTGATCTTTTTGTAAACCAGGATGACAGTTATGGTTCATATGTCCGGACACTGCTCAGACATTTTGAGGCAGCACAGAAAGAAGGGATGTTCTCAATTGATTATAAGCATCTCTGGAAATATGAAAATTACACACAATTTTTTTTAGTAAAAAATGCAGGGGATGAAGAAACCATATTGAAAATTGATCTTGTCAATGATGTAGCTGCTCATTATGGAGATTTCTGCTGTCATGAAATACTGGGGAAAATTGACAGTTGGCGGAACATCATATCCAATAAATTAGCAGCTGTATTCCGGTATGAAGCAAAAGATATTGCAGATATATGGATGATTTCAAAATACAAAAATTTTAGCTGGATGTCTGTGGTGGAGGAGGCAAAAACGAAAGAAGCCGGTATTGATCCTGTAGCACTGTTCAATATTCTGAAATCATTTCCTGCCGATATGCTTCCCGAAATAAAATGGATCATACCTGTCGCACCGGAAATTTTCAAAAAAGAACTGAACCGGATTGCGGAAGATATTTTATACGGGAATCAGAACATCCCGGCAGAATAGCAATAATCCCTGCAATATTGGATCGGCAGGGATCTGCAACAGATATAGATTACCAATTCATCAATCGCCAGCCTGACTGAAAAAAATGATGACAGAAACAAAAAACAGGACCGGCAACCGCAGTATTCTCGGCCGTTTCAAATCAAATTTCATCTACATGGCGCTCAGTGAAGTGGTGGGCAAAGTACTGTTCTTTATAACAAATATTTATATCGCCAGATGTCTGTCCGTCGAGAAATTCGGGGTGTTCACCTTTGCCCAGACGGTTATATTCTATCTGTGGCTCGGCGTCGGCCTGGGTACAAATATGTACGGGATAAGGGAAATCGCCAGAGATAAAAATGCGGCCGGGAAAATCATCAATCCGCTTTTTTCCATGAGGGTGACATCCGCACTGATTATATTTTCTGTGTACTGTGTATCACTTTGGTTTATTGAAATGGAATCCGCTCACAGGCTTGTATTTATCGGTTGCGGTCTTTATCTCCCGGCCTATGCCCTCTATTCGGACTGGGTGCTGAAAGGTCTTGAAAAATTTAAATATCTCGCTTTCGGCACACTGGTGTATTCTTTCAGCTATTTTTTTCTGATAACCTGCCTGGTCAAAGATGATACCGGTCTGATATGGGCATCTTTCAGTTGGTCTTTATCCTATTTTTTAGGAAGTTTTTCTCTCCTCTGCTTCATCAGTGGAAAAATCGGCATTCAGATACAGTTTCAGTTTGATCTAAGCCTGTGGATTTCACATCTGAAAAAATCAGTCTATTTTATGACTTCAGGATTTTTAAGATCGGGATACAATTATCTTCCGGTTCTCCTGCTCAAACTTTTTCATACCAATGAGCATATCGCTATATTCGGAGCAGCGTATAAAATCGTCATCACTTTATGTCATGCGGGAGCACTGGTCATGATTTCTATATATCCTATAATTTCAGAAGTTTATAAAAAAAATAAAAAACAGTTTTTTGATGTTCAGAAAAAAATGATGCAGCTAATGCTGACTGGCGGCCTTCTTGCCGGGGCTGCGGGGATCATATTCGGGACTCAGATTATCACACTCCTTCTGACGGAAAAATATACTGAAAGCATTATCGTGTTCAAGATCATGATGTTCTTTCTGGCGGCGTCCCTTGTCAGAAATGCACTGGGGCAAGGACTCCAGGCGGCAGGGCTTCAGAAGCTGCATACCTTTTCTTCATTTATCGGGCTGACCGTATCCGGCCTCCTTGGGTTTCAGCTAATTTATAAATATGGTTCATCCGGCGCGGCCCTGACACTTGTATTTTCAGAAATTCTTGTCGTTGGAAGCATGGGCTGTTTCTTGCGCGTCGAAAAACAGGCTTTTGCCGTTTCCAGGAAAGAATGGTGAAATATGAATAGATACTCTTTTCGTCCGGGATCCAGAAGAAACAAGTGGCTGACTGTAATTTCAGGAGTCATTTTTTCCGCTCCTTTAATGTTTTTTTCAGCTAATAACTGGAATCTGCTGATCATAGGGTTTCTTACCTTTGTTATTTTTCAGTTAAAGGCCGCTGATTTTGATCTTGCACATCCTTATGTATGGTTTCTGCCTATATTTACGATGTACTCTCTGGCATCACCGGTGTTGGTTCTGATTGATGAAATTCTGCCCTATAGAGAATCTTACCGATATGCGATTTTATATCATTATATAGCGGCTGTAACAATGGTGCTGGTGATCGGACCTGAACGGAGTATCTATAGATTCAAAATATCGCCATTCAGAAAAAACAGTCCGGGGATCAAGTTCGCCTTTATCGTCAGTCTGAGCGTTTTTCTGGTCTATATCGTATTTCTTTTTAAATCCGGATTTGAGAACAAATATGACCGTGCGTTGAGCAGCAACCCCTTTGCCTTTCTGGGATTTGGCGCATATATGCTGACCACCTCAATATCTCTGGTTCTGCTGAACAGAAAACTTACAATCAACAGATTTGCCGGTTTCAGGCACCATAAAAGGAGTTGGGTGCTGATTCTGATCTTTTCACTGATTTTTGTGCTGGCCACATTGGTAACCGGTGAACGCCACGCCCTCTTCCGGATGCTGCTGGTGATTTTTGTACTGTACCATGTATTGGAAAAACCAATTCCACCAAAGTATCTGTTCTTTTCTTTTGTTATCGGATTATCTGCGGCATCTGCACTTAATCAGTTCAAAATGTTTTTTTTCTCTGTTGACAGTGTGCCGTTCTCTTTTGAACGCTTTGTATCCGATATGCTGTACGGCGAATTCAAAAGCGCATCCAAAAACCTGTCTCTTCTAATCAATTATGTTCCGTCCGCTTTTCCTTATTTCTACGGCGAGGCTTTTCTGTCCGATATCATGCGTGCTGTTATTCCGGGTTTCCTGTTTCCCAAATTTCAGAATACGGCAAACTGGTTCAACCAGACCTTTCATTATCATACATTCAAACAGGGGCTCGGACTCGGTTTCACTCTTGTCGGTGCCGGTTATGTTAATTTCGGGCTGCCGGGAATCATTATGCTCTTTGCCGTCATCGGCGGAATCATCAGAAAACTTTATCGGAAAAGTGCGGATTCTGTGATCATATTCTTATTGTATGTAAATTTTATACCCATCGTCAGTTTTTCCATACGCTCTGATATTGCCAGCCTGATTTCATCGACATGGAAACATGTTCTGCTGATTATTTTCATTGCCTGGTTCGTTGATAATATCGACGGAAAAAAAGGCCGGGGCGGCTTGCCTGTACCCATTTTTTCCGGCATTAAAGAAGCGGGTTCCATTTAAATTCAAGGAGGTAGTTTCTTGTTGCGTCTGCGTAAAAATGAGTTCACCGGATTCTTCTCGGGAATGCTCAACCACAGAATATTCAAAAGGCTGTTTTCCTTTTTCTCTATCCTTTGCAGTTTTTTCCCGAAGGAGATATGAAACACAGAATCCGGGTACTCATGTTCTCTTTTCAGAACAGCCTGCCTGTTTTTATGATGGTCAGCAGAGAAGAGACCGTAATTCAGGTGGGGACTCCGAACCCCGGAACCCTGAAAGCCTATTCAGACTGTGTCGGCGCTGAAGGGCATGTCCTGATTGTGGAACCGTGTCCGGAAAATATAAATCACCTGGAGGCGTTGAAATATCCGATACGACGTTGCTTCAAAGGCTCATCGCCTCCCATCCCGATATTTCAACCCTGCCCGTTGAAGGCGTGGTTTTTACCGATCAGTTTCATGCACCGGAGGAGTTCGGATGGACACGGATGTGGCTGAAGTGCCGGGAAAAAACACGGCTATGAAGTTATAAAACCGGGCCATTGAGGTCATACGATAAAACAGATCATCGGCCTGGAAAAACCATCTGTACAGCAGGCCTTTCATTGCAATTGCGGATTACAATTCCAGAGGATCGTCATGGCGCTCAATTCTACAAAATTTACCAGCAATTCCACCCGAAATACACTTCCTGGTTTTCTGGTCATCGGCCCCCAGAAATCCGGAACCACATGGATTTACAGATACCTGCTCTCCCGTGGCGACATCTGCCTGCCGGACGGAGTGAAAGAGACGTTTTTTTACGACAGACATTACCGGAGAGGGGCAGGGTGGTATCAGAAGCATTTCAGACCGGCGGAACATCATCAGTTCATCGCTGAAGTCGCCCCCACCTATTTCCAGAGCGAAAAAGCAACAGAACGGATCAAAGAAACGGCTGGCTCCATTCCGCTGATCTGTACGTTCCGTGATCCTGCAGAGCGGACGTTTTCCCATTATTTGCATCTGCGGAGGTACGGCATGACCCGCCTCCGTTTTCGTGAAGCCGTTCAGAAATACCCTGAAATTCTCAGCGGCAGCAATTATGCGAGTCATCTGAAGCGCTGGCGCAATGTTTTCGGAAAAGAAAATGTCCACGTTGTATTCCAGCAGACACTCGCTGACAGTCCGGCGCGGTATGTCGCGGAATTCTGCACCCGGACCGGTCTGGTGGAAAAACCGGCTCCGGAAGAGCTGAATAAAAAAATAAATGCGGCGGCACTGCCGAAGAATGCCTTTCTCGCGTCAATCGGCCAGCACATCGCTGATGCTGTACGCCATGCCGGAATGTACGGGCTGATTGAATGGGCAAAAGAGAAAGGCTTGAAAGATATTTTTTTTGGCAGGCCGGGAGAGGTTTCGGTTGAAAAACTGAAAACTGAAGACAGGCAGTGGTTAATGGAATATCTGTTGCCGGAAATTGAAGATCTTGAAGATCTGTTGAATCTGGATATGTCAGATTGGAAACGGGTTGAAAAATGAGATCTGAAAGACTGCTGTTCATAACGGATGATCCGCACATATGCATTTCATCAGAAATATATTCTTCAAATCCAGTAAATTATCTTTTTTTTTCTTTGAATCGTTATTTCAGTGAACTGCGTGTTTCGTGTCCCATAAAGGAGGTTTCGAAATCCGCCCCTGGTTTCCCCCACAGGCTCCGCGCCGACAATATTCAGATATCTCCGAGGCCGTTCTATTTTCACAAAAAAGAATTGTTTTTTCGCCCCTGGGCTCTGCTGAAATCTTTTTTATGTCTGCTGCGGGACTCTCTGTGGGCGGATGTTATTTTTTACCGGCTTCCCAGTCCTTTTCTGGTATTTCTCGGCGTCATCTTCCTTATTTTCAGGAAAAAAGCGGTTTTTTACATCGTCGGAGATTTCTATAAACGGAACCGGACATCCCAAGGCGGAATGAAGGGTCTTCTGAAAAACGGGATTGTAAAGATTTATGATGTTATAGAACGGAAAATGGCTGCCTGTTTTTATGTTCTGGCAACGGGAGCGGAATTATCAGAAAAGTACGGAGGCCGCATCTTCTTTACCAGCCTGATCAGGGAGGCACATCTGAAGAAAGCGCCGAAAAGAATTGACACGGATTCCGTGCAACTGCTTTCCGTCGGGCGCCTGGACGCCAATAAAAATGTGAAGAGCCTGATTTATGCCCTTAAACTGCTTCATGGCCGGGGCATGACAGGCATCCGGCTCCTCATTGTCGGTTCCGGTCTCGAAGAAAAACATTTAAAAAACCTGGCGGATGCCTTGAAGTTGACAAAATATATCCATTTTGCCGGGAGCATTCCTTTCGGCGATTCCCTGTGGAAACAGTACGAAGCATCAGATATTTTTGTGCTTCCCTCTTTCAGCGAAGGCATCCCCAAAGTGCTTTACGAGGCGATGGCATCTGCATTGCCCATTATTGCCACAAATGTGGGCGGCATCCCTTGGGCTACCAATGGTGGAAAAGCGGCCGTTTTGATTGAACCGAATTCTCCGGAGGCCATTCAGGCTGCTGTTTGCAAGATCCTGGCAGATCGAACCTTCAGAGAAGGGTTGATTCTGGAAGGATTGAGAATAGCGCGGCAATGCACCTTTGAAGAGCGTTTATCTTGTTTGGCTGATATATTATCCCGATAGAAAGGACAAGAATATGTGCGGAATAGCAGGGATACTACTCAGCGGTATAGATGGTGCGCTTCTCTCGGAAGTCGTTCAGAAGATGGCGGAGACCCTGCATCATCGGGGACCAGATGATGCAGGTGTATGGACGGATGCATCTGCGGGAATCGGGCTTGCCCATACCCGTCTTTCAATCCTTGATCTTTCTCCTGAAGGTCATCAGCCCATGATTTCAGCCTGCGGACGCCTTGTTATCACTTTTAACGGTGAAATCTATAATTTCAAAGAATTGCGTAATAAATTAGAATCTATGGGGCATCATTTCCGTGGAGAGTCAGACACGGAAGTAATGCTTGCTTCTATCTCTGAATGGGGGATTGAACGGGCTGTAAAAAAATTTATCGGTATGTTCGCATTTGCGGTGTGGGATAAAAAAGAGCGGCGTCTTTCATTGGTAAGAGACAGACTCGGCATAAAACCTCTTTATTACTGTTGCAGCCAAAAACTCTGTTTTTTCGGATCAGAGCTTAAATCCCTCAGGGCATATCGCGGATGGCAGCCGGAAATCGACAGGATGGCGCTGGCGGAAATGCTCCGGCTTGGCTATGTGCCGGCACCCTCAACCATTTATGAAAACGTGAAAAAGATTCCACCGGGCATGATTCTCCACATGGATATTGAAGACGGATGGATACGTTCCCGCCCTCCCCGCCCTTTCTGGTCATTTTCCGAAGCTTACAGCGGCCTGCCGGAGCCGGCGGATGAAAAAGAAGCGCTGGAAGGCCTGGATACTCTGTTGAAAGATGCTGTCCGGCTCCGTATGATCGCGGATGTGCCTCTGGGGGCATTTCTTTCCGGCGGCATTGACTCCAGTCTCGTTACAGCATTGATGCAGGCGCAGTCTTCACAGCCCGTCAAGACATTCTCCATCGGTTTTGAAAACAACGGTTATGATGAGGCCTCTTTTGCCGGGGCCGTATCCCGGCATCTCGGTACGGAGCACCATGATTTGTATATCCGGGAAAGCGACCTCCTTCATCTGATTCCGGAAATTCCGCAGACCTTTGATGAACCGTTTGCCGATCCGTCCCAGCTTCCCACCCGGATTCTTTCTCAACTCGCCCGGGAATATGTAACAGTGGCATTGTCCGGGGACGGAGGAGATGAACTTTTCGCAGGATATGTCCGGCATTTTCAGGCCGAGCGTCTGGAGCGGCTTCAGAAAACAGTACCGCAGGCCCTGTGCCGTCCTGTTTCCCGGCTGCTGTCCGTGGTTCCGGATTCCCGATGGGACAGGGTTTTTCACATACTTTCATGCCTGACTGGAAAATCCATGACACTTCCGGGAGATAAAATCCATAAACTTGCGGATTTTATGAGAGCCGGCACTGATGATCTTTATGAAAATGTCGTTTCCGTCTGGAAAAATTCTCCGGTTTTGGCGGTGAATCCTAACGGCATCTTTTCTGAATCATGGTGGAAAGCCGCTTCCTCCCGTATGAATCAGGCGGAAATTTTTATGTACCGGGATGCCGTCCGTTACCTGCCGGATGATGTTCTGACAAAAGTGGACAGAAGCACAATGGCTGTAGCGCTGGAGGCACGGGTTCCCCTGTTGGATCATCAGGTGGTTGAGTATGCCCGGTCCCTGCCGCTGGAAATGAAGCTGCGTGACGGGGAAAGTAAATGGCTGCTGAAAAAACTTCTGGCGAAATATGTTCCTCAGAATCTATGGGACCGCCCCAAGATGGGTTTTTCCGTTCCACTGGCCGGATGGCTGCGCGGTCCTCTGAAAACATGGGCGGAAGACATGCTGTCAGAGTACCGGTTGAAACGCGACGCTTTTCTGGACAGCAGGAAAATTCACCAGGCATGGAAGAATCTTCAGTCAGGCAGTTCAACGGCTCAGTACCGGATATGGAATGTCCTGATTTTCCAGTCATGGCTGGAAAAATGGATGTGATATGAAAGAATCCCCTGTTGTATGGCATGTGGGTGGAGAAGATGTCCGGATGCGGATCCCCCTTCTCCTGGCACTGAGAAAACGCGGCTTCAACTTGGGCGCTGTCGGCACGGAAAGCGGAGAAATCTTTGCGGACCACCGGATTCCCTACCGGCGCTACACCCTTGACCGGTGGATCAATCCACTTGCGGATTTCCGCTCCTTTAAAAAGCTTGTGTCCCTTTTCCGTCAGCACCGGCCGGATATCATCCACGCCTTCGATACCAAGCCGGGCATCATTGGGCCTGCTGCCGCAGAAAGCGCGGGGATTCCTGCGCGGATCAGAACTGTCTGCGGCATGGGCTATGCCTTTTCATCCGAATCTCTGCTCGCTGCCGCCGTCCGTCCTGCCTACCGCTTTCTTCAAAGATATGCGTCTATGTCATCCTGCATAACGGTCTTTCAGAACTCCGATGATCAGGATTATTTTCTGGCAAACCGGATGGTGGAAAAAGGGGCAGATGCCCTGGTGTTAAGCTCCGGTGTTGATCTGGAAAAATTGGATAGGGAAAAACCGGATGCGGAAAAACTGGCACGGCTCCGCCATGAACTTGGTATTCAGGATCAGATCGTTATCACCATGATCACCCGAATGGTTCCGCATAAAGGGGTCAGGGAGTTTCTGGAAGCCGCCCGGATCATCCGGAAAAAACATGGCCATGTCTGTTTTCTCCTTGTGGGCCCACTGGCAAGTGAAGGCCGTCAGGCCGTTCCCCGCGCTGAAATAGACGCTTGCAGGGACGATGTAAAATATATTGGAAGGCGGAACGATGTGCCGGATCTTCTGGCGGTATCCGACCTGTTTGTTCTGCCCAGCTATTACCGGGAAGGGGTGCCGCGGGTGCTGCTTGAAGCCGGGGCAGCGGGGTTGCCCCTGATCACGACGGATATGCCGGGTTGCAAAGAAGCGGTGATCACTTCACGGAACGGATGGCTTGTGAAACCAAAGGACAGCCGGGCGCTCAGTGATGCAATCCGGAGCGCCCTGGAATGTTCGAAGCAGGAGTTGCGGCGGATGGGGAAGGAAAGCCGTCTTCATATTGAAAAGAATTTCACTCTTGAAAATGTCGCGGATCATTATGCTGTAATTTATGATCATGCGTTGAAAAAATCCATTTTGAAAGTTAAAAAATGAAACTGGAAGCCCTGGGCATCCGGGAGCACGCCAAAGTCCTGGTTCCGACCTTCACAGCCACCGCCGAAGTGGTGCGCTATCTGAATGCCGATCCGGTGTTTGTGGACTGTGACCCGGACCCCGGCTGCATTACCCCGGAAAAAATCAGGGCTGCGATTGACGGAGAATAAAATGCCTGAAAAATCCAATCACCCTGGCATGGAACCTGCTCACCAAGATCTGTGCCGAACTAATCGGCTGTCTTAAAATTTATTTTTTAAGCGCTACCCATTGGGTGGAAACTGGAAAGCTGTTGAAGCCTTGGCACTACTGAATGAGAATCATATTTTAGTTTTAGAATCGCTTAATTTAGGATAGAGGCTGAACCGGATTTAAAAAATTCAGATTATGACGGTGCTGAGTATACATCAGGGTTATCAGGAGAATACGATGAAAATAAGACTGACCGAAGAAATATGGAAAGAGGGAAATATGCATATTTCCTACTGCCCTGAGCTTGATATTCCTTCATGCGGTGAATCTGCTGAACAGGCAAAAAAAAATCTGAGAGAAGCAATTCTCATCAACATCGAAGAAACCAGAAAAATGGGAACTTTTGATCGGTTTCTTCAGGAATCCGGTTTTGAGAAGACACAAAAAGACATTCTGTCTGTAAGAAAAGAGCTGGTAGGTTTTACACCCATTGAAATTGGAATCTGATATGCCTTCCATCAGGCCGACAGCATGGCAGGTTCAGGTGAAAGTATTTGAAGCCTTTGGGTGCAGATACGTCCGTACTCAGGGAGACCATCTTGTGTATCTCTTTCCTGGTGCAATGCGGCCTGTTGTTATTCCAAAATATTAAAGAAGTTCCTGTATTTATTATCATGAATAACATGAAAATTGCCGGCATGTCCCGTGGAGAATATTTCCATATTTTGGAGAATATCTGATTTTTTTCGTTCTGTCCCCGTCGGATTCACCAAATATGAGCAATATTTTCTTCCCGCTACTTTTATGCAAAGTTCTGCTGTATAAACTGCCTTTGTGAGCCATAAAAATGAAACAAAAAATCCACGTTCCTTTCGCCATCCCCGAATGCGGAGAAGAGGAAATTCGGGAAGTCACCGAAGTCATCCGCAGCGGATGGCTGACAACCGCCTCCCGCTGCGCCCGGTTTGAAAACGACTTCTCTGTATTTACCGGCGCGGCACACGCCCTTGCCGTCAATTCCGCCACCGCCGCCCTCCATCTGGGACTGGAAGCCCTGGGCATCCGGGAGCACGACAAAGTCCTGGTTCCGACCTTCACCTTCACAGCCACCGCCGAAGTGGTGCGCTATCTGAATGCCGATCCGGTGTTTGTGGACTGTGACCCGGACACCTTCTGCATTACCCCGGAAAAAATCAGGGCTGCGATTGACGGAATTCCGGCGGATCAGCGGCATAAATTCAAGGCCGTCATCCCCGTCCATTTCGGGGGCCATGCCTGCGATATGGACGGCATCCGGCAGATTGCGCAACAGTACAATCTCCGCATTATGGAAGACGCCGCCCATGCCCTGCCTACCCGCTACAGGGAGCGGCGTATCGGCACCATCGGCGATATCACCTGCTTCAGCTTCTACGCCAACAAAACCATCACCACCGGTGAAGGCGGAATGCTCTGCACGGACGATGACGGAATCGCCCGCCGCGTGAAAGTCATGCGCCTTCACGGCATCAGCCGGGATGTGTGGGACAGATTCACTACGGGCGCATCCTGGGAATACGATATTGTGGCGCCGGGCTATAAATACAATATGCCGGATATGAACGCGGCGCTGGGCATTCATCAGCTTCGCAAAGCGGAAATGTTCCGCGAAAAACGTCAGCGGATCGCGCAAATATACTTTGATGAACTGAAAGACATTCCCGGACTCATTCTTCCGCAATTGAAATGTCCCATGGATGACCATTCGTGGTATCTGTTCATGGTGCTGATTGATCCGGAAGCGGCGGCGGGAAAAACAGACCGGAACCAGTTTATCCGGGAAATGGCCGGACGGAACATCGGCACAAGCGTTCATTACAAGCCCCTTCACCGGATGTCCTGTTATAAAGAACGGTACGGGCTTTCTCCGGAGATGTTTCCGGAGGCGGAACGGACGTATAAAAAATGCGTCAGCCTGCCCATGTTTTCCGCTATGACGGACGAGCAGCTTGAATATACGATCACTTCAATCCGGGCGATACTGGTGTGAGTGCGGTAAGTGCCGCCTCTTCCTGCGGATTCGATCCTCTCCCTTTTCCATTCCATATCATCCGGGAAACGGCTGCCCGGCGATATTCAGCCTGTCGGCGTACGCCCGGAAAACGGGAGGACGTTTGCCTGCCAGAGCTTTGCCCCTGCATAATTTTTTAGGCAGGCAAAAATCAGGGTTCAGAAAAACGGACTGAAAAAAAAATTAAGTGAAATTAACTATATACTGTCTTTGTAAGAAGCGGGAGCGACCGGAGTTCAAAAATTTGAAATTTCTGAAATACAAAGTAACCCATTGTTATTTCAATATTTTTAAAAATATCAGTCCAGATCGTACAGAAACGCGAATGCAAATGGCGCGTCTTCAATTAATTTCAGGCCCGACCGGGAGAAGAACAAGGAGGGACGTAAGATCAGAAAAAAAAGATGATATATATCTTTTTGATATAATTTAATATTTTATTTCTATAAAAAAAATACGGATAAAAAATACAGGATGGCATTCACATTGCAATATGTTTATGTAACCTAATAATTTTTTCATCTGTTCTCCTCCTTTAACGGTCAGTCAGGGTGGTCCTGATTGACCGTTATCCTTTTTTGGACGTTCCAACGCGCCCTGCGCATCTGGCGCCAGCCGGCTTCAACCCGGTCCAATTTCGACGGGCCCGCGCAATCCATCACCAGAGAAAAGAACCGGAGAGAAAAAATACAAAAAGCCCCTGTCCCGAATTCGGGCACAGGGGCTTTTTTCTGATAATAAATCAGTTATTTCATACAGCGCCGCCGCCACGCGGCCAATCCGATGAGACCGAAGCCCAAAAGCGCGAAAGTGGCGGGTTCCGGAGTCGGCGCACCTGAGGGGGCCATGCGGGTAATCACATACATCATGTCATTATAGTCTTCATCTCCGAGACGGGTTCCGTTCCAGGCCAGATCTTCCCAGGCCAGCAGATAGGTTGCTTCCTGGAATTCGAATTCCTTCTTATCGCCATTCATTGAGATCCAGACGGATTCTCCCTGCAGCTCACTGATATCGTAGGTGAACATATGGTCCAGAGCCAGGGGATTTCTGTCGGCTTCGCTGTAATACATGGTCTGTCCGTTGGCGTTCAGGTACCAACCGAATTCCTCGGGGACATCGGAGGAAATTTCCGCGCCGGGGTAGGGGTTTTCATAGGATCCGTCGCCTTTGAATCCAAAACCGCTATAGCGTTCGAGCAGATTTTCTTCCACAATACCGGTATCGGTTTCGTAATAGATGCCCAGGGTATTTTTATATCCGGCGCTCAATCCGATCAGGGCCACGAAACTGCCGTCATCTTCCCGGCCGGCCAGATTCCAGATTTCATCGTTGGCAACGAAACGGTCATCGACATTCACATTGCGTTTATAAGAGGTTCCCAGCAACAGATCAATTGCATCGGCGATATCCGGTGCATTTCCTCCAACACGGTCACGGGGGGTGGGAATATTATCGGCGGTTCCCCCCTGATCCACGGCGTATTTGTCCGTAAAAAGATTGGGGGTCAGGGAAATGGCGGAGGCGTTGCCCGCAAGGGCAAAGCTCAGAAACAGGGTCGCAAGCACGATATTGGTTTTTTTCATTATTTTTTCCTTAATTTGGTATAGACGAGAGAAGGTTCCAGGGGAACTTTCTGATTCGTGTAGAATTGAGTGGGAAAATAGCAGTGGGGCGGAAAAAAAACATGGGCATTTATCACAATTTCCCGGTTATTTTTTTACCGGTTTGAGATCCGCTGCGAAGGGGAAGGCGATGAGTTTTGACGCCATATTGGCAATAGCGGTAGTCAGCGGCGGGGATGCCCTTTCTCCAGGCCCCGGCCCTGACCGCGCTGATCCGGACGGTGCGTCGTAACTGGAATGCGGGCGTGATCGTGTACACGGGATATACATTGCCTGACGGATCGGTATGCCGCTGCGGTCGGGGCGTATGGATGTCCCGGTCGTCATGTGGAGGTGCATTACCGGAAAGAGGGCCTGCTTCTGGCGGGGGTGCCGGGAAAGGAAGTGCTGGGGAAATGGCGGAGCAGCCGTCTGCTGTGAAGTGCCGCGCCGTTTTGCAGCAGGGCGTCTTTCACTTGCGCGGCAGGGCTTATCCGGTCACCTGGAGTTCCCGAATGGCCCCGGCGGTTTCCTCAATACGCTGGTGAAGGCTTTTCAGAAGCGCGTCGTATTCGGACAGCCCGGTTTGCAGACTTTTTTCCTTTTCCCGGAGACCGCCTTCCATGCCGGACAGGGATCGCCCGAAGCGTCGGCCAATATCCCGGTTGGCCCCGAAATGGGTTTCCAGGATGTCCTTCATACCCGCTGCCGCATCCGCCTTTTTCAGCGCTGCCTTCAGGGCTGCGCGTTCCTCGGCGGCGGTCTGGTGATCTTGCCACACCTTCCGCGCCACTGACAGTTTCCGGTCATAGGCCCGGATCTCGTCGTCCGAAAGATCAATGGACAGCGTAAGACTGATATCATTTTGCAGCCGCAGACGGGGCAGAGGGGGGATTGGGGCATGACTTTTTCCTTTCAGGTGTTGCGGGACCGACGGTTTTCATCAATCCATTGAAACAAAACGAAATGCGGGGGGCATATTGCAGGGGCAGGGCAGGCACGGGAACCTGTCCCTACAGCGTTTCCCACGCAAATTCGGAAATATTTTTCTTTTTACTGTCAAAAGATATGCCCAACAGGATAATCTGTTTGCCCGTGGCAGAAAATTGCCGGGCGTAGTCCTTTTCCTTGATTTGGGAAAGGGCCTCGCCGTCTCCGTCCACCTTGAACTCAATAATATAAATGGCCGCATCCATTTCGATGGTCATATCAATCCGCCCCATATTGGTGCAGTCCTCCACCCGCACCGGCAGATGGGAAGCTGCCAGCCATGCGTATATCACGCTGGCATAAAAGCCTTCATACTTCGCAAGAGCGTTTTTCGTGTAGTTATGGTAGGGAATCGCGGCGAAAAGGGCTTCCATTGCGGTGCGGAATTTCTGCAAATCGCCTGCAAGAAAGGCCTTGTAAACTTCTATCCGCAAGGATGAT
>PDWI01001734.1_pt1 | contig 33958 bp, 39 predicted proteins | sample 1430891 | NCBI WGS metagenome assembly PDWI01 (sample SAMN01162508, study PRJNA174530) | Oral metagenome, whole genome shotgun sequencing project. | biome: Marine environment; feature: Marine mammal; material: Swab sample of the gingival sulcus; isolation source: swab sample of gingival sulcus... | reverse complement strand
GAACACCTGCGGACGCTGGTACTGTTTCTACCTTTTGATAACTGGGATCATTTGATGGCTTTGATGATCAATCCTAATGCCAGTCCGCCAGCGTTAGGCAGGAGATCTTCTAATTGAGAATTGCTGGGGTTTTGATGTCCTGTCATAAATTTCACCGTATTGGTTATTGGCTCCTTGATTTATCCTTGGCTGGCCACCCTCCCGGCTTGTAGCTATCAGGAGGAGTTGCCGGAAAGGCAGCCAGCCAAGGACGGTCAGTAACCAATATTTCGAGTGCGTTCTTTACCGGTGGCTCGATCAATGTGTGTAGCGGTGATGTCGCGCAGCGCCCCTGCTTTTTCGCAGATGGCGACTACACGCTTGTGCGATACGCTGCCGGTGTAGCTTGTTGAGAACAGTTCACCGTTATCTTTCAATGCGGTGATGACCGTTATCTTGTCCTTGTTTCTCAGTCGACGGGCCATCTGCCCGGCTCGGTAATTCCACCAATGTGATCCACTCAGGTGTGGCGGAATGCTTCCGTTCGGATTGTCCCAGCCGTTCAATACATCCAGGTTTGCATCACTTTCACTTTCACTTTCACTTTCGATGCCCCTGTCCGTGTATGACAGATATTGCATGTACTTGTTGATCAGACAGAGTTTCTGGTTGATCTTGGTGTTAGCTGGCATTGTCATGTCTCTTTCCTTTAAAAAGACCGGCGACCCGAAGGCCGCCGGGTGGTTAAATACCCTGCTTTGGTGGTGGCAGGGTTAAGGGTATCTTTGCGATCAACTTGAAATTTTTTACTTGTTGTCATGTCTCAACATCGTGGACACACCAAGCAGATGCAAAAACTTTATCTAAATACTAAATATTTATCAAGATAAAATTAGCAAAAAACTAAATATTTTGCTTATCTTGTGTAGAAACCGCAATGCAAAACGGGTTGCAGGTGAATTGCTTGGTTTTGTCGAGGGTGTGGTGCGGCAGTCAATTCAAGCGGATTGAATTGACTGCAACCCGCAACGCATTGCGGGTTGTGGGATGAATTGCCTATTCGAGGTGGCGGGTGCTATTCTTGCTGGGTCTTTCGTTGTCAGGGTATAAAAAAGAATGAGGCAAGGGGAAAGTGTCAGTTGCCATTACTATTATGTTGATGAATCAGGTGATGGTGTTCTGTTCAACTCAAAGGGTAAGGTCATTGTGGGTGAAAATGGCTGCTCACGATTTTTTATGCTGGGGTTGCTCTTGGTGGCTGATCCTGATCTTCTTGCAAAAGAACTGACCGATCTAAGGCTCCATCTTCTAGCTGACCCCTACTTTACAAAAATTCCTTCGATGCAGCCCGAGCGCAGGAAAACAGCGATCATGTTTCATGCGAAGGATGATATTCCCGAAGTACGACGCGAGGTGTTTTCTTTGCTTCGCCAGCATGATTTAGCTTTTTTTGCCTCAGTTAAAGATAAGCTCAAGGTCGTGGAGTATGTACGCCAACAGAATGTTATTAATCTTGGTTCACGGTACAGCCAAAACGATCTTTACGACTTTCTTGCCAGAGGGTTGTTTAAAAACAGATTACACCAACAGGAGCGGTATGAGGTGACTTTTGCCACCCGAGGTGGCTCAGACCGAACCCGCGCATTGGCTCAGGCGCTGGAAGGTGCAAAGCAGGATTTTTCAAAATCATTTGATCAGGAGATAAACTCTTGCGTTCAGGTGATGAGCAGTAACCCGGAAAGAACACCTAGTTTGCAAGCAGCGGATTATTTTCTATGGGCGCTACAACGGCTTTATGAGCGGGGTGAAGACAGGTATTGGGATTACCTATCGCCAAAGGTTTCCTTTGTTCACGATATGGATGACACTTCGCACAAGCCATATGGTCGGTTTTATGGCAGAAAAAAACCGCTAACTCTAGCGGTCATTAAGGATAGGCTGGAGATATAGGCAAGTTGTAAGCCGTAGCCCAACCCGCACACGGCATGAAGCCGAATTTCATCTCCCCGCCTACCTCATAGTATGGTGGGCATACCTGTAAAAATCAACAAAATTTCTGGTTAGCTGCTGAATTGAATTGACTGGAAGCCGCAATGCATTGCGGGTTGTGCTGTGAGGGGAGGGAGAAACTCACGTAACAACGGAACTATCTAACCTGTAATTGGTCTGGTTTTCTTACCTATTAATCTGGGTTATAAAGCATTTTCATAAGGATAATTTTCAGGCCGTAGAGAGACGACTACCAGAACAGGGGTGTCTCGGTATGACGAGAAAACAAACAAATCGGGCTACCAGTAGTAGTGACGCACTGGATATGCGGAGGCTGAAAGAGCTTCCAATACTCAAAAAAATTGAACTACTGAAGTTTATTAGGATGTTAGAGGAGAAGGAGGGTAGGTCTCAGCTATGTTTACCCCATAAATCTTCTTGAACCTCAATCGCCTCAAGGAAGCGTAGAACGTCTTCTTTGCTTTCTTTTTTCTTAAGCCGATTGACAGCCATCATGATCTCTTGGTCTATCCCATCCAAGTTCCTGATGACATTTTCTGGAGCCTCATGATCGGTATCCATCCAACCGTGAGGCAGGGAAAGAGCATCCTCTATTTTTCGTGCCAACTTGTCCCCAACCTGGCTTTTATGTGTGGGATTCAATATTTGCGAAAGGTAGGAGGGTGATGTGTTAGCAGCTTCAGCAAGCTTGTCCTGTGATCCAGCCATGCCAATAGCAACTCGCAAATTAGTTGTCCTGATTTGTTTTATATCCACTATGTGCTCCAGCACTTGCTGATAGAAGGTTATCAGCGTTTAGCAAAAAACTAAATAAACAAAATACTAAAGTTATTGACTAAATCTTTAGTTATTAGCTAAACTCAGAAACATGAACTTTCAAACTTTCATCGAAACCAGCAACTACTCGCCTGTATATGCGGCGCAACAGATTCTATATGCACCTGGCAGCAGACCCGCAAAAATGGCGGCAGCATTGGGATTGAATGTTGATGCTGAGCGTACTCGGCTGGTTTTAATCGCTTCTGGCAAAAAGTCTTTGGAAGACACAGAAGGCTTGGTTGTAAAGCCTAAAAACAAGCAGGATAACGCAGAGGAACAAGCCGCCTGAAATTAATTATTTTGTTCGCTGATTAATGATTCAGTGAGTTTATTTGGGTGATTAGGAGATGGGGATGAAGGTTGTTCAGAAAAGCCCAGGTGTTTTTGACTTGGAAGCAGAGACACCTGCCGAACAAGATTTTGTGTGCTGGCTTTACAACGACATGGCTGATGCTCGCCGTGTTCCACGCGAGTTTATGAAGAAGCAACGTGAAAACCCAGAAACACCAACACCCTGGCGGGTGATCGGCGTTCGGTTTGATGTGCGTCCAGCTTCGCAGTTAAAGCGAAATCCGGTCTGCAAGGCTATCAGCTTTCTCGCTGAGAAGTCTCGCTTGTTCTGGCGTGAGTTGGCAAGTGACTGTTGATTCAGGGTCTACCTGCTTCCCGATTCGGATGCGAAGAAAGAGTTTTCCGCCGGTTTCAAATAGTTCGACCTCATGCTCCGTGTTTCGGATTGGGTCAGGGGTGATGAAATCTTCAAGAAAATGGAGAGCGCCCATAACAATTTTCCTTTCGGTTGTTTGAAAATCTAGCGGTTTCATTCTAACCGATACTCCGGCCACCGGGGCAACTGGCCTCGGTGGTTTTAAAAAAATTAAAGTTAAGAGGGTTTGGCTTTATGAGAGGAATGTTCGCACAGGTCGCAATGGCAATGGCCGCGCTGGGGCACAAGGTTTCTGTCCCTTCACTGCCTGGTCTGGGAATGGTGGTAAAGCCAACAGCACCCAAGCCAAGACGGTCGACAAATCACAGTCCATCAGGGCGTAGCGTAAATGGCGGGCGAATTAAGCCAGCCTTGAAAGGCAAACGCCACGCATCACAACGTCGTCGGTCAAACCGAAGAAAAGCAGCCCGTAAGAAAGCGGCCTGATCAACAAAAATTCTAAACGGGGCATGGTATGAATCAGCAAACAGTGGAAAACCAACTGAAAATAGTACGGCACTATGCCGACTTGTTCAAGGTGTCCGGCTCCGTTAATCCTGTTGCAGCGCGAAAACTATCCGCTGCGGTAGCCATGCTGGAGAAAGAGATTTTTCCGGATTCAGAAAAGAAAAAGCCCACTCGTAATGGCGTTGGAACCTGAGCGGGCTTAATCAATGTCTTAAGGAGTTTAGTATGTCAAATACTGTTGAGAAACACAATCCCCCACAGATGAATGTGGCACAGGCTCCCGGTCTGTCGGCTGCGTTGGGGGTATTACAGAAATTTCATGCGCGAGTGCTGTTAGGTGCTGAGGTGAATGCGTTGGTGATCGAGGCGGCTGTGCTGGCTGATCACGTTGACCCTGATTCGCCAGCCAGTGCGATGGCGGATGCGCTGTGCGAGAAGCTACAGGCATTGCGGATTACTGAAAGTGATGCGCGGATTGTGGCGGATGCCGGGTTTGCGCTGGATGCGCAGGATGTGTTGCCGCTTCCGGCTGCCCCTGCTGCGGGTTTTTCAGCGGGCGGTTATCCGCTGGTGAGTTGTCCGAGGTGTGGTGAGAAGCATCCTGATGAGGATGGGATAGGTTTTTTTCACTGTGACTTGTGCGGGCATTGTGCGCATGTGTACTGTGATGCTGTGGATGGCCGGTGGATCTGCGACTTGTGTGGTGGTGATCAGGGTGCGGTAGAGGAGGAGGTGTTGGCATGAGTGCGATTACCCTGTTACATACTGACTGCATGGATTATATGCGACTTCAGCCAGACAACTCCTTTGACTTGGCTATTGTCGATCCTCCTTATGGCATTGGAAATGGTTGTATTCAAAATAATCAAAATAGAACCAAGTTAGCTAAGGCTAAAAAGTACAAACTTTATGCCAATACAAAGAAAGACCGGCCATCACCAAATTATTTCAGGGAGCTGGAACGGATTTCCAAGAATCAAATTATTTGGGGAGCCAATCATCTGGCAGATTTGTTTGATGCCACAGGAAGTGGGTGGATTGTTTGGGATAAGCACACGGGTAATAATTGTTTTTCTGATTGCGAGCTGGCCTTTTCCTCATTTAAAAACGCATGTCGGAAGTTTGACTATCCCTGGAATGGCATGATTCAGGGTTTTCACGGCGATAAGCGTTTGAATGAATCCCGAATACACCCCAGTCAAAAGCCGGTGGCATTATATCGCTGGTTGTTAGAAAACTTTGCAAATCCGGGACAAAGGATTATTGATACACATTTGGGGAGTGGATCCAGCGCAATTGCTGCCCATTATTTTGGCTGTGATTTTGTTGGCTGCGAGATTGATGTTGATTTTTATCATGCTACTTGTAAACGCTTTGGGCATGAAACAGCACAATTGGATCTGTTGGCTGGAAGGTGTGCAGTATGATTACTCTCGACCGTATGCATCACTCCGCATCAGCCTACAGCCAGCGCGGCTGGCCTGTCTTCCCTTGCGCTGTGGGTAAAAAAATCCCTGCTACCGGAAACGGTTTTAAAAACGCGACCACCGATGATGAGCAGATTGATCGTTGGTGGGGGAGCAATGGGCAACCTTTCAATATTGGGATCAGTGTCGGTGCTGCTGGCTTGGTGGTGATTGATGTTGATTGCAAGAATGACAAGGACGGTTATGCCGCGCTGGAAGCGTTGGAGACCGAACTGGGTCAGTTGCCATTGACGCTGGAACAGACCACACCCAGCGGCGGTAAGCATTTATTTTTCCGTTGCCCTGATGGTGTGGAAATACGCAGTGGTAATGACAAGCTGGCAGAAGGTGTTGATGTCAAATCAGCGGGGGGGTATGTGCTGGTCAGCCCTTCAATCACGGAGGTGGGTCAGTATCAATGGCGAAATAAAGCCGCAGTGGCTGCGTTGCCGCCTGCCTGGATACAAAAACTGTTACAGGGCAAACAGCCGAAGCAGAAAACCACTACGGTAACTGATACCCATGCCGATTTGTTAAGTGACCTCAGTGATGCACTGAACTATATCAACCCCAAGCCGTATGACGACTGGATCAAGGTTGGTGGATCGCTGTGGTCATTGGGTGATGCGGGTTTTCTGTTGTGGGACACCTGGAGCCGTAATGCGGACAATTACGATGCGAATGCCACCCGCAAACGCTGGAACAGTTTTGCTGGTATGAACATCGAGCCGAAGACGGTTTTTTATATGGCAGACCAGAGCGGCTGGAAAAATCCGCGCAAAGCTCAGCCGCCACCCGACCGGCCTTCTACCCCTGTGCAAGCCTCCGGCAAGGGGAAAGATACCAGCAGTGTGGCGCAGCCTTCCGTTGGGGTAGAGGACAATACCGGGTGGGAAAACCAATTCCTGCGGAATCGTGAAGGCATCAAAAACACCATGCGCAACGTGGCACTAGTGTTGAATAACCGGCCTGAATGGGCGGGTGTGTTTGGCTACTGTGATTTTTCCTACCGGATTATGAAGCGCAAGCCGCCACCGTACCCCGGTGGCTGTATCGGGGAATGGTCGAATGTTGACACATTGAGCCTCAAGGATTGGCTGGGCAAGCATTACGCGATGACTCCCTCGAATAATGAGGTTGATGATGCCGTCCTGATGGTGGCTAAGGATCATGCTTTCCATCCGGTACGGGAATACCTGACCGGGTTGGTTTGGGATGGTGCGCCGCGCCTGGATCATTGGCTGAACGATACGCTGGAAGCTGAGGGGGAGTCTGAGTACCTGGCTGCGGTGGGGCGTAAGTTCCTGATCGGTGCAGTGGCGCGGATTATGCGGCCTCCGGTGAAGATGGATAACGTGCTGATTCTGGAAGGGGATCAAGGTGCGGGTAAGTCCACGTTGGTCCGTGTGCTGTTTAATGGCTGGTATTCGGAATCAACGTTCGATATTGGTGCTAAGGATGGTTACCAGCACATTCAGGGCGTGTGGGGGGTGGAGCTTCCTGAGTTGGACAGCATGAATAAGGCTGAATCGACCACGGCAAAGTCTTTCTTTACCGCGTTGACAGACCGCTTCCGACCACCTTATGGGCGCAATATGGAAGAGTTTGCGCGGCAATGCGTGTTCATCGGTACCACTAACCAAGATGAGTACCTGAAAGACTATTCCGGCAATCGCCGCTATTGGCCGGTGTTCTGCCATAAGGTTGATCTGGGGATGTTGGAAAAGAGCCGTGACCAGCTTTGGGCAGAGGCATTGCAACGCTTTACGGATGGTGAGGTTTGGTGGGTTGATGGCGATGAGTCAGAGCTATTCAAACGGCATCAGGACAAACGAATGCTTGACGATCCGTGGGAGTCGCTGATTGCTGACTGGCTTGATGCTTTGGAGCGACGAACAATCGAGTTCTTTACGTCAGCCGATATTATTATCGGAGCCTGTGGGCGTGACGCTGGTCATATCCAGCGGGCAGACCAGAACCGGATTGCACCGATATTGAAACACCTAGGCTGGATCAGTACGCGCAAGCGGATCGAGGTCGATGGTAAGAAAGGAAAGCATTTGCGACGGGTTTATTTGCGACCTTTGAAGTCGGAGGCTGAGTTCTGATGTCTTTTTGCGCGTGGAAGTGTGACAACGTGACAACGTGTGACAACCTCTTATTTTTAGGTTGTCACGTTGTAAGTGCATGTTTTTGTGGGAAATGTGACAACGTGACAACCAAAACCCCTAGCGCCCGTACATGCGCGCCCGCGCCTGCGCACATGAGTTATACGTTGTCACATATGTCACAGTGTCACATTAATAAAGAAATCAAATATTTAGAGTGTGACAACCTTAAGCACGGGGGTTGTCACGTTGTCACACCATCAGAGGATACCGGGTTATGCAGTGGAAGGTCGTGGATGATTACCACATGGTGTCTGATGCTGGTTACACGGTTAGCAAGGCTGGGCCACCTGACCGCTTGGTTTATTCGGCTTGGTCACCTGATCGGCCTGTTCCTGGGTACTGGTACAAGCAAGTGCAGTTGCTGGGGTGCTGTGGAAGTTCGGCTGATGCAATTGCTTTGTGTGTTGCTGACCAGTTGGCAGGCCAGTCGGTTGACCCGGACTAAAAAGGTACTCCTGAGAGGTGGTCAGTACGGGGTGGCGAGCCGCGAGGTTTCGCTAGTTAGTCGGTATTTTTTTGGCGTTTCGTTTCGCTTTTGTGCTTATAAAACAGGGATTTAATTGTGGAATTCGTATCTCTTGAGTTGATTGATAATTATGAAAATAACTCACGGACTCACCCGGAGGAACAGCTTGAAACGATTATGCGCATCATGGTCGGTACAGAAGACCACCCCGGTATCGGCTGGACAATCCCGGCACTGGTTGAGGAATCCGAAGGCCGCTACCAGATGATTGCAGGTCATGGACGGAAGGAAATTGCTACCAGGTTGTATGCTCAAGACCAGATCCTGCGCATGTCCGATGGTCAGGAAATTCCCTTCGGTCACATCCCGGTAGTTTTTGCCCGTGGCTGGACTGACGAACAAAAACGGGCTTACATCATTGCCGACAACCAACTTCCGCAGATGGCCGGTTGGGATGAAGACGTGTTGGCGGCTGAACTGGCTACGCTGAATGATGCAGGTTTCGATCTTTCTCTGTTGGGTTTTGGTGAAGACGATTTGGAACGCTGGTTGTTTGAGGATGACCCCGACTTTCTTACCCATGAGGATGAATGTCCTGATTTGCCGGAAGAAGACGAAGCAATCACCCAGCCCGGTGATATTTGGTGTCTTGATGCTCATCGACTGATTTGTGGCAGTTCTACGGAACGGGCGAATGTAAAAGCTGCGCTGGCAGCTATCGGAGTAGAAAAAGCGGATATGGTTTTCACTGATCCACCCTACCTGATGGACTTCCAAGGCAGTCTCAAAGGTGATGGATCCAAGTCAGCCAATGGCAAACATAAGCCGATTGCTAACGATAAACTGAGCAAGTCAGAAGGTGAGGATTTTTTACAGTCTGTCACTGCAATGGTGAAAGGTTACTGCACAGGCAGTTGGTACATCTGCTTCTATCGTCTGGGTATTGACTGGCTGTATGAAGCACTGAAAGCCTCCGGCCTAAAATGGCGCAACCTGATCATTTGGCAGAAAGGTGCATTAACACTTTCCAATTCAGACTATAAATCCACGTATGAGCCGATCATCTTCGGCTGGGAGAATGACTACCTGCCGGTGATGTATGGCTGGAACGATGAGCATAATTTCTACGGGCCGAAGGGTGAGGTGGACAATTGGAAGCTGGACGAAGGGCTGCTTTCGATTTGGGAAATTAGTCGTACCCGGTTAAATGATTTACACCCGACGATGAAACCCATTGCGTTATGCGAACGGGCTATCCGTAACAGTTCCAAGCGCGGCCAGGTTGTGCTTGACCTGTTTGGTGGCTCTGGTTCCACACTGATTGCTGCGGAAAAAACCGGACGGCGTGCTTGCCTGGTTGAGTTAGAACCAACCTACTGCGATGTGATCGTTAAGCGTTGGGAAGAATATACAGGTAAAAAAGCTACGCTGTTGCAAGGTGATTCCCATGAATAATGCTGGTAGCCAGCCAGCCAGTGGGAGAGTTTGATGTCTGAACGCATGTCCTATCCGGTTGAAATCATGGCAAAGCTTTTGCTGCTGACCCCACGTCGGGTACAGCAGTTAGCCAATGAAGGTGTAATTCACAAAAGTGAACGCGGACGCTACGACCTCATCAAGTCGGTACAAGGTTATATTCAGTACCTCAATGATCAGGTTCCCAACAAAGCCAGCAGTGACGCCGGTCAGCAAATAGCCCGTGCCGATGCCGAAGTGGAGCGCGGTAAGCTGTTGGCAGAAAAAGCCATCATGGCACGCTACGACCGGCTGGAAATGGAAGGGAAACTGCTTAATGCCGAAGACGTGCGCAAAGATGCCTACCGGGCAGCGATTAATGTCCGGCGTGCTGTGCTCAGTGCCCCGGATCGTGTAGCACCCGTATTATTGGAAGCCAAAAATGCACGGGAGATTCGGAGTATCCTCCGGCGTGAACTGACTGATGCCCTGATTGATGTGTCCAAGGTGATTGAACAGGGTGATCCTGACTACGTGTTTGACCCTTGGGCTGAATATAAAAATAAGAACAAAGCGGGGCAGCCGGAATGAAGATTCGGGATGGTGTGGGCTACGCAATCAATTACAGCATAGGTCTGTGCCCACCACCTGTGATGTACATGGACGAATGGGCAGACTCCAATCGTCGCCTGTCTGAAAAAGCCAGCCCGGAACCCGGATTGTGGCGTACCAGCCGGGTGCCATTTATGCGCGAAATCATGCGGGCACTCAGTTCCGAATCGGATGTGGAAGATGTCGGGCTAATGAAAGGTACCCAGATATCCGGTACCGAGGTGTTGCTGAATACAGTTCTGTATGTGGTGGATCACGACCCTACATCCATGATGATCGTGTTGCCTACGCTGGGAATGGCAAAGCGCTTCAGCCGTCAACGTTTGAAATCATCCATCGACATCATGCCATCGGTACAGGAAAAGATTGCCGATGAAAAGTCCCGCGATGCCAGCAACACCATGTTGGAAAAAGACTTCGATGGCGGGTACATGATTCTGACCGGTGCAGAATCTGCCACCGGCTTGCGTTCTGCACCTATTGGTGTATTGGTATTGGATGAAGTGGATGCCTACCCACTGGATGTTGAAGGGGAAGGCGACCCCGAACAGTTAGCCATAAAACGTACCCAGAACTACAAAGGACGGCGCAAGATTTACCGGAATTCAACGCCGACTATCGACGAAATGTCGAGGATTCAAAAAACCTTCCTCAAAGGCGACCAACGCTACTACTACGTCCCCTGCCCGGAATGCGGTGCAGAACAACACCTGCAATGGCCGCAAATCAAATGGGATAAATCCCTGCCGCGTGACAAACAGCCCGCCAGCGTCTACTACGAATGCGAGCATTGCCAGCATCACATCCATGAACACCACAAAACCGACATGCTGGCAGCAGGCCAGTGGGTACCCCATAACCCGGATGCACCTTCACAGCGTCGTAGTTACCACCTGAATTCCCTGTATTCCCCCCTCGGCTGGTACAGCTGGGAAGATGCTGTACAGGATTGGCTGGATGCGCAAGGCGATATTGAGCTGCTGAAAACCTTTACCAATACGGTACTGGCTGAGTGCTGGAAAGAATCCGTCAACGATGTATCCGCCAAGATGCTACAGAACAAAGCCGAACCCTACGAACGCGGTGTAGTGCCTGAAGGTGGGCTGGTACTGGTGGCGGCGGTGGACACGCAGGATAACCGACTGGAAGCGTATCTGTACGCGGTAGGCCGGGGTGAGGAACAGTGGCTGGTTGACTATGAAGTATTCCTGGGTGATCCGGGTATCCCGTCCGGTGAAAAAAACAGCCCGTGGTCAGAAGTCACCGACTGGTTAAGCCAGCCGTGGCGACACGCTTCCGGCGCATCCCTGACCGTGGAAGGCTACGCAGTGGATACCGGTGGACATCATACTGATGATGCCTACCACTACGTCCGTCACCACCAGCGCCACGGCGCAATAGCGATTAAGGGAGCCAGCCAGCGCAATAAACCGATTATCAGCCGTCCGTCATGGATTGATATGGACTGGCGCGGAAAAACCTATAAACGGGGGGTGCAGCTCTATCAGGTGGGTACGGATACCGCCAAATCGCTGCTGTATAACCGCTACCAGCGTGAAGAAAAGACCGGGCCGGGAACCATGCATTTCCCCGACTGGCTGCCCTATGAAATCTTTGAACAACTGACGGCGGAAAAGCTGGTGCGGCGTTATAAAAACGGTTTCGCTATTTACGAATGGGCAAAATCCTCAGCGACCCGCAATGAGGCCACCGACTGCACCGTCTACGTGCAAGCGGTGATACAAAAACTCGGCTTGCATCGTTATTCCGAAGCCCGGTGGACTGCATTAGAACAATCCCTGAGTGCTATTGATTTATTCTCACAGCCCAAACAGGTCATAACCACCCCGAAACCGGCACGGATGCCATCCACAACAAATTCAGGTTTTAAAGAGGTAACAGCGTCATGGTAATGGGAGTACTAAAACCCGGTGTAACTGACAGTGTTGATCCCGGCAATGACCGCTTTGTCGACTGGCTGTATGGGCTGGTAGACGAAGTGCGGGAGGATTGTGGTTTGTCCGAGCGCCAATCGTACAAGGTCGTCAGCATCATCGTGGAACAGGTGCAAAAAGAATACGGCGGGCAACGTCCGTATGTGAATGCCCCCTCAAACCGGGAACGGGTATGGGCGCTATGGGCGGCGGGCCATGACATGACCAGTATCGCTAAACAACTGGATATTTCCGAAGCCTGGGTACGGCGGATATTGAAAAAGCAGACGAATTTGCCTAGTTCGTCCGCGTCGCCTGTGGAAAGCTGTCAGTCATGAGCATTCAATACCCTGAACCAACACAAATTATCCCGGCTGCTGACCGCACGGCACAGGACTGGGTGGATTATTACCTGCATATTGAAGATCAGGTCGCAGCCGGAAAGGAAGTCCGATTTGATGATGGCCGCGTGGTGGTCATGGAAGACTTGCACCAGATTCGCCGTGCACGGGCAGAATGGGAACGCCGCGCCAGTCAGCAATCCCGACGCGGCGGGAATAACTTCGGCGGCTTCCACTATAAAACACCGGATATGTCACGATGAGTAAAGCATTACGCAAGCCACGGGTGGTAGGGGCATGGCAGGATGGCCGCCTGGTCAATACCCGGCAGGTTACGGTCAGCCACCCGCAGAATTTCTTTGAAGCGGCGCGTCCTGATGTCAAACGCCAGCGGCGTACTGACCGGGGCGATGGTAATGCGGTACTGATGCGCAGTGGTGAGCAACTGCGGATTCAGGCGCGTCACCTGGATGAAAACCATGACCTTGCCCGTGGTATTCTGGATGTGCTGGTGAACCGTACCATCGGGCGCGGTATCCGCTTTGAGCCACAGGTACGCAATGTGGCCGGTGATCTGCATGATGAAATGAATGAACAACTGCTGGATCTGCATACCCGCTGGAGTGAAAGCCCGACCGTGACCGGGGAGTATACCCGAGCGGATGCCGAACGCCTGCTGGCGCGGACATGGTTCCGCGATGGTGAGGCATTCAAGGTTTACCACATGGGGATGATCCCGTCGCTACGTCATCACCTGGGCAGGGTTCCGCTGTCGGTGGAATTGATGGAGCCGGATTTCTGTCCGCTGGGTTACTCTGATCCGGCGAATGGGGTGTTACAGGGCATCCGGGCTAATGGCTGGGGCCGTCCGGTGCGTTATTTCTTCCACAAGTATCACCCCGGTTCGCCGGGTGGCGCGGGTGCTTTCAGCCAGCAGGGTTATAAGGAAGTGGGAGCCGAATTTGTCAATCACCTGAAATTTACTCGACGTATTGGTCAGCGACGCGGGGAATCGGTGTTTTCGGCGGTGTTATTGCGGCTGGATGACTTGAAAGATTATGAGGAGGCCGAACGCATTGCGGCGCGGATTGCTGCCAAGCTGGTGGGGTATGTCAAAAAAGGCCAACCTGATATGTACGGCGATGAAAATTTACCAGCCGAAGCCCGCCAGCGGCAGGCGTTTGAGGATGGCATGGTGTTGTATGACATGATGCCCGGTGAGGAAGTGGGTCTGTTTGATAATACCAAGCGGCCCAACCCGGCACTGGCTGATTTCCGGGCGGGGCAGTTACGGGCGGCGGCGGCGGGCACTATGACCAGTTATTCCAGTGCCAGTAAGGACTACAACGGCACATACTCTGCGCAGCGTCAGGAACTGGTGGAGCAGCAGGAAAATTACGAGGTGTTGCAGGATTATTTTGTTTCGCATTCGTGCAAGCCGGATTATCAGCGGTTTATTGCCATGACCGTGTTGGCGGGGCTGGATGTTCCGGGGGATGTGGACTGGAATACGCTGTTTGATGTGGCTTGTTATGGGACGGCGATGCCGTGGGTTGATCCGCAGAAGGAGGCTCGTGCTAAACGGGAATTGCTGGATGCCGGATTGACCAGTCACTCTGAGGTTATCCGGCAGCGCGGGGGGAATCCCTCAGTGGTGTTTGCGCAAATTAAGCGGGATAAGGAGCGTATGAGTGAATTAGGGATTGAGCCTAAACCAGTGCATGATAATTCTTCTGGGGCTAATGATGATAAAGGGAAGGAAGAAGATTGATTTTTGTGCATAATATCAATTTCCTATACAAACTCTGAAGGTTCATCATGAAAGCTATACTTATATTATTCTTTTTCCTGCCTGCCTTATCGTTTGCAACCAGCGATTTAACAGATGCTATTTTTCAGTGTGAATTGATCAAAGATGATAAAGAACGCCTTGCCTGTTTCGATGAGGAAATAAAGGTACTGGGGGAAAATATGTACGGTGATGAAGATGACTGGCTATCCGGTGATGCTGCGGTGGAGTACATAACACCATTTCTCAAGATGTGGTCACCTTCTAAAGTAGAACTTGATGGAAAAGTTTTAACCATTGTGCTTCCGCAAGACAAGGTCACTGATAAAATCTATACCTCCATTATTCAAACAGGTTTGTGTGGCAGTGTTTATATGGGTGATAAGAAATGGAATGGAATTGGTGATGTGGTGGTCTTAAATCAACATGAACATCAAGGCTGGATTTTTGAGGGCAGCTATGAAGATTGTGAGGACTTGGGCAAGCTATCTGGCAAAAAGTTTGACCAGAGTCTAATGAGCATGAGCAGGCTTAAATAAATGAACTATAAGAACCTTGTTGCACAAGCTCTGGCTTTAAATGAATCGCCATTTACTTTATTAGTAACTGCTTGCCGGGTAGCAGGAATGACCGAAGAAAAAATTGAATCCTATCAATCAGACCTCCATCGCTGGCTATGGGAACATCGTTTAGAGTATGGGTTTTCCATTACCCCCCCCCGTCCGGTAACGGAAAGCTTCTATAAAAAACGCACCGATCTTGCCTAGTTTGTACCACGTCACCCGTTGCATGATTCCCCCATGCAACGATCAAACAGTCCAAAACTGAATTTCTCCTCTCAGCCCGTCGCCAACGCGGCGGGTGTTGCTGCGTTTCATGTGACTCCTCCTAAAGCACATGGTAAGGGTGGTTTCCCAGTCGGTTATACCGACTGGTGGAACCTTGCCACCAATGAAGCGGGCACTCATGCTGATATTTACCTCTATGGCGTAGTCGGTGGCTGGGATGGCATGGACTCACGCGATGTCGTGAATGAGTTGCGCCAGTATAACAACCTGCAAACCATCACCCTGCACATTAACTCAGTCGGCGGCTCCATCGTCGAGGGTCTGGGTATTCTCAATACCATCCGCAAACATCCGGCATCGGTCACCACCGAAATTGACGGGTTTGCGTTGTCCATTGCCTCCATTGCTGCCTTCGCAGCGGACAAGGGCAGGGTCAGAATGGCGCGGAATGCCTTCATGATGATCCACAACGCATCAGCGGGGTGCTGGGGTACAGCACGGGACATGAAGAAGTCGGCCAATATGCTGGAGAAACTGGAGCGTGGTTTGATTTCTGAGTATGTGGCTCGGATGGGGGGTACAGAACAGGAAGTGCAGGCCATGTTAGATGAGGAAACATGGTTTACAGCGGAAGAGGCCCTTGCCGCTGGTTTGATTGACGAAATTATTTCCCCCGTGGATCTGGATGAAGCATCCAATCATCTGGGGGTTGAAACATGGCAAAACATGCAAGCATCGGGGTTACAAAACATGCCTGAACAAGTCACGGCGCAAATGAATCGCGTCTTAAATCTGACCCCTGCCAACTTGCGCAACAGCGCACCGTCTGCCAATGGTGCAGGCACACCGGCAGGCTCCCAAACCAACAGCAGTCAGGGGAATGGCGGCGAAGGCGCAGCAGGCGCACAAGCATCCGGCCATTCTCCCGCTCCACAGAACAACTCTCAGCCGACCCAGCCAGCTGCCCAACAGGGCGGGGGTGCAGCGGCGGGACAGGGTAATAACCCGTCTGCTGCACCTGACCTGACGGCGGCGCAGGCGCAATGGCGTGAGCAGGAACAAACCCGGCGCACGGACATCACCAACCTGTTCACTCCGTTTGGCGGTGTCGGTGGTACCTATGCCGAACTGGCGACGAACCTGCTGAATGATATGGGTTGCACCGTGGAAAATGCACGGGCGCAACTGTTGAATCATATCGGGCAACAATCACCGGGGCCGGTCAGTAATGGCGGTAGTGTACAAATCACTGAGGATGAAGGTGATAAGCGTATTGCCGCAGCAGTGAATAGCCTGTTAGCGCGTGGTGGTCAGGCTGATCTGGAACAAGGCAACCCGATGGCCTATATGTCCTTACAGGATATGGCCTATGACAGCCTAAACCGTGCTGGCGTGACCACACGGGGTCAGCACCCGCTTAACATGGTGGGACAGGCATTTATGATGCAGACCACCAGCGATTTCCCGGTTATTCTGGAACGTACTATCACCGAAGCGGTATTGATTGCTTACCGTAAGAAGTCCCGTACATGGCAACGCTGGTGCAAAATCGGCTCGGTGTCTGATTTTCGTGACCATGACCGCTTACGCCTTGGTTCATTTGGTAACCTGGACGCACTGACCGAAGCCGGGGAATTCAAGAACAAGTCGATTCCTGACGGCGAAAAAGAGAAAGTTCGCGTAGCAACCAAAGGCAACATCATTGCCGTGACCCGTGAAGCGATCATCAACGATGATCTCGGTTATTTCATGGGTATGTCTACCATGTTAGGTGACGGCGCAGGCCGTACTGTCGAAGCTGATGCTTATACACATCTGTTGAGTAATCCAAAACTGGCTGATGGCAAGCCTGTTTTCCATGCATCTCACAATAATCTGATGACAGGCGCGGCCATGTCTGAGGATTCCTTGGACGGTGCGCGTCAGTTAATGAATGGGCACAAAGATATTTCCGGGAATGATGAACTGGATATTGATCCGGCTCTGCTGATGGTGAACAACAGCATGCGCCTGACGGCTGATCGTTGGATGAAATCAGCTACATTGCCTGGGCAGGATAACTCTGCGTTGATGAATGCCGTGAATGGCATGGCTGAGGTGCTGGCTACCAGTCGCCTGAAAAGCATTAACAAGGGCTTCTACCTGTTCGCTGATCCGGGTGACGCACCCGTCATTGAAGTGAATTTCCTTTACGGCAATCAGGAGCCGTTTATTGATACGCAGGATGGTTGGCGTGTGGATGGTACGGAAATGAAAGTCCGGCTCGACTTTGGTGTTGGTGCTGTTGACTACCGTGGCGCTGTATTCAATCCGGGTGCTGCATAAGGAGTATTTGTAATGGCTAACAATTTTATTCAACCCGGTCACGTTATGGACTATCACAACACTGGCACTACGCAGGTGAAGTCCGGCGCGGTGGTGGAATTTGCTGATGGGATTGGCGTGGCGAAGGTCACGATTCCCGGTGGTGAGGTCGGCTCTGTCGGCGTGACAGGGGTATGGGAGTTACCAAAAAAATCCGGCCTTGAACTGGAGCAAGGTGCATCCTGTAACTGGGTATCCGGCAAGGTCGATACAGCGGACGGCACTTCGGCTGGCATGGTCTGGGAAGCTGCGGCTGCGGCGGATAACACCGTCCTGGTTAAAATCGGTTAATCCGGGAAAGGAACGTCGGGATGACTGTGCCTGTACCGGAGCCTTTAACGCTGATTGATGACTACAGTCGTCTGGACAGTGACCGTGCGTACACGATGATTAATCGCACCGGGGTTTGGGTGATGATCGGCGGTGATGTGCTAAAGGCGATTTTCCGCTATCCCACTGAGGAACAGGTATTAAGCCGCGAAGGGGGTAATGCAGCAGGGAAAACCTTACGTGCTTTGATGCGTATACCGGAACTGTTTATCCACCGGGGCAGTGGCATTTATCCATCGGGTCAGCCAGCCCGCGTTTTATGCCGCCCTGATTCACCTGATTTTGTGTTGGGTGAGTCTTTTTATAACGAAGGGGCAATGTATCGCGTCAGCCTGAACCACGAACAGCCCGAACCGGAAGACACGGAGGGTCGGGGATGGCGGTAAACGTACAGATTGGCATCGCATCCCGTAAAGCATACGGAATGCTGAATGAAGGCTCCTCCTATTACGACCCGACCGGCTTGTCTGACCTGACGGGCTTGTCAGTCGCAGAATTAAAACGTGCCATGCGCATGGCAACCAATAAAGCCATGACGTGGACACGAGTCCAGTTTGTTCGACAGCTACAGGGTGAAATTGCTGATTCTGAACGGGTGAAAATCACCCAGAAGATGCTGAAAAGCCGGGTAAGGATTGCCAAAGCTGAAAAAAATGAAACGGCAGCGCAAATGTGGGTGGGTCTGTATGAAATGAACCTTGCCCGCTTTGGTGTAGGACGTGCTACCCGCTCCGGTTACAGCGTTCAGCGGCGTTATGTCGAAGGCGGCTTTCGGGCACGAATGCGTTCAGGACATGAAGGGGTCTTCTATCGCGTCACTAGTGATCGTTTGCCCATTGTTGAAGAAGATGTGCCGATTAAAAAACATGCATGGCGTTCGGTGTCAGACATTATGAACCGGGCTGAAGAACGTCTGATTCGGGAATTAAAGCAGGCGATTAAATTCCTGATGGCAAAAAAACAAGGGGCAGCGTAATGGCAGCGGAACTGGATGCTTACCATGATGCGCTGGTTGTCCTGTTTAAAAATCACTTTGGTGATTCGTTGGCGACAGTACAGGCGTATTTGCCGGAAACCCAATCGGATGACCCGGAGGCAGGTTTAACCATTAAGACGCCTGCTCTGTTAGTTGAAATAGAGAAAACAGGACAGGGGCATAATCTGGGCGATGGCCGGGTAGCTGTCTACTGTGAATTAGCGGCTCACTGCATCCTGGGTACAGCCACGCCAAAGCTGCAACAGGAGTTGCGTAACTTTGGCGTTGAGGTGCAGCGGCTATTAACTGATCTGGACTTTTGTCTGGGTAAACCAGTTTCAGCGGGTATGCCTGAAGATGTAAACGGTATGCCGGGTTGGTGGCAGAAAGGTGGTGCGGGTGGTTATGACAGCTGGGTGGTGACATTTGAACAGACAGTATGGATTGGGGAGTCTGTCTGGAAGGGTGATGCTCTGCCCGGTGAAGAGGTAACGGTCTTTCTTCCAAGGTGGGTGCCGGGTGACTGATTTTGCGTTTGCAGAATTAAACAGGCGTTTTAATGGCTTGTTGGTTATCGGTACCGTATCTGGTGTTTCCGGCGAAAGAGTAACGGCTATTGTAAATACCGCAGCCGGTGATTTGCCCAGTCCGGCCTTGCGAGTCATTGGTCGTAGCTCTGAACGGATGAGTCCCGGTGAAAAATGCCTGGTGATTTGCCCACTTGGGGAATTAGCTCAGGGGGTAATCGTGCCATTGAATGAAGATCCCTTGCTGGAAGAATTACGACAGCGGGTGGCGAGTTTGGAACAACAGTTATCACAACTGGGAAATGCTTGATGTTTAAACGTGATAAGAAAAAAGAAAACGCATTAACTGATGTGGAGGAAGCTCAGGTAGATGCGGGTGCTGCGATGGCTGTAGTAGAGATCCTGGTGGACATGATGTTGACCAGCGAAACCGCTTCATATGGCCAATTGGCTGGGTTGATTTCGGTACGTTCCTCCGAAGTGCGGCGCGAAGGCAACCTAGTTAAAGAAGTGCGCGAGCGATTAGTGAAGTACCGTATGGCAGATGTATTACAAGGGGTTGCCCGACATTTTATGGCGCGGGAGCAAGCTATCAAAAACGGGAATGAGCAAAAACAGGTTAATAATGAACCATCAGATAAAAACAGATCAAGTTTCATTCGCCGCTTTTTTGCTGTTGGAACAGCAAGATGGAAAGGCCATTGAATTTAAACACAAGGATGATAGCGGTTTATTTGTCTTTGTCAGTGACGTGAAGCGAAGTGATTGGGATGTGATGTGGCTGAGTTCGCGGGAAAACCGTTACAACTCAAATTTAATTCAATTCCAACAGCTTAAAAGGAAAAAATAATGGGAATGCCATTAATTCACGCAGGTTTACAGCTATTACCCGCTTCGATCTCCGAGGCGCTGCTGGATTCTGCACTGGCGGCTAAGGTCGCTAAAATCACAGCGAACGAGACGAATATTCAGGCGCTGAATGATAAAATCGGCGCAGCGAATGGTATTGCGCCACTGGGTGCAGACAGCCTGATTCCGGGGCAATACATCGGTTCTGTATTCAGCACTGAAGTCTTCACCGTCACCAGCATGGCTGAATTGACTGCGGCTGGCCTGACACACCCGTCAACAGGGGAATCTCCACAACGCGGTGATATTGCCGCCATTAATACCGGTGATGAAGCTACTCAGAAAATGATGATCCTGAGTGGTGATGATTACACAGTGGCAGGCAACTGGTCTGACTGGTTAAGCCCTACCGATGGTGTGTTTAGCCTGTCCAACACGTCTGGATCACTGGCTAATCAGCGTGGAGCTGTAACGCTGGCTGATGTTGCCTTTAGTGGTTTGTCGGCTGCTGTCTCCTATGATGCTACCGGTGATAACTACATCACATCTGGCAATGTAGATGGTGCGTTGGGTGAATTGGACGCACAAACAAAGGTCAACGCAGATGCTATTGCTCAGGAATCAACTGACCGTGCCCAGGCTATCACTACAGCTACTACGCCGCTGATCCAGAAAGATGCCGATCTGCAAAACCAGATTGATGCCATCGAAGGTGCGGCTATGCTGCAAAGCAACTATGTGGTTGGTGAAGCGACTACAGGTGCAGTAGACGGATCGAACTCAGACTACACCATTGCAAACTCGCACGTGACCGGGACGCTGTTCCTGACCTGGAATGGTCAGGTGCTGTATGAAGGGCTGGGCTTTACGCTCAATGGCAGTGTGGCAACGCTGGATATTGTGCTGCCGACCGGCACGAATGCCCCACGCGCTCACTACGTGAAAGCGGGAAACTAATCGCCTCCTCATCACCATCGTCTGATAACACGTGGGTTATCGGGGTGATGAGGGAGGCTTAACGGAAACGAATTGAGGTTGCACGTGACAACAACTACTGCGCAATACAGCAACGGTCAGACACTGATAGCCGTGCCACAGGGAATTGACCCTGAATCGGCGTGGCTGCTGGTGAATGGTCAGGTGCTGACCGTTGAGGACTTTAGTGTCTACGGTGGTGCATTGGTAGTTGATGGTGTTGACCTGACCGACCAACATTTGCAGGTGGTAGATCACCCAGCATCAGAAAAAGCTGGAACAGATCCTGACTTACAAGCAACCTTGAAACGTTTCCAGCAACAACTGACGGCTCTGTCCGCTGGGCAGGGTCTGTCAGTTCGCACACTCAGTGTTGTTCCGGTAAAAGCCAACACTGGATCTGTTTTAACCAGTTCCCGTCCGATTTATGGTATGGACTGGAATACCGGCCAGTTATTGAGTGGTATTGAACATATCCATCAGTCTATTTCCGATATCTTGTTAACCCCGGTGGGTAGCCGGGTAATGCGTAGAGATTATGGCAGCCGATTACTGGACTGGTTGGGATTTCCGGCGTTGAGCCAGTATATCTTGCAAATGTATAGTGAGATTGCGCGAGTGCTGAAGCGTTGGGAGCCACGCATCAGCTTGCAGCAGGTACAGGCCATCATGCCGGATAATCATGCTGAAGGCGTAGTTGGGTTTACTATTCACTGGGAGCTGCTTCCTGCTTACCGATGGATGGCGGGTGGTTCTGCTAATGATGCCGTCGTTCAGTATCATACAGAGGTGGCGGTATGACTGAACTGGCTTCCCTGCCTTTTGTTTTCGATGATCTGTCTGCTTTTCCAGCGCCTGATGTGGTGGAGTCTATCCAGTATGAAGCGTTGCTGGAACAACGGATCGCTGAGTATAACGGGCTGTCTCCATTGGTGTTGAATGACAGCCAGCAACCCGTGGTATTGCCCGCAGAATTGGTACAGTCCGGTGAAGGCAGTTATTGGAAGATACCTTTAAATGGTCAGGCGGGTTTGTACTATGTGGATCTGGACAGCGATCCGGTTACCCGGCTATTACAGGCTGATACCTACCGGGAAATGCTACTCAGGAACCGTATCAATCATGCGGCATTGGCGACCCTGCCTGCGTTTGCCACCGGTGCTGATCTGGATCATATCGCCTTACGCTATTGGGGATTGACCCGCAACGTTATTCAGGAAGCGGATGACGCTGCTTACCCACCGTTACCCCAAATCCTTGAAAGTGATGAGGCATTTCGGAAGCGTATTATTTTGAGGCCGGAGCAATTGGCGCATGGTGGCCCGGAAAGCTGGTATCTGTCGGCTGCGTTGGATGCGCATCCCAAGGTGAAAGATGTCTATGTGACCAGTCCTGATCGGACTGAAATTGTTATCAGTATTTTATCTCATGATGACAATGGGGTAGCGGACAGCGCATTGCTTGAGGCCGTGCATTTGGCGGTGACCGGGCGACATGATAAGCCACTAGGTGACAGAGTGACGGTACAAAGTGCGACGATTGTTGAATACGTCATTCGTGCACAACTGTATTTTTATGACAGTGCCTTGCAGGGACAAACGATTGAGCAAATTCAGCGTGCCTGGAGCCAGTATCGGTCTGTCTCAGAGCGTATTGGTCACATGATCACCGATTCCGGTGTTAAGGCCGCTTTGCATCAGCCGGGGGTATTTCGTGTGATCGTCGATCAGGAGGCGCAAGCCTTACCCGTGGTTGTGAACAGTGATCAGGCACCCTACAACACAGGGTTGATATTAGTGGATGAGAATGGGGATGAATTACTGTGATGGCAGCTTGTTACCCGAATACAGAGTTACCCCGCTGGAACTGGCATTGGAGAAAGCCCTCGCGGCCAAGTATTGTCGTTTTAACCCGGATATTATTCGTCATGTCCATGATCCGCAGCAATGTCCGGCTCATTTGCTTCCCTGGTTGGCTTTTTCGTTGTCTGTGGATGTCTGGGATGACAACTGGCCAGAGGCGACTAAACGTGGCGCGATTGTCGGTAGTTTGGATGTTCACCGGACGAAAGGGACGCTGGGGGCTGTTGAGGATGCGCTGGATGCCCTGGGGATTGAATCCAGCGTTACCGAGTGGTTTAACCAGTCACCACCGGGTCAGGCTGCCACTTGCCGGATTAGTACCAATTTCAATGACATGGGTGCAGCAGGTGTTACGCCGCAACAAATGGCAAAACAAATTCGCCGCACCAAACGTTTATCCATTCATTGCAGTGTCTGGTTATTGTGGGAATTGGTGTCCTCCAGTACGGATACCGACCATTGGCTGGGCATATTGCGTGACTCACATTATGTGCAGACACCGATTTCATCACCTGTGCTGGATGTTGCCCTGGTTACCGGCGTATTACGGGATTCGCACACTATCCCGACATTCGCTTCCGGTGATTCGCTGGCTAACACGCTTTCCTTTGGCGTATTGCCAGACACCCGGCGTATTCAAACACCCATTATTAACGCAGAGACAGACAGGGCATCTGTGGTCTATGGCATTTTAAGAAGAGGCTGATATGGCACTGATATTACGATACACCGATGTGGGCAGAAATCTGGAAGATGATGCGATTGCTAACGGTGGAACCGTTCCGGCGATTGCGGCATTGCTGATTGATGATGGTGCGGGAGCGCCAACGGATGAGGCGAATATCGCAGGAATGACAGCGGTAAGCCATGAAGCTGCCCGAATTACCGAATTTGTTAAGCAGAAAACGGAGTCTGGCTGGCAGTTTACCTTTGTTACCCCATTGGCCGGTGAGCTGACAGTGAAAGGCGTGGGGGTCGAGCTGGCTGATGGCACTCTGTGGAAATACGGGATTTATGCACCGGTGACTACGGTTCCTGATGGTTTTGCGCTGGAAATTCATTTGCTGCATACGCGGGCAGATTCGCCGGTTGCTGAAGTCAGCGTGACTGCGCTGGACATTGATGAGATGGCAGAAACAGTCAGAGAACTGGCGTTTGATGATCCTACCGTGAATGCACCGGATGAGTCGTATACTGACGCGGCTTATCCTTTTGCAGGGGACGTTGTGGCAGGTGATGCGGTGTATCTGGCGTATGAGGATGATGGTACAGGGGCATTTGTGCCTGCTGAATACCGGAAAGCCTATGCTTATCCTCACGATCATAATCACCACTTGCAGCCTGCCAATACAAGTACTGATTACTCCAAAATCGCTCATAAGTTTGCCGGAATTGCTGACCCTGACAGTAACAGGCTTTGGCTATCAGGTTTGCCCGTCGACATAGCGCCAACGTTGGAACCTGATCAACTCTGTTACCTTTCCGAAGAGCCTGGAGAATTTACCACTCAGCCTTATGAGCAGCATTCTTACTTTCAGCCGCTCAAAGGTTTTACTGACTCAGCGGGTAAGTTTCACTTTCTGCAAGACTTGGCTGTGAACAAATTCGATTGGGGAGTGGGTGGCCCAATAGTTGAGGTTTTTGCAGAGGAAGGTGAGGATGTTTACCACCGGGTGGATAAGGCTCTTAGGTTTAACGCCAGAGTTAAATTGATAGTGCCAAAAGGCGTTACCGCATTTATTCGCCATGCAGCCTTACCTGTTTATAATCGTTATTTGCTAGTATCAGTTCTGGATGATGCGCGATTAGTGTGTGAAGTGAATAACACCTACCCCTCCTATTCTCAATCGGGTGATTGGCGGCAGGTTGATGCCTTTATTTTAGGTCGCAATGGTCGGTTATATTTTAATGGCAATGGTGAAATTGAGCATGTTATTCCTGCGGGGACTTTGTTATCGCCTTATTCCTGTGGACTGATTAGCGCAGGTTCCTATCAGGGCGATATGTTTGTGGATGTGGCCAGCCATCATCTAGACATTAAGTTATCCACCTGCTTTGTTCATATCAACGGGAATAATAGCCGCGTTAAAGCTGCTTTGGCTGGCAATCAGTTTTATATTGCTGATGCCCCATTGTCTGCTGAGGTGGATGTTTTCTGGCGTGGTTCCTGGTCATTTGGTGGTGGCGACCTGGAGTTGGACTATGCGTCGGTCACGCTGGGTGCGGGTGTCACGCTGGGTGCTATTCAGGGGCAAAATCTTGCTTCTGATATTCAGGCCAGACGGATTGGTTACTCTTACTAACAGGTAAAATCATGATTATTGAATCGATTAAATTGCCCGATGGCAGCACCATAAAAAATGCCACGGTGGAAGTGCTTAAAGAAAAAGGCATAGCTGCTGTTGTCATTGAGCAGGCGGTGATGACGCAGGCCAGAGCGGATGCCTTACAACTGATTAAGCAGCGCCATGCTGAATCTCTCAGATTGCTATCCGGCGATGCCACACCGGAAGAGCGCGACACATGGCCGTTGCAGGTCGCTGCTGCCAGTGCCTATTTAGCAGGCACGGCAACGGCTGTCCAGACCCAGATGCTGGATGATCTATCAGTGGATGGCGAGGACAAAACCGAATTCTGCCAGCGCATTATCGCTAAATCAGATGCGATGATGGTGCTGACTGGTAAAGCCGGAATGAAGCGTACATTGGAAAAGGCTATTGAATCGGCTAATTCGACTGAAGAAATTGAACAGGTCATGGCCGCTGGCGCACAACAAATGGAGCAGGCGATTACGGCCTTTAAAGCCGCCTTTAGCTGATTTCTCCACTTAACAAGCCGCGAGGCTTTATTTTCCAACACAGGAGGCAGACATGCCAAACGATTATTTTCACGGCATCCGAATTGCGCCACAAAGCAATGATGTCATGTTTTCGGCTCCACAACCGGGCTATACGCCGATTGGCATTGTTGCCGTTGCCGATGATGCGGATGCCACTAAATTTCCATTAAACAAAGCAGTATTGCTGCGTTCCTACGGTAGCACTGTGCAATCTCAGGTGGGTACGGCGGGAACATTGAAGACCACGCTTGACCTGATTAATTCGTTAGGATTCTTTCCGCCGGTCGTTGTTGTTCGTGTCGCCAGTGGCGTTGATGCGGCTGCTCAGGCGGCTGAGGTTGTTGCGGGCTTGCCACTGTTAGCAACGGCGAGTGCAGAGTGGGAAGTAGAACCCAAGATTATCGGTGCGCCTGGATTAGATGCCGATGAGTCAGTAATCACCCAAATGGGCGATGTGCTGGAGTCAGTCGAAGGTTTTGGGTATTTTGCCTTGCCCGCTGCAACGGATGAAGAAGCTGAAACCTTATCTTTGAATTATGAAAATCGCCGCATGATGGCGATCTGGCCGGATTTCAGCTACAAGGGTGATCCGGTTTCAGCAGTAGCCCTGGCATTGGGTATGCGTTCATTCATTGATGCAACGATTGGGCCTCACAAATCCATTTCGAATGTTGCTATCCCCAGTGCAGCTATTGATGGCATTAGCGCACTGGTTGACTGGCAAACTCAGGACAGTGTGGGTAATACGCTTAACGCGGCTCATATTACTACGCTGATCCGGCGTAATGGCCAGTTCTTTCTCTGGGGCAGTCGAACCTGTAATACCACCGATGATACGGCTGCATTTGAACCGGATGTGCGTATGTCGGATGTATTGAATGGCATTATTAAAGCCAATCAGTTCCCCAGCGTTGATTTCCCTATGAGCAAATCATTGATTGATGATCGTTTGTCACAGATTAATGCTGACATTGATGTCTGTATCAAGCGGGGCTGGCTGGTATCCGGTCGGGCATGGATTGACCCGGCGCAAAATAATCAGGAAACGGTCGAGAATGGCGGCTTGTGGGTTGATTATGAATTCACCGTGCCTAAACCGCTTGAGCAACTGGGACTCAACCCGAAAATCACTAACAAATATCTGCTCAGGGTTTTGCCTGATTGGATTACTGCGGAGTAAATGAGCATGGCTGCAACTAAAATCCTGCATAACATGGCCGTTTTTATGAACGGCGATTATAAAATCGGCACCACCGATGTGACATTACCGACCTTTAAGCAGAAAACGATCACCAAGCACTTTGCCGGGACGCAAGGTGAAATCGAAATCCCTCTGGGCATCAAAGAGGTGCTGGAATTTACCCTGAACTCTGCGGATATCTATCTGGACGTGGTTAAAGCAATGGGTGCTTGTGATAAGCCTGCACGGGTGGTTATCCGTCCCATTGAAAAGGATGTCATGAACTGTGACCGTGATAATCATGTCATCACCCTGGAAGGGGTTTGGCGTGAAGCTAATCTCGGTGGTTTAAAGGTAGGCGATGAATCGTCACGCTCCTATATTTTGTCAGCCCGTAAATATCGGCACGAAGTCAACGGCGAATTGGTCATTGATTATGATGCCCTCGCTCCTTCGGAAGAAGATCGGGCGGCATTAGGATTGTAAGTTTCGCAGGCTTGCCGGTTTTCAGAGTTACCGGTGGGCATGAGGGGCTGCCAGCCTGTAGGGTTGGCAGTTTTTACTGCGGGTTAAAACTCTGATCCTCATTTTTTACCATGTCGGGAGACATTACATGACTGCGAAAGCAAACAATAGCTCTGATACAAAAGACCAGACCAGCAATGTGACATCAATGGATGAGGCGCGAAACCGTGCGGGCAAAACCCGTGTCCGGTTGCCTGTTTCGGTTAACTATGATGGTGAGTCACTGGATGAATTGTGGTTACGACTACCGATTGTTCTGGATGGCATTGTAGCGGGCAATCAGGGCAAGACAGAAAATGCCATGACCTTAATTATGATCGCTCAATGTGCTGACATTGATGCTGATTGGCTATGGGAGCAGAATCCTAAAATTAGCAATAAGCTGGTGTCTGCGTTTACCAACATGAAAGATCCAACGCATGAGCCGGAGTGGGATGGTAATACGCTGACACTAAAGAAGCCGCTGGATATCGAGGGTAAGAAAGTGGTTTCGGTTGTATTAAAGGAACCCACTACCCGTGATCTGATGGACGAATCCAGTCAGGAAAAAACCTACGAATTAGTAGCCAGACTGATTGGTTTGAAAACGCGTGATATTCGGGACATGGATTATCTGCACGATTACCGTGATCTGGTAGATCGGGTGAACTCTTTTCGAAACACTTAGTTTTAAACCTGCAACGGTCAGGCGTTTAATGATGGCTCTGGCTACCCATACCAGCTGGAGCCGTGAATCTATTTTATCGATGCCTTTTTCCGAGGTTATTGCTGATCTGGAAGCTTTGAAGGCATTGCACGAAGAACGTGAATAAAGATCAACGCCGGGATGGCGTGGAGCAGATGAAATGGCAGATAAAAAGCTCGTCATTGAGTTAGGTAGCCAATTGGCGGGTGATTTTGGCAGTGCCTTCAAATCTGCTAAAGGCCGACTGGTTGACCTCAGTAAGTCAATGGCTGAGTTAAAAAAACAGCAATCTTTAATTAAGCGGTTTGAAATGCAAACCGCTGATCTCTCTGCTGCAAAACAAAAGCTGGATGCTGCCAATGAATCCGTGCGTAAGTTACGTGCTGAAATCCAGAAAAATCCTACCAAAAAACTTCGTGAAGAATTTACCCGTGCTAATCAACAGGCCGAGAAACTCCGGGTTACCCTACAGAACAAACGCATTGCTTTAGGGCAAACACGCGAGGCTATGAAATCAGCGGGTATCAGTACCCATAATACTGCTGAGGCAATGGCCGATTTGGGGCGAAAAATCGAGAAAGTCGCCACCCAATCAAAAAAGCTACAGGCATTAAAACAGCAGCAGGCGGATATTGCACAAGGTTTTGGTGATTTGAAAGCCAAAGCAGTTGGCGCGTTTGCTTCTATTGCTTCCACCACTTTCGTTGTTAAGCCAGCGTTTGATTTTCAGGCGGCTGCATCCGAATTGCAGGCCAAGTCAGCAGGCATGATGGATGACCAGCGCAAGCTACTGGAAGACAAAGCGCGGGAGCTGGGACGTTCTATGCGTTTCACAGCAACTGAAGCAATGCAGGGTATGACTTTTCTCAGTATGGCGGGCTTTGATCCCAAAGAAATTGAGGCCGCTGCTGAGGGCATGCTGAATCTGGCGCAATCTGCCGGAATGGGTTTGGCTGAGACGGCTGATATTGCCTCGAATATCTTGTCTGGCTTCAAGCTTGAGGCGACAGAGATGGATCGGGCTGCTGATGTTCTGGCGCATACCTTCACCACATCCAATGTGACCCTGTACACCCTGGGTGAAACCATGAAGTATGTCGCACCTGTTGCGACGGCAGCAGGTCAAAGCATTGAAGAAATGGCGGTGATGACCGGGATGCTGGGGGATGTAGGTATTCAGGGCAGCAATGCAGGGACTGCGTTGCGTGCTGCATTGCTCCGCTTGGCTGATCCTCCCAAGAAAGCAGCCGAGGCATTGCATGACCTGGGTGTGAAAACAATGGATGCTGAAGGCAACATGCGGGCAATGCCCGCTATCCTTGGGGATATTCAAAAAAAGACTGAAGGTATGGGGAATGGTGAGATTCTGGCTAAAATTTCCCAGATTTTTGGTGTTGAGGCAGCTGCTGCCCTGACTGAACTGGTCAGCAGTTCAGAAAATATTACGGCCAAATACAATAACCTGATGGAAAACGCGGCGGGTACTACGGATCGTGTTGCCAAGACGATGGGCGATAATGCCAAGGGTGCCATTATTCGTATGGGGTCTGCGTTTAATGATTTAGGTATTACACTGGGTAATGTTTTCCTGCCTCATGTTCAGAGGGTAGTTGATGGAATCGCCGGAATGGTCGGTTCGATTTCTTCTTTTCTTTCCGAAAACCCGAGATTCACTCAGGCATTGGGCTTGGCTGCTGCGGCTATTGCTGCGGTAACGACTGCCGGAGTTGTTGTGGGTGCTTCTATTTTGGCTTTCAAAACGGCGATGTTGGCATTTGGGCCGGTTATCACGGGTGTGACCGCTGCATTTTCCGGCTTAACGACTGCCCTGCCTTTAGTGGCAGGGGGAATTAAGGCTATTGGTGTTGCTCTGGTGGCCAACCCCATCGGTCTGGCAGTTACCGCCATAGCCGGTGCTGCTGCTTTAATTATTGCCAACTGGGAAACGGTCGGGCCATTTTTTTCCGGGCTGTGGCGTGATATTCAGTCTGCGACTGATGCAGCATGGCGAACCATAAGCACCAGCGTATCGACTGCCTGGTCTGAGTTTACGGGGGTTATTCAAAGTAGCGGGTTGGCTGATGTTGCGTTGGGTGTTTTTAATGACATGAAAGCCGGTGCATCAACTGTAATGAGTGACATCAGCAGCGGCTTTGCTTTGGTTTGGTCTGATATAAAAGCCGGTATCGATACGGTTGCGCCTTATATTGGGCCTGTGTGGGAGACAATCAGCAGTCTGGCCAAACTGGCCTTTGATATTCAGGTGGCTGCCGTCAAGACAGGCTGGACATTAATAAAGGGTGTGTTTGAAGCATTTGCACCGGCTGTGGCTGTGATCTATGAAAATCTATGGGAGGGAATTAAAGCGGTTGTGCCGGGTGCATGGGAGGCTATGAAGACTATTGTTTCCGGTGGATGGGATACTTTGAAAACGGTAACGAAGGCCGGTTTTCAGGTGTTGACCGGGGATTTTTCCGGGGCATGGGAAACGATCAAGTCAGGTGTTAAACAATTTACCGGCTGGATCGAAAAGGAATTTCCGGCAACGTTTAAGGCTTTATCCACCTTAAGCAAGGCAGGTTTGCAGGTATTACAGGGTGATTTTTCCGGTGCGTGGAAAACGGTTAAATCCGGGGTTCTGGATCTGCGTGATGAAATGATCAGTCAGTTCAAGGCGCTGGTTACAAAAATGACCAGCATCGGTAAAGACATTATTGCTGGTTTGGCTGAAGGGATAAAAAATGCCGTTCCTAATGCGATTGATGCTGTAAAAAATACCGGCTCAGATATTCTGCAATCGTTTAAAGACTTTTTCGAGATACGTTCGCCATCAAGGGTCACTAAGGCGGTAGGTGCTGATATAACAACAGGTTTGGCGGTAGGTATTGAATCCACAACAGATCAGGCTGTTGCCGCTGCTGATGCTGTTTCTGATGCCGTAAAAACGCGGTTTTCTCAGTTAGCTGATTCAATCAACGGCGTATTGACGGAATCCTTTGCTTCTCTGGATTTCAGTAATCTGGGGAGTAGCTTATTGGGTAAGTTTCAAAATGATATTATCAAGCCTATCTTTAGTCAGGCACTACAACCGCTTTCTCAGGGAATAGCTAATACCTTTGGCAGTATTGGTAACAGTATTTCCGGTTTATTGGGACAAGGACAGATGTTCCAGTCGTCAGGGCCGGGGGTGTTTAGTGTGATTCAGGGTGGTGGTATTTCCGGCGCATTAGGGGCGGGCGGTCTGGGAATGATGTTTGGTCAGGCTATCGGGCAGTCTGGTATTGGTTCCGGTTTGGGGGCAGCCATCGGGAATTTCGTTTTACCGGGGTTGGGTGGCTTGCTCGGCGGGGCTTTGGGCAGTGTGGTAGAAGGTCTTTTTGGTGGTAAGAAAAAAGAAACCGGTCGTGGCTTCGATCTCAGCTATTCCTCTTCGTCGGGTGTTGAAGGGCAAAATTGGACAAGCTACTCCAAAAAGAAAAGCTTTTTCCGTGGAACTAAACGATGGAAAGAATACAGTAAGCTTGATCCAGAGATAGCTAAAACAGTGGGTAATTACTTTGATACCCTGAATACCACTATCGTTGATCAGGTCACAGCGTTTGGTGTTGATAACGCTGATGCTATTTTAGATGCTTTTGAAATGTCTACCGCCTCCTTCAGTGGGGAAAATGCAGAGAATCAGTTAAAAAACTGGCTAAAAGCTTCAACCAGAAAAGCTTACCATACGGCATTCAAGGAGCTTGACCCGCATATTAAAGTAGCCATCCAAGGTGGTGCTAATCACATGGCTGGTTCTGCTGAGGAGATTGCTGCCCGGTTCGAGTATGTGGCAGCGGTAGCAACCTCAGTCAAGCCCGTATTGGAGTCTTTCGGGCTGCAAATAAACTCATCGTTTTCACATGCTGTCAAAGATGCAACCCGATTGGCAGATGCAATGGGTGGGGTGCAAAATGTTACCGCAGGCTTGCAGTCGGTTTATCAAAATCTTATGTCTCCCGCAGAACAATTCAGTATTTCATTCACAGCGGCTCGCCAGAAGATCATTGATATGAATGACTCTCTGGGGCTGACCGGCGATAAGCTGATTACGACCAAAGAGGGTTTGCTGGAATATATCCGGGGACTGAATCTGAGTAAGGAAGAACATACGCAACTGGCTGCCCAGGCTATTGAAGCCTCGGGCGCAATGGCTACCTTTGCCAATGCCATTGCAGGTATTCAGGATATGTTTGCTAATACCATTGCTCAGATTGAAAATGATTTACTGTCTCAGCAAGAAAAAGTCAGTAAGTACATGGGGGAAGCTGCAACGCTATTTGACCAGCTGAAAGCGGAAACTGATCCTGGTCGAATTGCTGAAATATCAGAACAAATCAATCAGGCAGTATCGAGCGCTTGGTCGAACATGACGGAAGACCAGAAAGCCGCGAACGCGGACTATTTAAAAACAATGCTCCAGTCGTCATCGGATCTGGCTGCTGAACAACTCAAGGGAGCTATGAGTAATGCCGATTTGATGAAATCGGCGATTTCTGCAATGGAAAAGCCGGTGTCAGGTATGGGGCAGGCTGCCACTACGATGACAGGTGCAGCGGGTGGAATGCAAAGTGCTGCCAGTGCAATGGCAGCGGCGGCGGCGGCTATACCACGAACCATTGATGTCAATGTCAGTACCACCGTTAACGTTAAGCGTGATGCTGCTGATGGATCGCATGCAACGGGTTTATACCGGGTAAAAAAGGATGGCTATCATTCTATCTTGCATAAAGATGAACTGGTGGCCACTGCACCAGAAGCTGATTTGTTGCGCTCTGGTATGCCGGTCATGATGGATGCGGCGAAGAATATTATACCGTTTGATTTAGGGTTGCTGGTGGCGGCCAATGACCCTGTTCCCACCCGTTTACCTGAAAACGTTACACCCCTACAACGACGTGCTGATGCTGTTTTAAAGCGTGTCCCACCCGCCAATCAGCCTGATATTCATCAGGAAGGTGACACCATCACCCTTCACATTCATCAATCACCGGGAGAGAGTGCCGATGCACTGGTGAACAAAGTAATGCAGGCTTTAAGAAGAGAGAAAACGGCCAAAGAACGTCGCCAGCGTGGTGGGTATTATGACATGGCGGGTGGTTCATGAAAGCAATATTGGGTACTTTTGTATTCAGCATGGAAACGGCTATTTATGACCAAATCAGTCGTAATACCAGTCACCGTTTCTCCAGCAAGAGTCGATTACATCAACGTTCCATCAAGCACTCTTTGGGGCCGGGTGATGACAATATCAGCTTACCCGGTGCTATTTATCCCTGTGTCGCAGGCGACCCGGATTCACTAGATGAGATACGTGACATGATGGCAACCGGGGAGCCACAGCAACTCATCAACTTACAAGGGGAGCTATTGGGATTGTGGCTGATTGAGTCTGTTAATGAAACACGGAGTGAATTTCAAGGCAGTGGGAAACCCAGAGTCATTGAGTTCGATCTTTCTTTAGCGAGGTACGATTGATGCAATATATAACGGTGGCTGGAGATATGTTGGATGAAATCTGTTATCGCCATTACGGTGCTGAAAACGCTGTGACAGAATTTGTGTTGCAGCATAACCATCATCTGGCTGATCAGCCTCCTTTGCTCCCTGCCGGTGTTGTTATTGTATTGCCTGATGTTGATACCCCCGAGCGGGTTTCCAATAGTGTCAACCTCTGGAACTAACAGCAGATGAAGCCAGTTTATAAGATCGGTCGTGATTCAGATGCGTTGAAAAAACTCTCGATTAATGAACTCTCCGATGACCTTATCGTGGATTTCCTCTGACTTCGAAAAGCAAATAGTTT
>PDWI01001755.1_pt1 | contig 33979 bp, 31 predicted proteins | sample 1430891 | NCBI WGS metagenome assembly PDWI01 (sample SAMN01162508, study PRJNA174530) | Oral metagenome, whole genome shotgun sequencing project. | biome: Marine environment; feature: Marine mammal; material: Swab sample of the gingival sulcus; isolation source: swab sample of gingival sulcus... | reverse complement strand
AATCCACTTTTTTACGTTTTTTCTTTGAAATCGTCTCAAATGCCTTATTTAAATTTTGTTTCGCATGTGTCCAGTCAATAATTTCAGTGAGTTTTAAATTATCACCTCCAATTGACCGGATAAGCTTCGGGATTCGTTCCCATATCCAGGGGGCCCCGTCTCCAACGAGAACAACACTTCCGATGCTTTATCTATTCCCAAACGGATAAGGTAATGTTCGAGCAAGTCCGTAAACTCTTTCAGCTTGCCCGTGGTTCCGTCAACAAAAGGAGCTGCGTCTTTTACAATATTGCCTTCTTCGTCGATCACATGAAGGGTGAACAGCTTCGGTTCAATCCAGTCGGTATGAAATATTGTTCATGACAAAACAGAGAATCCTCTACTCAGAAAACCTATAAAAACAGCATCGGCATGGAGTTTGTGCTGATTCCTTCGGGGTCGTTTATGATGGGCGCACATGGATTTGAAGACGGCGCTGATGATGAGAAACCCCGTCACAAAGTCAGGATTTCCAAATCCTTCTATATGGGAAAATACGAAGTGACCCAGGAACAGTGGGTGGCGGTCATGGGCAGCAATCCGAGCGAGTTTGTGGCACGGAAAAAGCCGATGGAAATGGTTTCATGGGAGGATGTTCAAGGGCCTTCTTCAGACTCGCGCCGGGTTGTGCGCGGCGGTAGCTGGTGCTACGATGCCTGGAACTGTCGGCCTGCCCACCGCAGCATCGACGGCCCGTCCGGCCGGGCCTACGACAGCGGGTTCCGGCTCGTGCTTCCCATAGGGCAGCAGTAGGGGCAGGAACAGGCAGGGAGGAGACTGGCAGCATCTGCCTGATAACTGCCGAATCAAAAAAAATTTGGCCTTTGGACAAACCGTCATCCTGAAAGGCGGATGTCTTAAAAGCTCTGAAAAAGATGATTTTCTTAAACTAAGGAAGCAAGAGGAGCGGTTTTATGGAAGAGACGGGATCTCATGCAATTCATTCGGATATGCCGCCGGATGCAGCCTGCATCCGGGATCAGAGCGGCAATACCTTCAGCGCCCTGTTTCGCCTGAAAAAAATCCTGCATCAATCCCAAAGCTCGTTTCAGGAAATTATTGTGGCCGAGACAGAAGATCTGGGCCGTGCCCTGTTTCTGGACGGCATTTTCAATGTCTCCCCGGTTATGGAGGCCTTCTACCACGAGCCCATGGCCCATATCCCCATGGCCATGACGGCGGGAAGCGGCATCCGGGCCATGATCATCGGCGGCGGGGATTTCGGCCTTGCGTCCCATCTGCTGAAACACGACCGCCTGTCTTCCCTGATTTTATGCGAGCTGGATCCGGATGTGCTGGCGGTTTCTCGCCGGTTTTATCCGGAATGGGCCGCCTGCGAAACGGATGAGCGGATATCCGTGAAAGTGAAAAACGGCCTGGATCTGCTGGAAGAATTGCCGCCGGGCGGCCTGGATGTGCTGGTGGTGGATTCCACGGATCCCTTTCTCGGGGACGCGGCCCTGATATCCGAAGCATTTTATGAACGGGCGGAGCGGGCCCTGTCCCCCGGCGGCGTTCTTATGCAGATCATCGCGGACGCGGTGATTTATCCGGATGTCTGGCGGCGCGTCCTGCCGGTGGTTCATGAGCGTTTCCCGCGCCTTATGCCCCTGTTTCTTCCCATCCCTTTTTACGCTACGGGCGAATGGGGACTCCTGCTGGCCGGAAAACAGGAAAGCCGCCTCAATCCGGATCGGATCACGGCGGCTTTCCTGGAGGAGATCGGCGGCGTGGACACCATCACGCCCGCCCGTGCGCGGGGATGGGCCTCGCTGGCGCCCCGCACCCGGCGGGTGCTGGGGCCGCCATTTTTCGAAGAAAGATCCCTTTAACGTCCTGTCGATCCGGGATTCAGGCGTCGAGCAGGGAGAGCAGGCGGTCCAGATCCTCATCCGATAAAAATTCGATTTCCAGGCGGCCTTTTGTTCCCTTGCGCCGGATCTGGACCTTTGTTCCGAAACGGCGGATCAGGCGTTCAGTCACATCGGCCAGATGGCGGTCGAGCCGGGCCTCTTCCGGGTGCGGTGGCGCGGGGGACGGTTTTGGCGGCGGGGCGTTCTTCAAATCCCGCATCAGTTCCTCGGTCTGGCGGACCGACAGATGGCCGGCCAATACCTTGCGGCAGGCCGCAATCTGCATATCCGTGTCTTCGGTTCCCATAAGGGCCTTGGCATGGCCCATGGTAAGGCGGCCGTCGCCCACGGCATCCCGGATATCCACGGGCAGGCGGCGAAGCCGCAGAAAATTGGCCACGGCGGACCGGCTTTTTCCCACCCGCCCGGCAATGCCGTCCTGGGTCAGTCCGAACTCGGACATGAGGCGATGGTAGGCCTCGGCTTCTTCCAGGGGATTCAGGTTTTCCCGCTGGATATTTTCCACGATGGACATTTCCAGCATCTGGGCGTCGGTGAGTTCCCGCACCATGACCGGAACCCGTTCCAGCCCGGCCGCGCGGGCGGCCCGCAGGCGGCGTTCCCCGGCCATGAGTTCGAAACCGCCCTCGTCTTTCCGCACCACCAGGGGCTGGATAATGCCCTGCTCCCGGATGGAATCCGTCAGGTCCGCCAATTCGTCCCCGGAAAAATTCCGGCGGGGCTGGTACCGGTTGGGCCGGATGGCGTCCAGGGGCACATGGCGGTATTCGCGCGGACCCTGGGCTATGGCGGAGGCATCCGTCTCCGGCGGGGCGGACGCGGGAATCAGGGCGCCCAGGCCTTTACCCAATCCGGATTTTTTCCGTTTTTTCGGGGCCGTACTCACGGGGTGCCTCCGATCACTTCCCTGGCCAGCCGGCGGTAACTCATTGCTCCGACGGACGAGGGGTCATAGGCGGATATGGGCTGGCCGTAACTGGGGGCTTCTCCCAGACGTACATTGCGCGGAATCATGGTCATAAATACCCGTTCGTTTCCGGTAAAATAATTGCGGGCTTCTTCGGCCACCTGGTTGCTGAGGTTGGTTCGGCCGTCAAACATGGTCAGCAGAATGCCGCAGACGCTCAGATTGGGGTTCAGCCGGTCATTGATCAGATTTTTGGTATGCAGCAGCTGCCCCAGCCCTTCCAGGGCGTAGAATTCACATTGCAGGGGGATGAGCAGGCTGTGGGATGCGGTCATGGCGTTCAGGGTCAGAAGATTCAGGGACGGCGGACAGTCGATGAGGATGAAATGATACCGGCCCGCCAGGGGACGCAGAAGATTTGACAGGGCGTGCTCCCGCTCCGGCGCATCCATCATTTCCACCTCGAATCCGATGAGTTCCACGCGGGACGGGATGATATGCAGGCCCTTGATATCTGTTTCCCGCACCAGTTCCTCCGGGGCAGCTTCGCCGATGAGCCCGTGGTAAAGGGTGCGGGGGAGATCATTTTTATCCAGGCCCACGCCGGTGGTGGCGTTGGCCTGGGGATCGCAGTCCACCATGAGAACCGATTGTTTTTCCAATGCCAGCGCGGCGGCCAGGTTGACGGCGGTAGTGGTCTTTCCCACGCCGCCTTTTTGATTGGCGATGCAGATGATCTGTGTCATAATATTCGTCCTTAATATTCGTCCTTAACACACTTGCCCCGCCTTGAAAAGACGGGAAAAGACAGCCGCCGCACCCCGTAAGGGGGGGAGGAATCCGCTCATGCACCTCCGCAAACTCCTTTCGATTTTCCTTGCCTTCTGCCTGTTTTTTTCCGTCCTGCCCATGCGGCCGGCCCGGGCGCTGACCATACAGGAAGAGGAAAAGCTGGCCAGAAAATTCATGGAAGTCGCCCGCCGCCGCTATCAGTATATCCGCGATCCCCTGATCACCAGTTATGTTTCAGCCGTGGCCGGGCGCATTCTTTCCCGGATGGAGCCCCAGCCTTTTGCCTATCATTTTTATGTGCTGCGCCAGCCGGTATATAATGCATTTGCCGGACCGGCGGGCCATATTTTCGTAAATTCCGGGCTCATCACGGCCATGGAAAGCGAGGATGAACTGGCCGGCATCCTGGCCCATGAGATCATCCACGTCTCGGCCCGGCATATCGCCGGAAGACTGGAGCGCTCCGGAAAAATGAATCTGGCGGCCCTGGCCGGCATCATTGCCGGGGTCTTTCTGGGCGTGGCCGGGGCCGGCGCCGAGGCGGCCAATGCCGTGGGCATGACCTCGCTGGCAACGCTCCAGTCGGCCAGCCTGTCCTACAGCCGCCAGGACGAGATGCAGGCGGATGAACTGGGCATCGGCTATATGACGGCGGCCGGTTATTCCGGAAAGGGACTCTTGCGTATCCTCCGGGTATTGCGGGATGAACACAGTGTTTCCGGAACGGACGCGCCCACCTATCTGCTGACCCATCCGGCCGTGGACGACCGTCTTGCCTGTCTTGATGCCTGGCTGGCCCGGCACCCGGAAACGGCAGCATCCAAAACCGGGGATCCGGAGCTGTTCCGGAAAATAAAATACCGCCTGATATCCGCCTACGGCGACGCGGACGCGGCCCTGCGGACCATGAAGGAGCTGGTGTCGGAGCATCCGGATGATCCGGTTTTTCTTCACGGATACGGCATTGCCCTGGCCCGGAACGATGATACGGCCGCCGGCGTAAAATGGGTGAAAAAAGCCCTGGACAGACAGCCTTTTGACGCGGTCATGCTCAAGGATCTGGGGGAAATTTATTATATGGCCGGGGAATACGGACCAGCCCTTCAGTCGCTGGAAAGCAGCGCGGTCATCGCCCCGGATGATCCGGAAACCCTGTTTCTCACGGGACGGGCCCTGGCCGGGCTGAAGCGATGGCCCGAAGCCGCAGCAGCTTATGAAAAGCTGCTGACCGTCTGGCCGGATGACAGCCGTATTTATTATCCCGCCGGAGAAGCCTATGGCCGTATAAACGATATGGGGAACGCCCATTTTTTTCTCGCCCGTTACCACGAGGAGCGCATGGAATTTCAGACCGCGATGTTTCATTCTAAAAAGGCCCTGTCGCATGCCTTGTCTGAGGAACGAAAATCAATCATCCGGAAACAGATGAGAAGAATGCAGAAAGAAATTTCGCGCCGGTCGATGGAAGAAGGAAGGAAAAAACGGGAATAAAAATGACGGACGCGCATATCGTTCATACGGCCGCAGGCTTCTCCGGTTGAACCGGGATAAAACGTTTTATTTGAAAACATTGGATTCGGGGTGGTGCCGCAGACCTGTTGATTGCGCGTCATTGATGTGGTAATAGACCAGAATGAAACAATATTTGCAATCCACATGCCGCCATTGCGGCAACGAAGATCCTGTGAAAGGCTTCCCTTGACCCGCGCTCCCCGGATTCAGGTGAACCGCGTCCTCACAGGCGGGCAGGACGGCGTGGAACGCACGGCCCTGCGCATTGCCCGGCGTCTGGGGATGCGCACCGGCGGGTGGGCGCCCCGGTGGCGGGCCGATGAAATTCCGGATATCATGCGCCGGTACGGTCTCCGGATCATGCCCAATGCCAATTTCGTGCGTTGCACCGAACAGAATGTGCGGGAGGCCGACGGCGTACTGGTTTTCAGCCTGGGACCGCCTTCGGGATCAGGGGCGGTCTGCATGCGCCTGGCCCGCTGGCACCAGATGCTCCGTCTGAACATCAACCTGCGGGAAACCGCCGTTCCTGATGCCGGATGCCGTCTGCGGGACTGGCTGGGCCGGGAACGTATCCGGACCCTTGCCGTGACCGGTCCCAAAAGCGAAGGCGGAACTGCGGTTTCCGATATGGCGGGCGCCGTTCTGGAGGCGGCCTTACGGGCCGCGTTCCCGGCAGCCGAAAATGGAAGGCCGCCGGCGGGCCTGTCCTGGAACGATGGGGGAGAATCCGCCGGCCTGCACCGGATATCCGAATTCAACCGCATTCCCCGGTCTGTGGAGGAGAGCGTGGATCTGCTCATGGGCATGATGGATTTTCGGCAGCGCACCCGCCTGGCCGGATCATCGGAAAACCTTCGCCTGCGCATGATCATGGAAATGGAAGACGATATCATCCACGATTTTCGCCTCAACCGGGGAAACAAGGCCCTGCTGCGTTCCTGCCGGGAACTGGGAGATGCGGAAGAATCCCCGGCTCGCGTGATCTTGCGCTTTCTCGTCAACCGCATCCGCAAAGACGGACTTCTGCTGCGCCGGGTGAAATAACCCCGGCAAACGTCTTTTGGCGGCCGCGAACAACTGAAATTTTGATTTTCCCGTTTCCGATTGGTTCCTGACCACCCACGGAGGCTTTCCATGAACCGCCGCCGTCCTGAAAACGGATTCGCCCTGTTCGAGCTGATACTGACGCTCCTGCTGCTGGGCATACTGGCCTCCGTGAGCATCATCGGCGCCAGGCGGACGGATGCGGCCCATCTGTGCGCGGTGGAAGAACGCCTGAAATCTCATATCCGTTATGCGCGGCTTCTGGCCATGTCCGGGGGCGGGCGGGAGGTGGAAATCCGGTTTCAGCCTCAGGCCTATACCCTGTACCTGGACGGCCTGACGGCGGATATCAACTGGCCGGATGCCGATTCCGCCGTGATTTTTCCGCCGTCTTTTCTCTTTTTTTCAGTGCAGCCTGCCGACAACGGCATCCTCCGGCTGCGTTTCGCATCCCATGGCGGACTTGCGGGAGACGATACGGACATCATGATCCGGCGGCCGGCCGGGGGCGGCTTGCCGGAACTTTCCCGCTCGTTCACCGTTAACGCGGCCACGGGATATCTGCCATGACCCGGCCCGTAATATGGCCCGAACCACAGGCCCGCCGCAAGGGAGCCGTCCTTGTGGAAATTCTCGCCGCGCTCATGGTCTCCGGTGTACTGGCGGTCCTGCTCATTTCCGTTGCCGGCCTGACCGGTTCCGAAGGACACCAGCCCACGGCGGCTCTCAAGGATTCCCTGGCCCTCCAGGAAGTCATGGCCAATATCACGGCCGATTATCACCGCATGCTGGCGGATGAGGCCGCGTTGAACCGCCGGGCATGGGAACCGGGGGTTGCCTATGCGGCGGGTGATGAGGTAACGGCGGCGAACAGGCCCTTCGGGCATGTCTACCGGTGCATCTCCGGCGGCACCAGCAATCCTGTTGAGCCGGCCTGGCCCGCGGCCGCCGGGGCCACGGTGACGGAAACCGGCGGCGGACCGGTCTGGCGCGAGATCCATAGCCTGCTGGACGAGCTGAAAATCCGCCTGGCCACCCTGGACGGCACGGGAATTCAATTGATGGATGGCCTTCTTCACCAGTATGAATATGGCTATTATCGCCTGGATTTTGTCGATTATATTGTATTTTCCGCCGATGTGGAGGCCCTTTCCGGGCCTCTGGAGCCGGACGCCATCCTCAAGGTCGAGATCCGCAGTGAATCCGGGGACCGGCGGACCGCCCTGTTTACCGCCATATACTGATCCGGACGGAAAATAGCGCGCCGGACAAAAACCGGGAGAACGCCAATGGACCCGCACCGTATTCCACCCCGAAATTCCGTACAACCGGCCCGGCCGGACGCCGGGCCGCGTTCCGGCTTTACCATGCTGGAACTGGTGGCGGGCCTGAGCCTGTCCCTTGTCATGATCGCTATCGCGATCCTGGGCGTGACCCAGGCCGCAGGGGCCCTGTTTCAGTCCGCCGATCATGCCCGGCTGGCCCAGGACGCGGCCCTGATCGCGGGCCGCCTGACCCGCGAACTGCGCGCCGTGGTGGAATTCAGCGCCGTGACCCCGCCCAGCGCCGGGGAAATCTGGTATCGCCTGCCGGATGATCCTGTCTGGCACCGCATTTACCATGATCATACCACAGAAGAAATCACCCTGGACGGCGAAATTCTGGGAGCGGGAGTGGGCCGTTTCCGCCTGGCCTATTACGAAACCTGGGACGCCCCGGATCCCCTGCCTTCGGACCCCACGGGCGGTTATACCCCGGGTGCCCGGCTGGTGGATATGGCGTTCGCTCTGCTGACGGACGACGGCGCTGAGGTGGAATTCCAGACCCGGATCCATCTGGCCGGGCGGGAGAATTTCCCGTGAAGCGCAAAAGACCTTCTCCCGGCGGAAGCGTCCTGATCGCCGTGATCCTCATGATCACCGTGCTGACCACCCTGGGCGGCGTGATCTGGCGCATCAGGGCGTTGTCGGTAGCCGGAAATCTTCAGGCCGTCTACCGGGAGCAGGCCCGCGAACTGGCCCGGTCCGGGCTGCGCTACGCAAAACTCGACGATTATTCTCCCCATACCGCCTATACCCTGGTGCGGGAAAATGACGGGCGTCTGCACCGGTATCCCGCTGCGTGGCTTCCGGAAAAAGTGACACCCGCCGGCGTCATCATTGAGGAGACGGGCTGCGGCCGGACCGCCCTGGGCGTGGTGGCCGGCGGATCGGCCCTGGAAGCCCGCTTCCGGGAGGCAAAAATCTGGTCCCACGGCCTTCCCTGCTGGTTTTTCAGTGCGCCGCCCGACGGGAACGGCGCGGTATACGACAGTTGCGGAGAGAACGCGGTCTACCTGCACGGCGCTTCCTGGACGGCCTGCGCCGGGGACGCGGAGGGCGTATTGGCCCTTGATGGAACCGGAGATTACGCCGTATCCGCCTTCCGCCCGGCCTGCGAGCTGCCCGAGGGATCGGATTTCACGGCCGTGGCCCGGGTCCGCACCCCGGATCATACAGACGCCGGAGCGGTATTCGGGGTGCAGCAGCCCGGAAATAATTTCCGGATTGATATCAGTGACGGCAATTTTCGCTATCGTGTCGGGACAAGCGCCGGAACCCTTTTTCATACCGTGGTGAACGACCGCTGGTACCAGCTCATCCTGTCCGTATCCGGTTCGAATATCGTTTTTCGCGCTGACTGGTGCGGCTCCGGCGGGGGAGCATCCATCAGCGGCACCCTTTCCGCGCCGCTTGCCTTCCCCCGGCCGGATGATGATTACCGGCTTTATATCGGCGCGGTCAACCGGGGAAACGCCGCGCCCGTCCAGTTTTTCAAGGGGGATATCGATTACCTGCGGTTCTACGGCACGGAACTTTCGCCGGGCGATCTCCCGCCTCTGTGTCCCGGCGGAGACACGGCGGCGGATTTCCGGCTGGATGCCGCCAGCCCGCCCGCAAGCAGTACCGGCAGCTGGAGCGCGGCCTATTCCGCTCCGGCACCGCCCTTGGCAGCCGGGGCCTTTTGTCCCGACGCGGCCCGCCGGTTCGACGGGGCCGTTTACGGCATGACCGCTGCCGCCGGTCCCGGGGACACGCTCAGGGATTATCCCGTCACCCTTCTGGTCCGGTTCCGGACCACGCTGTCCGGCGGAACGGACCGCCCTCTGGCCTCCCTTACATCGCTGGTGAATCCGGACCAGCGGCACGGCCTGTTGTTCACCCCGGCCAGCGGCGGCCGGATCTGCATGGAAACTGCGGGAAATACCACCCTGCGCAATATTGAATGCGATACTGTAAACGCTGCGGATGACGGTGTCTGGCATCTGGCCGCCGCCGTCTGGGCCGGTCCGTCGGACCGCCGGTTATACCTGGATGGCTCCCCTGCGCCCACCGCCCCGCTGGACACCGCCCCCGACGCGGTGTCCTTTGCCCAACCGGCGGACAGCATGGAGGCCGGATACCGATCCGGAAGCAGCCCTGCGTATTTCAGGGGAGACATGGACCTGATTCAGCGTTATGATGCGGAACTGACCGATACCGAGATCCAGGCCCTTGCCGGAGATTATCTCCCGTGACATCTTCTCCCGATGCGGCGCCCCTTATCCTGGCGCCGGCCGGAAACCGGGCCGCCTTTCTGGCTGCGGTGGATGCCGGGGCAGACGCCGTTTACTGCGGTATGAAATCCTTTTCGGCCCGGGCCGCCGCCAAAAATTTCACGATCCCGGATCTGGCCCGCCTGGCTGGTTTTGCGCAGGAGCGCGGCGTGCGGGTCCATATTCCCTTCAATATCATGCTCCGGCCCCATGAACTGGCCGAGGCCGCCGGGCGGCTCGCCTCCCTGGCGCGGGAGGTGAAACCCGACGCCGTCATTATCCAGGATCCGGCCCTGATCCCCCTGACCCGTCAGGCCGGGTACGGGGGAGAACTGCATCTGTCCACCCTGGCCAATATCAGTTTTCCGGCGGCCCTGCCCTGGATTCGGAACCGGTGGAAGGGGCGGATTTCCGCCGTGGTTCTGCCCCGGGAATTGAATATTGATGAAATCCGGGCCGCCGCCGCCGCCGCCGGCCCCGATGGTCCGGAGCTGGAGGTTTTTGTCCATGGGGCTCTGTGTTTCGCTGTTTCCGGCCGGTGCTACTGGAGCAGCTGGCTGGGCGGAAAAAGCGGGCTTCGGGGACGGTGCGTCCAGCCCTGCCGGCGGGTCTATGCCGGCGGTGAGCCGCCCAGGGGCCGGTTTTTCTCCTGCCGGGATCTGAGTCTCGACACACTGGTCAAGGTATTGCGGCAGATCCCCGAAATCCGGACATGGAAAATTGAGGGCCGGAAAAAAGGGGCCCATTATGTCCATTATACGGTCCGGGCCTACCGTCTGCTCCGGGACCATTTTTCCGATGCCCAGGCCAAAAAGGATGCCCTGTCCCTTCTGGAAATGTCTTTGGGCCGGCCGGGCACCCATTATTTTTTCCTGCCCCAGCGGCCCCGCGTTCCCGTGGAGCCCGGCTGCCCCGCCGGGTCCGGATTTCTCCTGGGCCGGATCAAGGGGCCCCGCAACCGGGGGTTTCTGATGCCCCGGATTCCCCTTCTGCCCGGCGATACCGTGCGGGTGGGATACGAAGACAGCCCGAAACACGCCCTGATTTCTCCGAACCGCTCCATCCCCAAAGGCGGAAAATACCTTCTGCCGCCCAAAGCGGCGGGCGCTGCTTCCGGCACGCCGGTCTTTCTCACGGACCGCCGGGAGCCCGCCCTGGCAAAGCGCCTGGCCGGGCTGGAGGCCTCCCTGCCCCCGGAAACCGGAGAAAAAACACCGCCTTCGGTGCGGCTGCGCCTGCCCCGGCCTTCCCGGCGGCGGGGAAAAATCCGCGAAATGATGGTATCCCGCCGCGTGGACCAGCGGGGACAAAAAGGTCATGCCAGCGCCTGCTGGCTGCCCGACGCCGCAGACCAGCTTCCACCCGGGCGCTTTGCCGCCGGCATCTGGTGGTGGCTGCCGCCCGTGATCTGGCCGGAAAACGAATCCGGCGCGGCGGATATGATCCAGACGCTTTTGAACCGGAAGGCCCGCCGGTTCGTCCTGAACGCTCCCTGGCAGCGGGCCTTTTTCCCGTCTTCCGCCAAAGATCTGGAATTATGGACCGGCCCCTTCTGCAATATCGCCAATCCCCTGGCGGCCGGCGAAATGGCGGAATCCGGATTTTCGGGTCTCATCGTATCCCCGGAACTGGGCCTGGAAGATTACCGTGCCTTGGGCGCCGCAAGTCCCCTGCCCCTGGGCATCGTGTGCAGGGGCCACTGGCCGGTCTGCGTGTCCCGTGTTCAGCCGGAAGAACTGGCCGGCGCCCCCCGTGTGGCGAGTCCCAGAGACGAGGGGTTCTGGTCCGTACGCCGCGCAAACCTGCTCTGGGTCTATCCAGAATGGCGGCTGGATTTCGCTCCCCGCCGCCGGCAGCTCGAACAGGCCGGGTTTCAGCTTTTTGTGGAGTTGCGGGAAACCGTTCCCAGAGGTATTCGCCTGAAACGGCGTCCGGGTCTGTGGAATCTGGAAAGCGGGCCTGAATAGGTCTGACGGATTTCAGAAGGAATGCGGCACGGTCTGAAAAGGCCGCCGCAGACAGGGGACATCCGGATGCATCATCAGACAGGAATTTCAGAGACAGGAATTTTATGAAATATACCCCACGTCCGGCGCCTTTTGTGCTGATTTCCTCTTATCACGGCTCCCTGATCATCAATCGAAACGATGTTCACCGCATTGATGAAAAGCGGGCCTACGGCGTCGGCCACCAGATCATGACCGCTTCCTGCTATGATCCGGCCGAAGTCGGTTTTGTGCGCGAACTGCTCCGCCTGCGCCGCCATTACCACGGCAACGGCGTGACCGCCGTGGACTGCGGTGCCAATATCGGGGTCCACAGCATTGAATGGGCCCGCCTCATGCACGGATGGGGGCATGTCTGGTCCTTTGAGGCCCAGGAAAAAATCTATTATGCCTTGGCCGGCAATATCGCCCTCAACAACTGCCTGAACGTCACGGCCCGTCTTGCCGCCGTGGGTGCCGAAGTCGGAGAAATGGAAATCCCCGAACCCGATTATCTGCGGCCCGCCTCCTTCGGCAGCCTGGAACTCAAGCCGGCGGCCCGCCCGGAATTCATCGGTCAGCAGATCAATTATACCCGGGGAAAGACCAGGGTGCCCCTTGTTTCCCTTGATTCCCTGGGGTTGCCCCGGGCGGATTTCATCAAGATGGATGTGGAAGGCATGGAAGAAGAAGCCCTGGCCGGGGCTGCCGGGTGCATTGAGGCCCACCATCCTGCTTTGGTCGTCGAAGTGGTGAAATCAGACCGGGAGAGGCTGCGTTCCTTTCTGATCGGCCGCTTCTATGCCGTATTCGATATCGGTATGAATTTTCTGGCGGTCCACCAGGATGATCCCGCTCTGAAACACCTGAAATCAGTGGATGGAAAGGTGACGCTGTCGCGCCTGCCATGAAGCGCGGTCCGGGGAAAAAGACAATCACCAATGCCCGGTGAAAGTACGCCCGTATAAAAAAACGGCGGCAATGCTTTTTAAAAACATTGCCGCCAGGTTTCAGGTTTCGGGAAACGAACAGCCGGACAACGGCTAAAACAGCTCTACATCATTATGTTCGCCGTCCTCCCGGGTTTCCGCCAGTTCGCCCATCCTCATGGCGTCTTCAATGGTCACGCCGTTCAGAATGGCCTCGAACATGGCGCGGTCGGTGGCGATATTATAATTGGACTTGATCAGTTCCTGCAGATCGCGCCACTCAAAAGGATTAAAAAGGCGGTGGGGAGCGGCGATAAGGTCGGTGAGGTGGCGCAGGCTTTCGCTGACATGGGTCAGACGCTGGGCCAGTTTGTCGTAAAACTGGAAGGTGACGATGGCTTTGTGCATTTTTTCGGTGATATCTTTGTAATTGGCCACCACCAGCGACTTCTCCAGCCCGTCCGGCAGTTTTTTGGCGGAAGCCTGGATTTCCTCGGCGTTGTTCATCATGGCCATGAATAATTCCGCCAGCGTGGTCACGGAATCGTCCCCGTCTCTCATTCCCTGTTCAATCTGGGCTACGGCAAGGCTGATCATGAGAACGGTTTCCCGCACCTGGCTCCAGTCCAGATCCGGATTCGCGGCGCTGGATTTTCCCCTGGACAGTTCCATATCAACTTCGTTTTTCATCTGCCCAATCACTCCTTGCCGGGGCCCTGGCCGGCGATGGCCTTCCCGCCGTTGAATCCCATCTGTCAGAATAATTCAATATCGCCCAGCGGATCCCGCGCCGTGTCATTCGCGAAAATCTGGATGGCTTCTTTCAGCGGCGTCCCGTTGATCAGGGCTTTCAGGACTTGCCGATCCTCGGAAATACTGCATTTTTCATGAATCATCAATTGCAGTTTCCGCCATGCCTCCGGAGAAAACAGCCGTGCTGCGTCATTGATCAGATCGCTGAGTGATGTGAGGGAAAACGTCACATGTCCCAGGCGTTGCACCAGTTTATCATAAAATTGAAACGCAATAATAGCTGTCTGCATTTTTTCTGATATTTCCCAGAAATTAAGGGTGATGGCCGCTTTGAATTCACTGTCGGGTAATTGTTTCGCCGCCTCGTGAATGGCCGAGGCATTGCCCATGATGGTCGTGAACAGACGGGCCAGCGCCCCCACCGAATCATCACCGTCTTTTATGCCGTTTTCGATCTGCGCCACGGCCAGAGCCAGCATCAGAACCGTTTCCCGCACCTGGCTCCAGTCAAGGTCCGGGGCATGCGCCGTTGAATGGGAATAGGGACTTTCCATAACCGCTCCTGGGCCCCGGGATGTGTCTGATTCGTGAATGTGCATCAGCTGGTGCCGTAATTTTTTTCAGGGTAATGATGATGAATAAGCAGATGCTCACTATAGGGGCAAGTGGAAAAAATTTCAACCGCTCAGGCGGCCTGGCCCCCGAAAGATGCCGGGAACCGGCCGTGGCGGAAGAAATCCGGTGTTTCGGGCTGCGGGATCAGGCGCATTTCATGCAAAGCGGTGAAAAACTGCATGAGGCCGCGCTGGAAAGCCGGAGGCAGGCCGTATTGCAGGCGGCGGTAATAGAGGCGGCAGTCCGCCGGCGTCAGGCCCAGGCGCGGCGCGGCGCGATGGATGATGACGTCCATCTGGCGGCGGCCCTCGTTCCGGGAGGCGACAAGATCCTTGTGGACCCGTGCCACCGCCTCGGGAAACCGTAACGCGATCTCCCGCCGCACGGCCCAGAGAGCAAAGACAAAGGGATGCCCGGTCTTTCGCCGCCATAAATCTCCCAGATCATGGATATGGGGGAAATGCCCGGCCCAGTTATGGCACAGGGCCGCATCCCCGATGACCAAGGCTGCGTCCGTATCCTGCGGGATATCTTCCGGTGTTTTCACGGTCCCCGGGCGGAAATGGGGGTGCGCACCACCGGAGGCGAGCAGACATCGGGTCAGGGCCGCCGCCGTGGCGGATTCGCTGGTAAGGCGGACCATGCGTCCGTCCAGTTCCCAAAGGGGCCGCCGGGAGACCAGAAGAACACTCATGACCGGACCGTCACAGGCGATGGAAAGATCGGGCAGGACCAGCCAGCGGTCCTGGTTCCGGGCGTAGGCGGCCGAGGATACTGGGGAGATGTCCAGCTCTCCCGCCGCCAGCATCCGGTTGAGTTCCGACGGCGGGGCTCTGTGGAGGCGCATATTGGGGGCTGTTCCGGATTCATCCAATCCGAAATAGACCGGGGCCACATTCAGGTAAGATATCCGTCCCACGCGCAGTTTGCGACCCGGCGGCAGTCCCGGAAGGGGCCGGGGAGCGGAAAAAGGGGCGGTTTTTTCAGACGCGGGCATCATGGACAATTATCTCCGGGATATGGCGGGCAGAGGCGGGACACGCCTCAATGGTCATCATCAGGGGGCGGAAGCCGGGGGCCAGCCGTCCGGTTTCCGTTTCCAGTCCCAGGGCTGACGCGCCGCCCGCAGTGGCCGCCTCCAGTATCCGGACCGGATCAAGGGCGGGATACGCAACTGCCAGGGCCGCCATTTCCTCGCGGATATCAAGAGAGGGAGCGCTGGCCAGGCTGTCCGTGCCAAGACAGAGGCGGGCGTTGTGATCCGCCAGAAAGACCGGATCGGCCATGCGGCCGTGGAGGGCCAGGCTGCTGCGGGGGCACAGGCAGATGGATGCCCCGGTTTCCACCACCCGCCGCAGATCGGACGGCCTGGACTGGGAGAGGTGGACGGCGATGGTCCGCCGGTCCAGCAGGCCGAGATTGGCGGCCAGGGCCGCTGGGCCGCCGGGATGGCGGGGAAAGAGATTCCGCGGCAATCCCCGGCGGTCCAGCAGATCAGCCCATTCCCCTTTTCCCGTGCGGATGAATTCGCCTTCGGCTGTGCTTTCATCCAGGTGCAGGGAAAAGGGCAGACCAACCCGGCGGGTCCGGGATTTTAATTCGCCCAGCAGGGCCGGGGTCGTGGTATGGGGCGCATGCCCGGCCCAGGACACGGAAAGGGCAGGATTCCACGGCGGGTTTTCCGGCCCGGCATCCGGCCGAACGCCGGCATCTTTGCCGCCGTCCTTTTCACGGATTCCGTGATCCGCATCCGCCGGCGGAAGGGCATCAGGGGAAACGCCCAGGTATTCCCGGAACTGGATGCCGGAGAGCCCGGCAGACCGCATCCGCTCCCCATCAGCCGTGCCGGGCAGGTCCAGGCCGGCGATATCCCCGGCAGTCATGACGCCGGATGCGGCCATGCGCACGGCAGCAGCCCGGGCCGCCGCGTCCAGGTCCGCTTTCGGTATTCCGGCCCGGACTTCCAGGAGCCGGGCCACCCAGGCGGCGAATCCGCAGTCCGTGGGCACGCGCCCGGACAGGGCGGAAAGCTCCAGGTGGGTATGGGCGTTCACCAGACCCGGCATGAGGATGACCTCGCCGTGGTCGATGACCCGGCGGCATCCGGCCGGTCGGCCGGCGCCGGCGTCCTGGATACGGCCGCCGGCCGTCAGTATCCATCCGTTTTCATGAAAGGTCCGGGCGTCGGCCATGACCCACGCGGCCCGGTGACATTCCGGATCCGAAACGGCGCCGATAAAGATGCGCCTGTCCGTCATCAGGCCGGCCCCGGAAACCGGGTGAGGGGAGAATAAAAACAGTCCCGCTGCACGGCGCTGAACCCGGCCTCGTGGATAAGACGGATCATGTCTTCCCTGCTCAGGCGGAATCTGACCCCGGCGGCGGCCACCACGTTTTCCTCGATCATGGTGGAGCCCAGATCATTGGCTCCGAAGCGCAGGGCTGTCTGGCCGATTTTATCCCCCTGGGTCACCCAGGATGCCTGGATATTGGGGAAATTATCCAGAAACAGCCGGGACACCGCCAGCACGCGCAGGTATTCCACGGCCGTGCGGGGCGCGGCCCTGATCCGGGTATTTTTTGGCTGAAAGGTCCAGGGAATGAAGGCGGTGAAACCCCCGGTTTCATCCTGTAATTGCCGCAGACGGTCCAGATGTTCCATGATCTGGGTATCGTTTTCCAGATGCCCGAACATCATGGTGGCCGTGGTGCGCATCCCCAGTCTGTGGGCGGTTTTCATGATCGAAAGCCAGCGGTCAGCCCCGCATTTTCCGGGCGATACCCGCCGGCGGACCGCATCTGCCAGGATTTCAGCCCCGCCCCCGGGCATGGAATCCAGGCCGGCGGCCATGAGGCGTTCCAGCACCTCTTTGTCCGCGCAGCCTTCGGCATCCGCCACAAAGGCGATTTCCGGGGGCGAGAACCCGTGGACGTGAATCTGGAATTCCCGGTGGATGAACCGCAGCAGATTTTCGTACCAGTCCAGTTTCAGATCCGGATTCATGCCGCCCTGGAGCAGGATCTGGGTGCCGCCCAGATCCAGGGTTTCCCGGATTTTCCGGGACAGATCCTCGCGGGTGATCACATAGCCGTCCGGGGATTTCGTGCTTTGGTAAAAGGCGCAGAACCGGCATCCGGACACGCAGATATTGGTATAATTGATATTCCGGTCCACCACAAAGGTCACATCATCTGCCGGATGCAGGGCCATCCGCCGGGCATGGGCCATCCGGCCCAGGGGCAGGAGGTCTTTGTGCCGCAGCAGATCCAGGGCCTGCCGGGGCGTCAGCCTGTACTCTGGATGAGACGCCGGCCGGGGTTCCGCCGCCGGCCCGAAATCCACCATCGGCTCCCTGGATGGCGGCGGTTCCGTCCGCAGGGCCCGGTAAAAACTGTCACGCTCCACGGCCGTGAATCCTGCGGAGGTGATCAGGCGTTCCATATTGTCGCGCTTCAATCCCCTGGGCGAGGAGGCCCCGGCGTCGTGGGTGATTTTTTCCTCCACAATGGTGCCGTCCAGATCGTCGGCCCCGAAATGCAGGGCCGTCTGGGCCAGCTTGGGGCCTAGCATGACCCAATAGGCCTTGATATGGGGGATATTGTCCAGCATCAGCCGGGAGACGGCGATGGTTTTCAGATCCAGCATGGCCGTGGACGGGGGAATATGGTTCAGCCTGGTATTTTCCGGATGAAAGGCCAGGGGAATGAACGCGGAAAATCCCCCGGTTTCGTCCTGCAATTCCCGCAGGCGGACGAGGTGGCGAACCCGCTCTTCTGCGGTTTCGATATGCCCGTAGAGCAGGGTGGCGTTGGCCGTGAGTCCGGCCTGGTGAACGGCCCGCATGACCGTGATCCAGCGGTCCCCGGAGATTTTCCGGGGAAAGAGTTCTTTGTGGATGCGGCCGCACAGCACCTCGGCCCCGCCGCCGGGAAGCATGCCCAGCCCGGCTTTCCGCAGGCGGTCCAGCGTTTTGGTGAGCGTCAGCCCGGAAATTTTGGACAGGTGGTCGATTTCCACGGCGGTGAAAGCCTTGATGGTGACGCCGGGACGAATCTCGTGAATGGCCTTCAGCAGATCAATATAATAGCCAAAGGGCAGGGACGGATTGAGTCCGCCCACCATATGGATTTCGTGGATGGGCTCGTCCAGGCGGTCCCCGATGCGGCGGCGCACATCGTCAATATTCCAGGTGTAGGCGCCTTCTTCTTCCCGGTCCCGGGCAAAGGCGCAGAACCGGCATCGGTTGATGCAGATATTGGTATAATTGATATGCTGATTATAGACGTAAAAGGCCCGGTCCCCGTGACGCTTCCGCCGCATGAGGTCGGCCAGGGCTCCGATGGCGAACAGGTCATTGCTCTCATACAGGCGCAGGGCGTCTTCGGCGGAAAGCCGTTCGCCGGCGGCGGCTCTTTGCGTCAGATCCGCCGGCAGGTCTCCGGAGGCGGCGGAAAGCAAATCTGTTTCATCCGGATCGGCGGATGACGCCGATCCGCCGGCGGGCATCCGGGCCTTCATAAATGTTCGGGTATTCATGGGGCGCGTTCCCGATAGGCGTTTAATGTGCGCGGCCGGAAAAAATGACCATCCGGTCATTTTTATGATCCGGGGGCAGTCATAGACCCAAAATCTTCCGTCCGCAAGGCTTTTCTGGTGAGGCGCACCACCGTGGTATGGCGATAAAACCGGCTTTTTCTCACCGGCGGCATTGTCGTATTGACCCGGCCGGGAAAAGCGGCATACACTGCGGACTCATACCCGCAGACACCAGCGAAATGACGAAGAGGAGGAAATGAGACCGGTATCCCGGAACAAGGCGGACCGCGTTTTTCGGATTTTTCCAGGATTACCCCCCGATCCCGGACATACCGGTTTTCACCGTTTCCGCCTCCCGTTCTCCCAGATGATGTCCGGCAGGCTTTCTGGCGGCGGCTTGCAGAAAAATGGCGGCCAGGTCTTTATCCAGACGGCCTTCCCGCAGGGGGGCGCGGATGTCCACGCCTCGTTCCGAGAGCAGGCAGGGGCGGATAATACCGGCGGCGGTGAGGCGGAGCCGGGTGCAGCTGGCGCAGAAATGTCCGGACCAGGGGCGGATGAACCCGATCTTGCCGGGTGCGCCGGCAAAGCGGTAATATTCCGCCGGACCGGAAGGAAGGGATGTTTCCGGTGATGGAGAACAGGGGATCAGATGTCCCAGCCCCTGAATTCTTTCCATGATATCGGAGGCCAGCAGGCGGCGGCTTCGATCAACGGCCGCGTACCCCACAGGCATGTATTCGATAAACCGCACATGAAAAGGATATTGGAAGGTGAGGGCCGCCAGATCCGTCAGGTCATTCTCGTTTACGCCCGCCATGGCCACGGCGTTGATCTTGATGGGCGCGAATCCGGCCTGGCGGGCCGCCAGTATCCCCTCCCATACGGCGGAAAACCCGTCCTGGCCGGTGATGCGGCGGTAACATTCCGGATCCAGGGTATCCAGGCTGATATTGAGGCGGCGGATGCCGGCCTCCCGGATGGCGTTCAGATGCCGGAGCAGGACAAGACCGTTGGTGGTCAGGCTGAAATCCTCAATGCCAGGAATGCGGGCGGCCCTGGCCAGAAATCCGTCAATGCCTTTGCGGACCAGAGGCTCGCCACCTGTGATGCGCACCTTGCGGATGCCCAGACCCACCCCGATGCGCAGAATCCGCAGCAGTTCCTCATACCGAAGGATGTCCAGATGCCGAAGGCGGGTCCGTTTTCCTGAAGAGGGCATGCAGTAGATACAGCCCAGATTGCAGCGGTCCGTTACGGATACCCTGAGATAGGAGATCTGTCGCTGAAACCGATCAACCAGCCCTGCGGATGGGAAGGATGTGAAAAAGTTCATTCCCTGTTTTTTACGACGCCGTCAAGGGAACCATGATGTGTTTCCGGATGGGTTTCCGGCGGCGCGCCAGGGACGTCGTTCTGATCCGGAGGCGTATAGGTGTAAGGGATGATCCGCCCCGGGGGCAGGTCGCTGAAAATTTCCCGCACGCCGCATCCCAGCCAGACGGCGATCAGCTCCTGCTCCCGCTCCGGAAGCGGCGTCTGTTCCTCCAGCCAGTTCCGGGCGATTTGGGGGGAAACCGAGAACAGGGCCGCCAGGTCTTCCTCCGTCCGGCCTTTTTCCGTCATCCGCTCTTGTAAATGGATGCCCCACCTCTGGGGCGTCACGGCTTCCACGCCGAAGAACGCGATGCCGGACCGGTGGATTTTCTCATAGGCCTGCTCCGACAGTATGCCGGAAATAATGGCCAGAAAAGAGATGAAAAAGGGATTGAGATTGCTGTTCACCCCTTCCTGCATGCCGGTATCGGAAATAATGATCTGCCCGGCTTTTGCCAGGATGAAAATGGCGATGGCCATGACCATTCCCAGAAACGGACGGAAGAGGTACCATGAAAAGGGGTGTTGCTGATTGGGGTCAAAAAACATGCGGGTCAAAAAAATGACGCTGCCCAATGCGCCCATGGCCAGGGTCAGCAGCAGAGTGAACATCTGCTCGGGCATGATGGCCATGAAATCAATCCTGAGTTTGCGCATATAAATCAGTTCGTTCATCAATTGGCGCATGCCGGGATTCCGAGCATATAGCCGTTCCTGCTTTTCCTGTATCCGGTCCCGGTCTTGCCGCAGATCCAGGTTCACGGCCTTGAGTTTTTCCACCTTCCGGTTCAGGTCCGCGCTGACATCTTCCTGCAGTTCGTAGTCTTCCCAGGCTTTCCGGTAGTTCTGAAATGCCGAGGACAATTCTCCCTTGGCTGTTTCCGCGCCCTTGATCATGGGCGCCAGAACCGTGGGATGCCGGGCGCGGGCCATGGCTCCTGTTTCCCTCAGATGGCGGCTGATGGGCTCAAACCGTTTGAGCATGCGCTGCTCGGCCTGGTCCTCGTTCACCTTCTGCACGGCGTCGTCTGCCCTCAATCCCTGTAATTCGCTCTCTTTTTGGAGAAGGATCTCATCAATGGCATCCATTTTTTCTTTGTTTTCCAGCATTTCCCGTACATCGGTGGTGGAAATGGGGGCGGCCTCGGTGGACGCGCTCCGGATTTTTTCCTGGAACTGCTGGGCGCTCATGGTGCCCAGCACCATCCAGATGGAAAGAGCGTAAAAAAACAGGAGCCAGCAACCGGTGATGCTCCGGCCGGTGAGGGCACGGCTTTGTTTAAGCCAGTGGATCAGGCGGGGCATGGAACGGCTCCTTTCCGGCATTGGTTTTGGCGGATCTCCCTTATTTGACCGGATTTCAGTATAGCCGGGGCCGCCGTGAAGTAAAGGGGAAATATGGGGCGCGCGTTACGCCGCCCTTGAAAAACCGATGGGGGAGGGATATAAACAGGGGAACTGCACGGGAGTTTATCATGTCCGATTTATTGCACCAGATACGCCGCATCCCGGTTTTCGGGCCCCTACCGGACAAATACCTGGAAGAAATCGCCCGTTCCGCCCGACGGATTCTGGTGGACGCCGGGGATATCATTTTTTCCCAGGGAACCCAGGGCGAGACCCTGTATTTTATCCTGGACGGTGCCGTGGCCATCTGGAAAGACCAGGGAGATAATGAAACCGATCTTCTGGCCGTGTACGGGCCGGGCCAGATGTTCGGTGAGCTGGCCCTGATTGATGATGTGGTGCGGTCCGCCACTGTGGTGGCCCGGGAGCCCTGCGAACTGCTGGGCATTGAAAAAAACGATTTTCAGCGCATCACCTCTGGAGACGCGGTTAGCCGTACTTTCATGAAATCCCTGTCACTGATGGTGCGCGACCGCACCGAACTGTTCACCCAGATCCTGAAGCAGCACAAGCGCCGGCTCAACCGGGTCGGCAGCGAACTGGCCGATGCGCGGGAAGAACTCGCGGTCCGCGCTGCCCGGCGGAACAACGGACGCCGGGAACTCCTGTGGCAGACCGCCGGGGTTATGGAATTACTGAGGATCATGAGCGCCGTTGATCATTCCCCGGGAGCCGGCCCCCGCCGTGATATCATCCGGGACATCGCATGGCTCTCCCGCCGGATGGCCGACGCGCCCGAACCCCGGCGCATGGAAATGAGTGATCTGCTCAATCGGGTGACCGGCAATCTTTTCCGGAGCCTGGATATCCACCGTACCCAGGTGCGCGTGGAAATCAACGCGCCGGGCGTCCGTCTCATGTACCGGGATGCGGCGGCGGTGGCCCTCATTGCCCGGGAGCTGACCGCCAACGCCCTGGTGCATGCCTTTTCCGGAGAGCGCAGCGCCCGCGTTCAACTGGAAATGGAACAAAATGATGAGATTCTGCTCCGGATATCGGATAACGGCGGCGGCTGTGATCCCCCGCCGGAAATTTCGCCCTCCAAAACCCCCGGCCTTCACGCGGTCAGCCAGATAGTGCTGGAATTGCTGGGCGGCAGTTTCGCCATCGAATCGGATGGCGGCTTCCAGGCCACGGTCCGTTTTCCCGCCTGGAAACCGTCCACGGATTTTATCTGATGTATCTGCTGCGGCCGGACCTGACGCTCGACGCGGTGAAGGCGGTGTAGGCCATGCGGCGCAAGGCCGAAAACCGTATCCGCAGCGCGGCCGGGGAGATCGCGGCCGCTTCCGGTGCGTCCGCTCATGCGGATTTCCGGTACCCGCTGGACGAGGTCCGATCCCGTTCCGGCCTGTTTCCCAAGGTATTTGATAAAACCATCCTGGACATGGCCCGGCTGGGCGCCATCCGTCTGCTCGCCGAAGACCTTTGTTTTTTTACCCCGGCCGAGGTCCGGGGCATGGTCCGTTCCGGCGAGACGGTGTTCACCGCCTTTCATTTTGATGACGGCACCCGCTTTTCCACGGCATCCCCAATTTCATCGCCGGACAAAACGCCGGCCGATCCGCCCGGTGCGGCATTTCCGGATGAGACGTCTCCCATTTTGCCGCAATCGTCCGTGCCGCCGGACGATGCGGTTTCCGCCGCCGCCCTTTTGCAGCCCGTCCCCGCGCCGGCACCAGGGGACAGCGAAGATCCGCTTTCCGGCGGACCGATCCGCTTCCCCTTGCCGGAGGAGATCCCGGAAGAGGGGAAAAAAGACGGCGGCGATATCCCCGAACCCGTGATCCTGATCCTGCAGGGGCTTCATTTATCCGAATGGGAGGCCTTTGAACGTTACTGCCATAAAGAGGCGGGGCTGCCCGGCGCGGAAATGATCGAGCGGATGATCCGGGAGATGCTGAAGAAAGACTGATCTTCACGAAAATGACGCCGTCTCTCCGGCCCGGAAGCATGCCGCCAGTTGCTCATTCCCCATTTGCACATTCCATGGAGAGATTCCGGATTCAGGGCGCGGGGCGGACGGCTGCGGGGCCCGGGGCGCCAGAACCGGAGTTTCCTCCCTGCAGCGGGCGACGGCCAGGGGGCAGCGGGTGCGGAACCGGCATCCCGAGGGCGGGTGCAGGGGAGACGGCACATCGCCCGATAAAATGATCCGGTCCTTCCGCCGGCCGGAACCGGAATCGGGATCAGGCGCCGGGGCCGCCGAGAGAAGGGCCTGGGTATAGGGGTGCAGGGGCCGGGCGAACAGGCGGTCCGTCGGCGCACTTTCCACGATGCGGCCCAGGTACATGACCAGGACTCGGTCCGAGACATGGCGCACCACGGACAGATCGTGGGAAATGAACAGGCAGGACAACCCCAGGCCGTCCTGTAAATCCAGGAACAGGTTGACGATCTGGGACTGGATGGATACGTCCAGGGCCGAGACCGGCTCGTCGCAGATCATGAGGCGCGGATTGAGGGCGATGGCCCGGGCGATGCCCACCCGCTGGCGTTGTCCCCCGGAAAATTCATGGGGATAGCGGTCGGCCGCGTCTGCGGGCAGTCCCACAAGATCCAGCAGGCGGCGGACCTCCCGGTTGTGATCCATCCGTTTTTTGGGGTCATGGATCTGGAAGATCTCTTCGATGATGGCCCCTGCCGTATGCCGGGCGTTGAGGGATTCAAAAGGATCCTGAAACACCATGCGCACGGAGCGCCGGAACCGGCGCAGATCACGTCCTCTCAGGCGGGCGATATCCGTTCCGTCAAATGAAACACGGCCGGACTGCGGCCGGTACAGCCTCAGAAGGGTGCGGCCCACCGTTGTTTTTCCGCAGCCCGATTCCCCCACCAGCCCCAGGGTTTCCCCCGGCCCGATGGAAAAGGATACCCCGTCCACGGCATGCACTGTTCCTGTCCGCCGGCGGAATACACCGCTGTGTACCGGAAAATGGCAGACTAGGTCCGTCACCTCCAGCAGAGTGGACGGGGCGGAAGCCCCTTCATTCCCCGGCGTTGCTTTTTTGGCCCGCACCGGACCAATGGTGCCGGTTCCCTCCGTTTTCGGCAATTTTCCCGCAAAATGGCAGGCGGCCGTATGATTTGTTCCCATGGGGCGCAATTCCGGACGGGTCCGACAGATTTCCCGCGCATGGGAGCATCGGCTTTGAAACCGGCATCCCCCGGGCAGATCGGCCAGGGAGGGGACGGAGCCGGGAATCACCGGCAGGCGCGGTTTGCGCCGCCGTCCGGCGGCGGGCCTGTTTGCATCCACCGGGAAGGCGCAGCCTGCGGGCGTAACCGCCGCCAGAAGCCCCCGGGTATAGGGATGGGCCGGCCGGCGGAAGAGTTCCCTCACCGGGGCCGTTTCCGCGATGCGGCCGCCGTACATGACCGCCACCTCGTCGCAGAGTTCGGCGACCACGCCCAGATCATGGGTAATAAAGAGAACGGCCGTGTTTCGTTTCCGCTGAAGGGTGCGGATCAGATCCAGGATCTGGGCCTGGATGGTCACGTCCAGGGCCGTGGTGGGTTCATCGGCGATGAGCAGGTCCGGTTCACAGGCCAGGGCCATGGCGATCATGACCCGCTGGCGCATGCCGCCGGACAGCTGGTGGGGATATTCCGTGAGCCGCCGGGCCGGCTCCGGGATATCCACCTGCTCCAGGAGGGAGAGACAGGCGTTTCGGATATCTGATTTTTTCATTTCCGGAAAATGGATCCGAAAAATTTCCCCGATCTGTTTTCCGATGCGGTGGACCGGGTTTAAGGCCGTCATGGGCTCCTGGAAAATCATGGAGACCCGCCGCCCCCGGATGGCGGCCATTTCCATGGGGGAAAGGGAGGTGAGGTTCTGGCCGTTGAGCAGAATCCGTCCCCCGCGAATCCATCCGGAGGGCTTGGGCAGAAGCCGCATGACGGACAGGGCCGTGACGCTTTTTCCGCATCCGGACTCTCCCACCAGCCCGAAGCAGGCGCTGCGCGCAATGGAAAAGGATACGCCGTCCACGGCGGTAAGATCGCCCATGTCGGTGGTGAACCCGGCGGTGAGGTTTTCCACCTCAAGGACGGGCGGAACCGCTGGTTCCGTCGAGCCGGCCCCCGGCGTATCGCTGCCGGCCGGGATCATTTTTTCAGGCTGGCCGGCTGAAAGCTCGTATCAATAACGGGATCGGACGGAAAGGTCCGCCCGGCTTTCATGGCCGCTTCGGTTTCGGTTTTTTCCCGGGAATCCAGCCAGAACATCCCGGTGCCGAAGGGATCGAACAGGCTGTCGCTGTTTTTCGTGCCCGGCGGTTCCGGCAGCCGCCACCACCGCCAGTATGCCTGTCGTACATAGGGAACCATGAACGTGGGCACAAAGGGGCAGAGGGAATGGATTTTTTCCTGTATTTTCAGGGACAGTTCAATGCGCTCCGTTTCGTCCAGTGATGCGCGGTAGCGGTCGATCATGGTGTCCAGTTCCAGGTCGTCTGTATTGGTGATATTATTGGTCTGGGGTTTATGGGCGTTGACCGAATGCCAGTGTTCCCAGAACCGGGGACGGAGCGAGGTGCTCCAGCCCATCCAGGCCACCTGGTGTTTTTTCTCCATGAATTTCTTATAGGCGGCGGCATTATCCAGGCGCTGGAGGCGCAATTCGATGCCGGCCTTGCGGGCTTCTTCTTTCAATACCGTGAGCCGGGGTGTATGCTCCTCATGGGAATAAGATACTTCTACGGAAAAGCGGCGGCCGTCTTTTTCCCAGATGCCGTCCTTGCCCCGCCGCCATCCGTGTTCCGTCATCAGGACCGCGATTTTTTCCAGGTCGAAGCGCCGGGCCCGGATGTCCGGATGGGAATAGGCGCCGTAGCCCGCATATCCACTTTCCAGCCGGAAATAATCATTGCGCAATACCCGGGAAATCACCTTTTCGATATTCATGGCATGGGCGAACGCCTCCCGGAGATACAGATCGGAAAACAGCGGATGATCCGCGTTCATCCACATGCCCATGGCGGATTGGCGGGTATCCGTATAGCACCAGAGACGCCGGATATATCCGTTCCGGATTTCCGGGATATCGGATTTTTGATGCCAGTAAGAGGGAAACTGCATGGGAAAGGAATCCAGTTTCCCTTTGCGGAAATATTCCCATTGCAGGTTGAAATCCCGTATCACCTTGACCACCACGACATCCACGTTGAAGCGGTTTTTGAAATATTTCAGATCCGCAGCCCACCAGTCTTTTTTTCTCTTGAACCGGACTTCTTTTCCTTTCTTGAACCTGCTGATCTGGTAAGGGCCGGTATTGGGGGCGATCTTCCAGTTGAACCGGCGGACAAAATCCGGGCCGAAGCCGCCGTAAAAATGTTTCGGGGTGGGCGCGATGCCCAGTTTCAGGTGCAGATCGGGTACGGCCCTGGCCGCCACCACGGCGATAGTATGCGCATCGAAAATATCCACCCGTTCGATTTCCCGTGAATAGTAATCATTATACCAGGGGGCCACGATATGGGGTGAGCGCATGAATTCCAGGGTAAAGGCGAAATCTTCCGCCGTTACCGGCGTTCCGTCGGACCAGCGGGCCTTGGGATTCAGTTTGAAATACATGGTCCGTTTATCCTTTCCATAGGCCCAGTGGGTGGCCAGGGAAGGGATGGGATTCAATGTATTGGGGTGCAGTTCGAAAAGGGAGAGCTGATTTCCCAGGATATAGCTGCGGAACGAGGAGTTGGAATCCGGCCCCACGGTCCGGAACGTGGGCGGAAATGCCTGGACCGCCAGCCGGAATATGCCGCCTTTTTTCGCCTCGGGCGAGGCGAATACCGGATCCGTGTCATTGGTCAGCCATTGGATATCATTGGGGATATCATTGGGGGGGATATCGTCGGGCGGCTGCGGGGCGGCCCATGCGGAGCAGGACAGGAAAACAAGGCAGGGGAATACGGTAAACCAGTTGATAAAACGACGGAAAACGGCTTGTGTCATGACGGCTCCGCTGCTGGAAAATGTGGAAAATAATAGCGCAATGCTCTGTTGCTGTTCACTTCGTTATGCATCCGTTTTCTTCAAACGGTGAACCGTTCCACGGTCGCGCCCCGTTGATTCAACAAGATCAAGTTAACGTCAGTTCCTCAATATTCATATCACGCCCTATTCATAAACCGTATGCAGCTTCGGGTCAAACGCCTCCCGAACCGCCTCGCCGATAAAGGTCACCAGCATCAGGGTGATGATCATGGAAATGACTACGCTGCCGGCCATCCACCAGGCATCCATCTGCTGCCAGCCCTGGCGGAGCAGTTCCCCCCAGCTCGGAGTGGGCGGGGGCAGGCCGAAGCCCAGATAATCCAGGGAGGTCAGGGCAACGATGCCGCCGGATACGGCAAAAGGGGCATAGGTTACGATCACGGCCACGGTATTGGGAATGATATGCCGGAAGATCAGGCGCGGGTGTGACGCCCCGGAGGCCCGGGCCGCCAGCACGTATTCCCGCTCTTTTTCCTTATACGTCACCGTCCTTATGGTCCAGGTGATGCCGATCCATCCAAAGGCTGCCATGATCAGGATCAGCAGGGAAAAATTGGGAACAATGATGGAAGAAATAATGATGATTACGTACAGAAAAGGGATATTGGACCAGATTTCAATAATCCGCTGAAACAGAAGATCGAACCACCCGCCGAAATATCCCATGGCGCAGCCGATGAAGACTCCGATCCCGTAATTGGCCGTCAGAAGCAGGAGGGAAAAAAGAATGGCCGTGCGGAAACCGTATATCAGGCGGGCCAGCACATCCCGGCCCGAGGTGTCCGTCCCCAGAAAATGACGTCTCTCCCAGGACGGCGGACAAGGAGGATAGGCGTCGGCGTGCAGATCGTTTTCCAGCGGATTCCACGGTGCCGGCGGCAAGAGCAGCCAGTTTTCCCCGTCTTCGGCCTGAAACCGGCGTTTCAGCTCCCGGTAATCGGTTTCATAATCATAGTCCAGGCCAAAGGTTCGGCCTGGAATCATGGCTCCGTAGGTGGGGAAAAAAAACGTCCCTTCATGGCGGACCACCAGCGCCCGGCTGTTGACGAAAAGTTCGGCGGAAAAGGAAAAGAGCAGCAAAACGGAAAACAGCAGGAAAGAAAAATATCCCCGCCGGATGGAACGAAAGCGCCGGAGTTTTTTTCTGAGCAAGGGATGGATGCGCATGGCTGCGTCTCTCTATTCAAACCGCACCCGTGGATCTACGAGGGCCACGCAGAGGTCCGAGAGGATATTGCCGATGAGCAGCAGCAGGGAGGAAATCACGAGGATGCCCATGACCACGGGATAATCCCGCTCCACCACGGCCTCGTAGCCCAGAAGGCCCATGCCGTCGATATTGAATACGGTTTCGATGAGAAAGGATCCGGAAACCACCACGGAAACGGTATTGCCGAAATGGGTGGCAATGGGGATCAGGCTGTTGCGCAGGGCGTGCCCGAATACGGCCCGGCGGAAGCGCAGGCCCTTGGCAATGGCTGTGCGCACGTAATCGGCGGCCAGATTGTCCAGCAGGGTATTTTTCATAAGAAAGGTCATGACCGTGAACGAACCGGCCACATAGGCGGTCAGGGGCAGAACCGTATGGCGGGCCAGATCCAGGAATTGCCCCCACCAGTCCAGGTTGTCGAATTCATCTCCGGTCAGACCGCCCAGTGGAAAAATTTCCCGGCGGGAGGCAAAGAGCATCAGAAGAAGGATGCCCGCCACCCATCCTGGAATGGCGTATCCCGTGAACACGGCCACCGAGGAGAGATTGTCAAAGGCCGAACGGTGGCGCACCGCCTTGGCAATGCCCAGGGGAATGCATACCCCGTAAGTCAGAATCAGGGTCAGGCATCCGAACCAGAGGGAGACGGGAATCCGCTGGCGGATCATATCCCATACCGGGTCATAATATCGGGTGGAGGATCCCAGGTCTCCCTGCAGCACCTGTCCCAGCCAGCGGATATAGGCTGTTCCCACGGGCAGATCCAGGCCGTAATAGTGGTTCAGCTCCCGGATCTGGTCCTCGGACAGGGGCTGGCGTCCTGCGGAATCGGATACCCCGGGGCCCGACTGCATCCGGGCCTGCTGGATGATGCGTTCCACCGGTCCGCCGGGCACCAGCCGGGTGATGAAAAAGACCATGAGGGTGATGCCGGTAAAGGTCGGGATCACCAGGAGCAGCCGGCGGATGAAATAGGCGGTCATGGGCGGATATCTGCGTCATTTCTCCGGATAACAGGCGGCGGCGAAGCGCTCGGCGGCCCGCGCCGGATTCTCCGACCGGGTGATGTCGCTGATCACGGCCACCCCGGCGGCCCCGGCATCCAGGCATTCCCCTGCCCGGTCCGCGTTAATGCCGCCAATGGCCACCACCGGCAGGGAGACCCGGCTGATTATATCCTTCAGCCCGGAAATGCCGATGACGTTCCCGGCGTCCGGCTTGGTATCCGTGGCGTAGACCGGGCCGGCGCCGATATAATCGCAGGGATCAAGAAAAGTGGCGGCCAGTTCATCGCGGTCGGCCACGGAAATGCCGATGATCGCTTCGGGCCCCAGTATCCGGCGGGCCTCGGCCGGAGGAAGGTCTTCCTGGCCCAGATGAACGCCGGCGGCCCTGATCCGGAAGGCCAGATCCACCCGGTCATTGATGATCAGGGGGATATTCGCTTTCCGGCATACCTCCGCCACAGATGCCAGTTCTGGAAAGCAGGATTCCGTCCAGTCCTTGCGCCGGTACTGGACGATATCCGCCCCCGCGCTTACGGCGGCGCGGGTCTGGTCGGCCATGGACGGAGAATCAATACCGTCATCCGCAATAAAATAGAACCGCAGGCGGGGCCGGATTTTTTTTATATCCTTAAGTTGTCGCATAATCACTGTATCGTCTCATACCGGATGAGATCCTTTATCATTTTTTATCACGGGGCGGACGCAGAAGAATCCCGCAGGTTCATCGGCAGATACGGGCCGAATTTTTTCAGCCAGGCGGTGAAACGCCCGGTCGCCTCCTCGCCATACCGGGAGAATTCGGAAATGATGGCGGACGGCGTCTTGACCTTGACGATCTCCCGGCAGTCCTTGGAATAAAATTTGTCCGCAAAGGCGATGATTTCCTCTTCTGCTGTCCGGGGAATCATATCCCGCTCGGGCAGGGGGAGTCTGTTGCGGCGGATCTGCTCTGCCGAGATGCCGGCCCCGATATGCCGTTCGCAGACCAGGGCGTGGCGGGGAAGCCCGTGGGCTGCCACGAGCCGCGCGCCCTCAATGCCGTGGCAAAGATAGGGCAGGGCGCCTTCGCAGCACAGGGACGGGGCGTTGGTCCGGAAGATCCCGATATCGTGGAGCATGGCCGCTTCCTCAATAAACGTCAGGTCCAGATCCATGGCCGGCGCCATATCGGACGCTGCGCCCGCGTCTTGCAGGCTGCGGGCCAGGGTCAGGGAAAGATCCGCCACGGCCCGGCAGTGGGCTGTGAGCATGACGAAAATATCCGAGCCGGGCGGATAATAGATTCTGATGAGATCCAGCGGATCCACGGGTGTTATTTCCCCTCAATCAGGGCGTTTTGGATGAAGACATCAATGCCCCCGTCGAGCACATCGTTCACATTGCCCACATCCAGACTCAGGCGATGATCCTTCACCATCTGATAGGGATGCAGCACATAGGAACGGATCTGGTTGCCCCAGGCGATATCCGCCTTGTCCGCGTTCATCTGGTCCCGTTCGGCGTCCTGTTTTGCTTTTTCCAGTTCGTATAGCCGGGATTTGAGAACCTTCATGGCCAGATCCTTGTTCCGGTGCTGGCTTTTTTCCTGCTGGCACTGGACCACGATATTGGTGGGCAGATGAGTGATGCGCACCGCGCTGGAGGTCTTGTTTACATGCTGCCCCCCGGCTCCGGAAGCCCGGAATACGTCAATGCGCAGATCCTTTTCCTCAATTTCCACCTCAATTTCCTGGTCCAGCTCCGGATAGACGAAGACCGAGGCAAAGGAGGTATGGCGCTTGCCGCTCGCGTTAAAGGGTGAAATGCGCACCAGCCGGTGGATGCCCCGTTCGGTTTTCAGGTATCCGAAGGCGTAGTCGCCCCTGGCGGTAAAAGTGACGCTCTTGATGCCCGCTTCGTCGCCCTGCTGGTAATCCAGCAGTTCCGTTTTATATCCCTTGCGTTCCACCCACCGGGAATACATGCGAAAAAGCATCTCGGCCCAGTCCTGGGCCTCGGTGCCCCCGGCCCCCGCGTTGATGGAAATAATAGCGTCATTGCCGTCGGTTTCCCCGTTGAGCATAAGGTTCAGGGAAAACTGCCGGAGCCGCGTTCCCAGGTTCGTGAGTTCGCTTTCCGCTTCGGCGGCGGAATCCGGGTCTTCCTCTTCCGCAGCCAGGTCCATGAGGACTTCCGCGTCTTCCAGCCCGGAGGACAGTTCGGTGAACATCTCCAGGTGCTCCGCGACGCGGGTTCGCTTTTTCAGTGTGACGCGGGCCGTCTCCTGGTCATCCCAGAATCCGTCGGCCGCGATCTTGACTTCCATTCGTTCCAGTTCCGCCGTCAGGGAAGCCGGGTCAAAGATACTCCTTTATGCGAAGCAGTTTCTGTTGCAGATTTTTCAGTTCCTGTCTGAGTTCCATGCTCATATCCTGGTCTCCTTGGTTTTTCTTTTGGGAATATACCGGTGTCCTGATCATGCTCCCCTGGCCATGCTCCGGCGGTACCGCAGACAGCCCAGTATAGCGCAAAGCGCCATACAGGTAAACGCGAAAGCGTCACCGAACCGGGTATAAATCGTGGTTTCGGAAAGAAGGGGAACCGGGTGCCCGGCCGCCGTTTCCGTAAACAGGGGTGTTTGCAGCAGAAACCGGCCCGCCGGATCAATCACCGCGCTGATGCCGGTATTGGCGGCCCGTGCAAGGGCGCGCCGGTTTTCCACGGCCCGGAATACTCCCATGGACAGATGCTGATACGGCGCGGAGGTGGCTCCGTACCAGGCATCATTGGTGATATTGAGGAGCAGCACGGCCCCGTTGTTCACGGCGGCCCGGGCCAGGTCCGGGAAAATCACTTCATAGCAGATCAGGGGGCCTGTGGAACCGGCCGGATGGGGCAGGATATCGCCTTTTTTCCCCGTGGTGAAATCCCCGGCCAGGCCTGCCATTTTCTGCACAAAAGGGAAAAATCGTTTCAGGGGGACGTATTCGCCATAGGGTACCAGATGCACCTTGTCGTACCGGCCGGATACCGTACCGGCCGGGGTGATCATGAACGCGCTGTTGAAATACCTCCGTTCGCCGTCCGGTCCCATATCCGTGGCCGGAGCCCCGGTGAGGATATGGCTGCCGGCCTCCATGGCTGTGGACAGCACTGTTTCCGTCAGTTTGCCGTTGAATCCGAAGTAAAAGGCGGCGGCGGTTTCGGGCCAGATGATGATACCGGGGTGATCCGGATTTTCCGGGGCGCCCGCATTGTCCGGAATCTCTGCTTCCGGCAGGGAGAGGGTCAGGTTCCGGAGGATGTCCAGGCTGGCTTTTTGCCAGGCCGGATCCCATTTCATGAACTGGTCGATATTGCCCTGGACGATGGCGGCGCGAAGACGGGGGGCTGTCCGGACGGCGCGATCCGTTTCAGAGATTCGGTATTTCCCGTATCCGAGGGCGACCCCGGCGGCAGCCAGGGCGATCAGGGCACAGGCGGCCGCTCGGCGCGGGGAGACGGATACGCCGAACCAGGCATCCTTCCGGAATGCGGACCAGATGACGGCCGCAGCCGTATTTCCCAGAACCAGCAGGGCGGAAATCCCGGTGACTCCTGTGATATCCGCCATCTGGATGATGGGCAATATCCGGTATTGGGAGTGAGCCAGGAGCATCCAGGGGAAGCCGGTGAGCAGAATGCCCCGCAGGTATTCCAGCGAGGCCCAGAGGGCGGGGCACAGGATCAGGGCGGTCAAGGGGCCGGGTTTTGCCGCAGCGGTGAGGCGGCAGAACAGGGCCGGGTACAGTCCCAGGATGATCCCCAGCAATAAAAGGAGGAGGACCGCCATGAAAACGGGCAGGTTTCCGTAGGTTGTCATGGTGGGGACCAGCCAGTACAAAAGTGCGCAGAACTTGGCGGTACCGTGGCAGAGTCCCATGTGGAAGGCCGAGGCCGGCGAGAGGTTCCGCATCAATAATAAAAGAGGCACCAGGGAAACCCACGACAGAAACCACAGGTCGAAAGACGGGAAGGCCAGGGCTGCGGCAAATCCGGAAGCAGCGGCGGCGGCATACCGATGAGCGGCATATTGATGAAAGGACAGGGGAACAGGGCGGGAATGCAAGGCAGGTCCGTCTTTGGCGTCGTATTTCGTTATTGGGGAGTCGAGAGACGGATACCGCCGGCGGGCATCGCTGATGCCGGTATCCGGGCGGGATGTGTCTCCCGTATGTGTCGCCCATTGATATCATTTCCGCTATAATAGGACATTCCGTATATCCGGGCAACCGTTTTTCCCGGGTCAGCGCGGGAACGGGGGCTTGCCAAATTGCCCCGGCGGGGATAAGGGTTTATATTATGAAGCAAAAAATCAATCCGGCTATAGACTGCGTGTTCAAGGCGATCCTTGGAGACGAGAAAAAAACGCATCTTACGGTTCATTTTCTGAACTCGG
>PDWI01005100.1_pt1 | contig 33980 bp, 33 predicted proteins | sample 1430891 | NCBI WGS metagenome assembly PDWI01 (sample SAMN01162508, study PRJNA174530) | Oral metagenome, whole genome shotgun sequencing project. | biome: Marine environment; feature: Marine mammal; material: Swab sample of the gingival sulcus; isolation source: swab sample of gingival sulcus... | reverse complement strand
GTCGGTTGCTTGCTACCAGCAGGCGCCCTCCTCGCTCCTACGCCGTGATTCCGCATCCTTCGCGCAGCTCGGTCCGGTAAGCTGATCAGCGCTCTAGTCGCGCGCGCCAAAGATCGCGGAGCCGACGCGGACCATCGTGGCGCCCGCTCGGATCGCCACGTCGAGGTCCTGGCTCATGCCCATGGAGAGCTGGTCGAAGGCGTCGCCGGTTTCGCGACCTGCTATGAGGCGGTGCTGGGCGAGGAGGTCGCGGAGGCGCTCGAAGTAGGGGGTGATGTCTTCGGGGTCGTCGGCGGGCGGGGGCATGGTCATCAGGCCGCGGCAGGGCAGGGGGCTCTCTTTGGCGCGCTCGAGCAGCTTCGGCAGCTCCGCCTCGGAGATCCCCGATTTGCTCGCCTCTCCCGCGAGCTCGACCTGCAGCAGCATCGACGGCGCGAAGGGCGCTGTCGCTGCTCGCTGCTCGAGGGCCTCGATCAGCGAGACCTTGGCCACGGTATGGATCCAGCTCGCCCGCCCCACCACGAGCTTGACCTTGTTGCGCTGCAGGGGGCCGATGAAATGCCAGGAGATATCCGGGAGATCACCTAACTCCTCGGCCTTGTCCCGAAGCTCTTGGGCGTAGTTTTCGCCGAAGTCTCGCAGCCCCAGGGCGTGAGCAGCGCGGATCGCCGCTGCGGGCTTACGTTTGCTCACCGCGACCAGTCGCACCTCTTCGATGGCACGACCGGCGCGAGCGCACGCCGCGGCGAGCCGGCCTCGTACGAGGTCGAGGCGCGGCGCGATCACCTGGTGCCACTGCTGCTCGTCAGTCATGGCTCCTCTTTCGGCTCTTGGTCTGTCTGGGCGCGCGGCAGGCGGCGAGCAGCCCGAGCTGCTGCAACGCCTCGATGGTCTCGCAGAGCGGCAGGCCGACGACGTTGCTATAGGAGCCCTCGATGCTGCTGACGAGGTAGCCAGCCTCGGCCTGGATTGCGTAGGCCCCGGCCTTGTCGTCCCACCCGCCACGGTCGAGGTAGCCCTCGAGCTCGTCGTCGTCGAAGGCGCGGAAGCTCACGCGGGTGCTCGCGGTCTCGTGGCGCTCTCCCGCCGAGGAGAGCAGGCTGAAGGCGCTGATCACCTCATGGCTGCGGTTCTCGAGGCGTCGGAGCATCGATCGTGCGTCCTCTCGATCGACGGGCTTGCCCAAGGCCTCGCCGTCGACGACCACGATCGTGTCGGCGCCCAGCACGGCCCAGGTCGTCTGGCTGAGCTCCTCAGCCACGGCCCGCGCCTTCCTTTGCGCTAGCCGCAAGGCGAGCTGACGTGGGCGCTCCTCGGGGCGAGGCGCCTCGTCGATGTGGGCAGGGCGCACCTCGAAGGCCACACCCGCCGAGCGCAGCAGCTCGGCGCGCCGCGGCGAGGCAGACGCGAGGATCAGCGGACTGATCTGGTGACGCTCAGCCACCGCTGTTTTCCGCCCCCGACCGAAGCTCCTCGATGACCTTGGAGAACGCTGGGATGCCCCCTTCGACGGTCTCCTTGGTCACGCAGAAGGCGATGCGGATATGGCCCGCGCGACCAAAGCCTCGCCCGGGTACGACCAAGACGTTATGCTTCTGCAGCAGCGCGGCGAAGGCGACGTCGTCGTCGATGGGGGTCTTGGCGAACACATAGAACGCGCCTTGGGGCTCGACGAACGAATAGCCGGCCTCGCGGAGGCCGTCGCAGAGCAGCTGCTTCAGCTCGGCGTAGACCCCGATGTCCACGGAGGCGTCGATCGCTCGGGCCAGCGCTCGCTGCATCAGCGCCGGGGCGTTGACGAAGCCGAGGGCGCGGTTGCAGAACGTCAGGGCGCCGCGTAGCGCCTCTCTCGCTGGGGCCGCTGGGTTGACCACCAGGTACCCGATGCGCTCCCCGGCGAGGCCGAGGTCTTTGGAGTGGCTGTGGGCGATGATCGCATGGGGGTGGTCAGCGAAGAGCGGCGGGTTCTTCTGACCGTCGAAGGTCAGCTTGGCGTAGGGCGTGTCGGCGATCATGTAGATCGCGCGACCGTGGCGCTCCTCGGCTCGCTTCAAGCAAGCCGCGAGCTGCTTCATCCGCTCGGGGGTGTAGATCACGCCCGTGGGGTTGTTGGGGGTGTTGACGATGATCGCCTTGGTCCGCTCGGTGATCGATGCCTCGATCGCCGCGATGTCGAGGTCGAAGTCGTCGGTGGTGTCGACGATCACGGGCTCGCCGTTGTGGAAGCGCACGTAGAAGAGGTACTCGACGAAGTAGGGCGCGAGGACGATCACCTCGTCGCCAGGCTCGAGCAGCGAACGCATGGCGACGTTCAGCGCGCCTGCGGCGCCCACGGTCATCACGATGTCGGCGGCCTCGACCTCGGCGTTCTCCTGCTCCGCCATCGCCCTGGCGACCACGGCGCGGGTGTCCGGGTAGCCGTTGTTCGGCATGTAGCGGTGAGTCCCGAGGCCGGGAGCCGCGGTGAGCTCGGCCAGGGCGCTGGTGATCGCCTCCGGTGGCTCGAGCAGCGGGTTGCCGAGGCTGAAATCGAAGACGTTGTCGGCGCCGACGCGCGCCTTGAGCGCGATGCCGGCCTCGAACATACGACGGATCCACGAGGCTTGGCCGATGGCTTGCTCGATGGGCTTGGCGATGGTCAAGAGCTCCTCCTTACGACTGGGAGGGCACCATAGCAGCCGGCGCTTTCAGCCGGCAACGGGCGGAGGTGACGTAACAGAGGTGATGTAATCCACTGGACAGAGGTGATGTAATCCACTGGCCCCCTCGCAGCGGCTGCTATAGCCTGGCTTCGTGCCTAGCGTAGAACGGCGCAAGTGGCCTCGGGTCGCATTGGAGCGGGAGATCGTGGTGTACGCCGCGGGCCAACGTCTGTCCTGCCACGCCATCGACATCAGCGCCGGAGGGGTCTGCGTGTTGCCGCCGGCCCGAGGTGACCCCGGGCTGCTGTTGCGTTTGAACATCGGCTTCTCGAGCGGTCATACGGTGGCGGTCGATGGGGTCGTCGTGCGTGAGGGCAAGGTCGGTTCGCGATACGCCTGGGGTGTGCGCTTTCATCGGGTGCCGCTGCCGATTCAGAAGCAGCTCGTCGAGCAGGTCGCTGGCGAAGAGCGCCGATCGGCTGGCGCTCATATCCCGACCCGTCGCCTCTCGACAGGCCGCGGTCACCCCAAGGTGAAACGCGAGAGCTCGCGGGCGCAGCGATCAAGCTCACATGAGCTCGTCGAGGCAGACGACGCGCCGAGCGTCGGCGAGTACAAGCAGATTGGGCGCCGCGGCTCCCGCGAGCGGATCCGGCTGCCCCATCGCCAAAGAGGCCACGGGAGCGATCCCCAGCAGACGGCCGATCCGAGAGCGTCGCAGTCCTCTGAGCGTCCGCCTACGGGCCCAGCGCATCCGCAGATCGCCCAGAGGCAGCGCTCTCAGAGTCGCTGGGAGATCGACCTGATGGGCGCAGGGGATGAGGCGCCCGAGGCCGACCCCGACGCCAGACCGATGCGGCCGCTTGTTGCTGTGGGCCGTGAGCCACCAACAGGCCCCGCCTATCCGGCGGTTGGCTGGCGCGGCGCGGCGAGCGAGCGCGACCCGGAGCTCGAGCAGGCGATCGGGGATGAGCTGGAGAGCCTGCTCCGAGCGGCGATGGAGAAGCTCGACGACGAGGAGCGCTGAGGTCAGCGACCTGTCGCAGCTTGGAGCCCCTACATCTGTGTCAACCGGTGTCGGAGGGGGGCTGCTCGAGCGCTGACCACCTGACCTCTCGTCGCCGCGCTGGTCTGCGACACTACAGCGGTTGGCGCTCGTCGGTCGCGTGCTACCAGCAGGCGCCCTTCTCGCTCCTACGCCGTTACTCCTCATCCTTAGCGCAGCTCGGTCCGGTCAGCTGATCAGCGCTCGAGGGCGGCTACCGGCGCCGCCGGACCGGATCTCGGCCGCGGCGACACAAAACCGAGACGTGAACCTCGTGATTTCGCGCACCCCGCCGTTGGTGCGCGCCTTGCTCTTGCTGGGGCCCAAGTAGGAGGTGCCCCATGCAGACGTCCCGATCTCGCTCCCTTGTCCTCACGGCCTTTGTGCTCGCGACCCTGCCAGCAGGGGGGTGTCTCGACGAGCCCCCCGCGGCTGGTGATGTCAGCCCCCCAGCCTGCTGCGCGTCGAACCAGACCTCGCCTCGCTGATCAGCCCAACGCCGACCTTGAGGTTGGTCTTCGACGAGCCGCTGCACCCCGACGTCGTCGATGACGAGAGCGTCATCCTGCTGCCCTACGAGCAGGGGGAGCCGTGTAGCGTCGATCTCGGCTGTGGCGATGGGGGGAGCTGCGTCGAGGCGCGTTGTCAGCGCGATCCGGTGGACGCCACGATGCTGGCGGACCTGCGCTCTCCGCCGCTGAGCCAGCGCCGACGAGCGCGGCTGGTGCCCCTCACCGTGGCCCTCGACGAGGGCGCGCGGGCGCTGCTGATCACGCCGCGGCGACCCCTCGCTCCTCGCGCGCGTCACGCGCTGCTGCTTGGCCCCGCTCTTCGGGACGTCGCCGGCAACGCGCTGGGTGAGGAGGTTCGGACGCTGCGTTTCACCACCGCCGCCGCCGCCTCGGGGCGGCCGACCCTCGAGCTGCTCTCACCACACCACGAGGCCACCGAGCTGCCAACCAACCTCGCCCGCCTGCTGGTGCGGGCCTCGCAGCCGCTCTCTGGTGCGACGGGAGAGGGGCTCTTCTGGCTCGAGGGAGATGATGGCGCGCGGATCCCCCTGAGCGCGTCGGCGGCGGACGACCTCTGTCCATCGGAGGAGGGGCGCCCGCGTTGCTTGCGGCTTCGCCTCGTTCGTCCCCTCGGGACGCTGCGGGTCTGGACGCTGCGGGTGTCGTCGCGAGTGGCCAACGACCGAGGCGCCGAGGTCTTCCCCGGGGAGCTCCGCTTCGCCAGCGGCGACAGCGCGGACCACCGTCCACCGGGGGTGCTCCACGCGTCGCTGCGCCTCGCCGACGGCTGCGCCCTGCTGGACCTGCGGACAGACGAGCCGACAGACCTGCGCTACCGCGGAAGCTGGAGCTCGGCGAACACGACGAGCGTGGGGTCTGGCGCCCACCGCGCGGGGGTGGTGCTGCCTGGCGCCGTAGAGGGCACCCTCTGGGCCGAGATCGCCGATCTCGCGGGTAATCGTGCCGTGACCCATAGCTTCGCCGTGCGGCTGGCCGCCCCGCCCCAGGTCGCGATCACCGAGGTGCTCGCCAACCCCCTTGGGCCGGAGCCAGCGCAAGAGCTGATCGAGCTCCACAACCGCTCGCCGCTGCCGGTGGCGCTCGGAGGCTGGTGGATCGATGATGGAGACGATGGCGTTGGGGTCAACTCCCTGCCAGATGTGACCCTCGCTCCTGGGCAGCGCGCGGTGGTGGTCGGGCCGCGCTTTGACGCCTTGGCGAGCGCTGCGCCGATCGCCTCCGGGGCGCTCTTGGTCCGGCTGGACAAGACCCTCGGCGCGCTCGGGCTTGCCAATAGCGGGGAGCTGGTGGTCCTGCGCGACGCGTCGGGGCGGCTGATCTCGTCGTACGGCGGCTTCTTGGGCGACGCGGGCAAGGCCCCGGAGGGGCTGAGCATGGTCCGCACCGCGGGCACCTGCGATCTCCCCGAGAGCTGGCGCAGCGCACCGCCGAGCCCCGGCTCGGCGTCCGAAGGCTGAGGCGGCGCGATGTATCGGGCCATGTATACTCGTCAGGCGGAGGTCCGCTTGGAGACGCTGGTCGCTACCGTCGAGAGCATCAAGTACAGCACGCCGGACGGCTACGCCGTGCTCGAGCTCTCACGGGACGGGGAGGCCAAGCCCTTCATCGCCGTGGGGCAGCTCGCGGCGGTGCACGAGGGGGAGCAGCTGCGCCTGGAGGGCAGCTGGACCGAACACCCGAAGTACGGGCGTCAGCTCAAGGTCGGTGACTACCGGTCGGAGGTGCCGACCAGCGAGGGCGGGTTGGTGCGCTATCTCTCCTCAGGGCAGATCTCGGGGATCGGCGTCGCGCTAGCCAAGCGCCTGGTCGCCGCCTTCGGCCCCGATCTCTTCAACAAGGTCGAGCACGACCCGCTGCTGCTGATGCAGGTCGAGGGGATCGGCAAGAAGCGCGCGAAGGCGCTGGCCAGGGCGCTCTGCGAGCAGCGCGAAGAGCGGGACACGCGGGCCTTTCTGCAGGGCCTCGACCTCGGTCCAAAGATGACCGAGCGGGTGATGCGGGCCTGGGGAGTGGAGGCGCGTGACGTCATCACCCGCGACCCTTACCGGCTGATCCGCGAGGTCGACGGCTTCGGCTTCCAGAGCGCCGACAACACGGCGCGGCGGCTGGGTGTGCATGGCGACAACCCCTCGCGCTTGGCCGCCGGCCTGCTCCATGTGCTCGACCAGCGCGCCGACGCAGGCGACACGATCGTGGAGCGTGATGAGCTGCTCGAGCGGGCCGATCGCTTCCTCGAGGCGGAGCGGGCTCCTCTCGAGTACGCCCTCGAGAAGCTGCTGCTGGAGCGGGCGGCGCTGGCTCGAGAGACCCCAGCAGGTGAGGCCGCCATCGGCAAGCCTGGGCTCGTGCGCGCGGAGGAGGCCATCGCGCGGGAGGTCCAGCGGCTCCAGGAAGCGGAGCGTCACGAGGTCCCGCCCAAGCTCGTCACGCCGCGGGGTATCGAGCTCACCGACGAGCAGGCCAGCGCGGTGCGCCGCGCCGCCGCGGCGCCGGTCGCCGTCATCACCGGCGGCCCGGGGACGGGCAAGACCACCGTCTTGCGGACTCTGGTGGAGCTCTTCGCCCAACGCGGCGCGCGTCCGGCGCTCTGTGCCCCGACAGGCCGCGCTGCGAAGCGGCTCGCGGAGGCGACGGCGGCGGCGGCGAGCACGGTCCATCGGCTGCTCGGCTTCCGGGGGAGCGACTTCCAGCACGACAAACGTCACCCCCTCGCTTACGAGGTGGTGATCGTCGACGAGGCCTCGATGCTCGACGTCTGGCTTGCCCGCGCGCTCCTCGAGGCGATGCCACCGGGGGGGCAGCTCGTGTTGGTGGGTGACGCTGACCAGCTCCCCTCCGTCGGGCCAGGGAACGTCCTCGGCGACGTCATCGCCTCCGGGGGCGTCGAGGTGGCGCGGCTGTCGACGATCTTTCGTCAGGAGCAGCAGAGCCAGATCGTCGTCAACGCTCATCGGGTCCGAGAGGGGCAGCTTCCGGAGCCGAGCCCCCCCGGCGCGAGGCAGGGCGACCTCCACATCGTCTACGTCGACGATCCGGAGCTCGCCAGGGAGCGCGTGCTCGAGATCTGCTGTGAGCGGATCCCGCGCGCCTTCGGCCTCGACCCGCGGGACGACGTGCAGGTCCTCTCGCCGATGCATCGGGGCGCCGCTGGCACCACGGCGCTCAACCGCGCTCTACAGCAGCGGATCAACCCCGCTCATGGCGCGGTGCTGCGCCTCGGTGACAGGGAGCTTCGTGTCGGCGACAAGGTGATGCAGGTGCGCAACGACCACGAGCGGGAGGTCTTCAACGGTGACCTGGGGCGGGTGCTCGATGTCGACGCCACCGGGCGGCGTGTGGCGGTGCGCTTCGATGGCCGTCGCCTCGACTATGGCCCAGAGGCGCTCGACCAGCTGAGCTTGGCCTATTGCATCAGCATCCATAAGTCCCAGGGCAGCGAGTACCCCGCGGTGGTGGTGCCGCTGCTGACGCAGCACTACGTCCTGCTGCAGCGAAACCTACTCTACACGGCGATCACCAGGGCTCGCTCGCTGGTCGTCCTGGTGGGCAGTCCCGAGGCGATCAAGGTAGCCGTGCGTCGAGCCGACGGTGTCCAGCGGATGACGCGACTCGCCACGCTGCTGTGAGAGCGGGAGCTGGATGAGCTACACTCGAGTCATGGCTCGACGCTCTCACGCGATCGCGATCTCGTTGTTGCTCGCGCTCTGGGGCTGCTCCGACGACACCCTCTCGGGCGACGGAGGCGTCGACATCGCGCCGATGATCGACTTCGCCTTCCAGGAGGGGGGGGGCGTGTCGATCGACTTCGTCGCCATCGGCTGCCAGACGAGCGGCGAGGGATGCCGCGGTCCAGCGCCGCTGCGGGTGGAGCTGGCGTTGGTGGTCAGCGGGATGCCGCTGGGGGTGGGGGCGTGGAGCTTCGGCGACGGCGCCGTGGCCAGCGGAGCGACCGTCTCGCATACGTATCAGCGACCTGGGCGCTACACCGTGACCGTCTCGTTGTCGACCCCCGCGGGTACCCAGGCCGAGAGCAAGGCCGACTTCATCGTCGCCGAGCCGGTGGTCGCGGGTGGAGCTTGCACCAACGATGAGGTCTGCGCGAGCGGCAGCTGTGTCTGCGCCGCCGGTGGTTGTCCGCCGCCCCTCGACAGCGGGCTCTGTCTCTCGCGCTGCGATCAGGTCGCCTGCCCGAGCGGCGAGACCTGCGTGCGTTTGGGGGTCGCCGGCGGCGCGCCCTGGCGTGTCGACGCCTGCTACCCCTCCTGCGCCGGCGACGCCCAATGCCAGCGGCCAGGGTTCCGCTGCCGCTGGGCGCCAGTCTCTCTTTCGACCGGCACGAGCGACGCGGTCTGGCAGCGGGCTTGCCTCCCGCCACAGCCCGCTGACGTGGGGGCGCCTTGCCGGCGCAACGACGGCACCCTCGACGAGACGGCCTGTCTCGGTGGGCGCTGCCTTGGGCTGGGCGCGGGGGGCTACTGCAGCGCCAACTGCGAGCCCGGCGGCTGCCCCGAGGGGGCGCGCTGCGCCGAGCTGCAGCCAGACGGCGCGGCCACGCCCCAGCGGCTCTGCTTACTGCGCTGCACTCCTGGTGTGTGCGCTGCGGATCCGTGGTTGGCCTGCCAGCCCCCCGGGGGCCCAGGCGCCCTCGGCTTTATCATCATCGGCCCTGCCGACCCGCCCGGGACAATGTACTGCGCGACCCGCGCTTGCCTCGTTGACGCCGACTGCGGGCCCGGCGGGCGCTGCGCGGCGGAGAACGGCGGCTATTGCGTGGCACCCTAGCCGCCCCGCCGTCCCAGCGCCCATCGCCGTTGGCGTCGATCCAGATCGGGTTGGTCAGGGCGACCAGCGGCGTTCGATCACCGAGGCCAGGGTCGCGGTGTCCTCGCAGCAAGACGACCAAGGAGGTGTCACCGCGGCGGCGGTCGACCTCGAGCTCGAAGCGGACCTTTGCGCGAACGCCAGTGGCGCGCCCGGGGAGCGCTAGCACCTTGGCAGCGGGCACACCGCCGAGGTAGGGGCGCAGCGTGTCGGTGAGCTGATGTGCCGCTGCCGACACCTGGCAGCTCAGGACGACCCTCGCGCGATGCTCGCGCCCACGCAGCGAGAGCAGCTCGCCAGGGCCGCGTCGACCTTTGGCGCCCTTGACGCTGGCGGCGCACTCGAGCAGCGGGCCGTTGCTGACCACGACCCGCCCCGCGCGGAGGGTTGAGAGGAGCGTGGTGGCCCGAGCGTCCCCTCGTGGCGCCTCGACCCAGTTGCGTGGGGCGGCGTCGGTCGCGATGTGGAAGCTGGCCACGGTGCTCGTCGCCAGGGCCACCACGCGCTCTCCCTTGGCGAGGAGCGCGAAGAACGCCTTTAGGCGCTCCTCGAAGGGCTGGTCGTCGACCAAGAGGGCCACGCCCGGTGGGGGGCCGCTCTGCTCGATCAGCTGCGCCTCGCGCCCGGCGGGCTGCTTGCCTTTGCGCTTGGCCAGGGAGGCCGCTCGATAGCTCTGAATGTCGGCACGGGGCCAGATCGCCGCGTCGATGCTCGCGACGCGGTTCCAGAGCTGGCGCGTCAGCGCGGCGGCTGGGCCCATCCGGGGACCGCGCTGGATCGCCACGACGAGCCGTGGGCGTGGCATCGGTGCTCGCTCGAGATAGGTCACGACGCTTGCCCCGGCGTGGGGGGCGAGCGTCACCTGGCGTCGCTGAGGCAGGTAGCGCGCTCCAGCGCTGATCGTCACCTCATAGCGTCCGGGAGGCAGCGGTCTCACGCCGAGGCCGTAAGGGTCGAGGATGACGTTCCCTGGGGTGGGGCCCCCGTGGTGGCCGAACCAGGGCTGGGCGCCGTCGAGCGCCTTCACCTCCACCCGCACCGGCAGGGGCTTGCGGGACTGTTTGTCGCGCACGTCGTAGACCAGCTGTGAGGGAGGCCCCGTGTTCAAGGTCACGGAGCGTCGCTCGGCGCCGCGCAGCGCCAGCGGCGCCGAGGTTCGTGAGCTGCGGCCGGCGGTGCCCAGCTGCAAGCGGTAGCTCCCCGCTGGGAGCCGGAGCAGGACGCGTCCGTCGTCGCCGAGCCGCGCCAGGCCCTCAGGCTTGCCGTCGCGTGTGATCCGCACCAGGCCCTCGGCCAAGGGCTCTCCACGCTCATCGAGCCCGAGCACCAGCAACGCGCTCGTGGCGCTGTCAGCGCGGTCGGCCAGTGGCCCGCGCAAGCTCGCCCCGAGGTTGGCGCCGCCGAGCACGAGGAGGCGGCGGAAGGTCTGCGCGGACCCGGGCTGAAGCGTCGTCTTGGGCAGCTCCGCGCGGAGGGTCCGGCCCTCTGCACGGAGGGTAAAGCGCGCGAGCTCATGCGTATAGGCATAGGAGACCTCCGCGCCGTAGAGCTCGACGGTGTTGCCGCGAGGTCGGGTCGTCGAGCGGTCGCTGATCCAGCCGCTGCCGAGCAGGAAGGGATCGGTCGCGCCGCAATGAAGCAGGTCGCCGACGCGGTAGCCCTCTATCGGGCGGCGTCCTCGGTTGACCACCGACGTCGCGATCTCGAGCGTAAAGCCGCCGGGCTCGAGCAGGTAGCGTGTCTCGACCTCGACCTGGGGGGTGGCGCGATCGCGGCCACGAAGCGTGATCCGAGCGCTGGCGCCGAGCTGCTCGACATGGAGCGAGCGGTAGTGTGGCGGGGCTAGTCGGTCGCGACCTACCAGCGGCTCCAGACCGCCGAGCCCATCCGTTCGCTCGAGCGCGCTGCCGACGTCGACCAGCGCGCCGCGACCGTGGCGCGCGCCGAGCCCGCGCACGATCGCGATCAGCCGTTGGTTGCGCAACATGAAGTCACCGGGGCGCCCCGTCGCCGCGGCCCCCCTGAGGGGGGAGGCGGAGAGCAGCCGAGAGGCCTCGGCTGGGCGTCTCGGCGAGGTCTCTCGTGGGGGCAGCGGCGCGATCGGCCGCGGCGGTGGTGCGCAGGCTGAGAGCGCGACGAGCGCGATCGTCGCCAGCGTATGCGCCGGTCGGAGACCTCGAGTCGCTTTACGGTAGGTGAACATGGTCTGAGCGCTTCCCCTCAGCGAAGTGTAGCCCCAGCGGGGGACTATTGCGACCAGATGCTGCCCTATGCTAGACCGAATTAGGTATGATTTCAGGCTCGTGCATCGACGCACGGCGTAGCCCAAAAAACAGGAACGGGGATGTCCGGCCATAACAAGTGGAGCACCATCAAGCATAAGAAGGGAGCCGCCGACGCCAAGCGCGGCAAGCTCTTCACGAAGCTGATCAAAGAGATCACCATCGCGGCCCGCATGGGTGGAGGTGACCAAGGCGGCAACCCCCGGCTGCGCAGCGCGATCACGGCGGCGCGCGGCGCGAACATGCCCAACGACACCATCGACCGCGCGATCAAGCGCGGCACCGGTGAGCTCGAGGGTGTCGAGTACGAAGAGATCTCCTACGAGGGGTACGGCCCTGGTGGCGCCGCGGTGCTGGTCGAGGCGATGACCGACAACCGCAACCGCACCGTCAGCGAGGTTCGACACCTCTTCTCGAAGTACAACGGCAACCTTGGCGAGAATGGCTGCGTCGCGTGGATGTTCACCAAGCTCGGCGTGATCGTCGTGCCGAAGGAGAGCATCGGCGAGGAGCAGCTGATGGAGCAGGCCCTCGAGGCCGGCGCCGAGGACGTCGCAGACGAGGGCGAGGTCTTCGAGGTGCATTGCCCGCCCAACGATGTCGACACGGTCGCCGAGACGCTGCGTGAGGCGGGCGTCTCGGTGGAGTCGGCGCAGGCGCAGATGATCCCTCAGAATACGATCAAGCTCGAGGGGCGCGACGCCGAGGTGATGCTCAAGCTCTTCGAGCTGCTCGAGGATCACGACGACGTGCAGCACGTCTGGTCCAACTTCGATATCGACGATGAGGTGATGGAGAAGCTCCTCGGTGGCTGATCCGCTCCTGTTCGCGCTCTCGCTCCCTCTGCCCGCATCGGGGGGAGCTGCGCTCCGACCATGACGCGGATCCTCGGCATCGACCCGGGCAGCCGGAAGACCGGTTGGGCGCTGCTCTTGGCGCGGGGGCGGGAGCTGGAGGTGCGGCAAAGCGGCACCATCCGGCTCTCTGATCGGATGGACCTGGCGCAGCGGCTTGGCCAGCTCAGCCACGAGATCGAGGCGATCGTCGAGGAGGGATCGCCGGAGTGCGTCGCCGTCGAAGACATCTTCTCGCATCGCAACGCACGCAGCGCGCTGGCGCTGGGGCAAGCCCGAGGCGCAGCGATCGCCGTGGCGGGCCGCCGATCGTTGCCCGTGGTGACGTACCCGCCTGCGAGCGTGAAGCAGGCCGTCTGTGGCCACGGACGGGCGGATAAGCCGCAGGTACAGCGGATGGTTCAGGTGCTGCTGTCTCTGACAGACGTTCCCCAGGAAGACGAGGCTGACGCGATGGCGATCGCGATCTGTCACGCGCTGCGGTCGCGGGGCGACGCGCTGAGAGCTGCCACGCCTGCGCCGAGGAAGAGCCGCGGCGCCGTGCCGCCGGTGATCGCCGCAGCGCAGCGCGAGTTCGCGAAGCGAGGGCGCGGCCGATGATCGCCACGCTGCGCGGCGTGCTCGCCGAAAAGGCCCTCGATCATGTCGTGGTCGACGTCGGGGGCGTAGGCTACCTGGTGCTGGTCTCGATGCAGACCCTAGCCGAGCTGCCGCAGGCGGGGCAGGAGGTGCAGCTGCTCTGCCATACCCACGTGAGAGAGGACGCGCTCGCGCTCTACGGGTTCGTCGCTAAGAACGAGCGCGAGGTCTTCACGCTGCTGATTGGCGTGAGCGGCATCGGCCCCAAGCTGGCGCTCACGATCCTCTCCGGGCTGCCGGTGGATCGCCTGGTGATGGCGATCTCGAGCGGCGACCACAAGCGCCTGCAGGCGATCCCAGGGGTGGGGAAGAAGACCGCCGAGCGGCTCGTAGTGGAGCTCAAGGAGAAGGTGACCAAGGCCGTGCGGTTGGCGGACATCAGCTCGGGTGCGACGCCGGCTCCGCCGAGCGACACCAAGGGCGAGATCGTCGAGGCCTTGACGAACCTCGGCTATAAGCGCAACCAGGCTGAGAAGGCGGTGGCGCAGGTGCTGGAGAAGGGCGCGGAGCTGGCCACCGAAGAGGCGCTCCGCCGTGCCCTGGCGGCGATCGCCCAGATCTGAGGGGTGAACCATGACGTCAAGCAGCGATGACGGCCCGAGCCCCAGCTCTTCACCAACCGGCGGTGAGGGCAGCGAAGGTCGCGGCGCTGACCGCGGCGAGCTCGATCCACAGCAGCGCCTGGCGGAGGCGCCGGTGGAGCTGGTGCTGCGCCCGCAGCGCTTCAAGGAGTTCATCGGCCAGGCTCGCGTGATCGGCAACCTCGCCATCTATGTCGAGGCGGCGCGGAAGCGCGGCGAGCCCCTCGACCACGTGCTCTTCGCCGGTCCACCGGGGCTGGGAAAGACGACGCTCGCGTTCATCATCGGCAACGAGCTGGAGGCGCAGGTTCATATCACATCGGGGCCGGCGATCGAGCATCGGGGGATGCTAGCCGGCGTGCTGACCCAGCTCGACGAGCGGGACGTGCTCTTCATCGACGAGATCCATCGCCTCAGCCCGGCGATCGAGGAGTATCTCTATCCGGCGATGGAAGACCTGACGCTCGACGTGCCGAGCGGGACGGGAGCCTTCTCTCAGACGCTGCGGTTGGCCTTGAAGCCCTTCACGTTGATCGGCGCGACCACGCGCAGCGGGCTCTTGACCTCCCCCTTGCGCGATCGCTTTGGGATCGTCGAGCGGCTCGAACACTATGATGACGACGCGATGTTTCAGATCGTGCGGCGCTCGGCGCGGATCATGACGATCAGCTGCGACGACGAGGCGTCCGCCGAGATTGGCCGTCGCGCTCGTGGCACGCCACGCATCGCCAATCGTCTGCTACGCCGGGTTCGCGACTTCGCCGAGGTGGAAGGGAACGGGCGTGTCGCCTTGCCGGAAGCGCGGCGCGCTCTCGAGGCGCTCGAGATCGACGACGCCGGCCTGGACAGCCTCGATCGCACCCTGCTCTCGGTGATCATCGAGCGCTACGGCGGGGGGCCCGTCGGCGTCGAGGCGCTGGCTGCTACGTTGCACGAAAACCGCGACACGCTGGAGAGCGAGATCGAGCCTTACCTGATCCAGCAGGGGTTTCTCCAGCGGACCCCGCGGGGGCGGGTGGTGGCTCCGCGCGCCTATGAGCACCTCGGCCTAGAGACCCCGGCGCGCGAGCAGCAGCCGCTGTTCTGAAGCGGCTTTTTCTGGGCGCTGTACCTCGGAACCCTCGGCGCTGGACGCTGTCGAAGTGCTACGATTCGCCACCGATGCTGGGGTGGCGGAGTGACCGCGAGAGAGGTGAGAGAGGTCGATGAGCGACGCCACATCCCACGACGATCTGCTCGAGGATCCCGGGCTGGAGACAGCGATCCTGGTGCCGAATCTGCTCCTGTTGCTTGTGATCGTGCTCTACGTGCTGACCACGAAGGTCGGCCCCGATCGGGTTCAGCCGCTGGTGGTCGCCGACAAGCAGACGAGCGCTCGGATCCGCCAGCTCGAGCGTCTGCTGGCCCTGAACCCCGAGCATCGGAAGGCCGCGCTCGAGTTGGCCCGGCTCTATCGAAGAGCCGGCCAGCTGCCCTTCTCCTATGACGCGCTGCGTAGCGCTGAGCAGAACGGGAGCCGCTCTGCGCGCTTTCGGCTGAAGCTCGGCATGGCCTACATCGAGATCGGCAAGAACGCCGACGGTGTGCGGGTCTTGCACGAGGCCCTGCAGGGCTGTCGGCTGAGACGATGCCCCGCGCACATCGAGGCCCGGCTGTCGATTTTTAAGCAGATCGCCGACCGGATCGTCGAGCGTAAGATCAACGCACGCCTCTATCCCAACAAGGCGGCGAAGGTCTTCGACGAGGTGCTCAAGAAGGTCGACGGTCGCTTCCTTGGGCCGCTGCGGCGCAAGCGAGCGAAGCCATCGGATAAGGAGCCCACCACCCAGCCCGCCAGGCCCAAGCGTTCTCGTCTCGATGTAGGACCGAGTAGGTCGTTGACAGTCTCGACGCGTAGCGTCTAAGGTCCCATCAGGTCAATACTAATCAGCGTTGGGGTCGATGCGGCGAGAACCGAGCCGCGCCGCACTCCTGGAGACGACCGTTATTGGGTATCGGGATTCGATATCGAGTGTCGCCATGGGAGGTTGGAATGGCTAGCACGTTGCGCAGGGTCACATCGTTGTCGATGGGGCTGATGGTCCTCACGTCGGTCACGCTGTCGATGACGGTGGCGCTGAGCGGATGTGACGACCCCAAAGATCCCAAGACATGGATCAAGAAGCTCAACGACCCGAAGCATAGCAGCGAAGCTGTGCGGCGGCTGAAGAAGCTCGGCGATCCCGTGGCGGTGAAGCCGCTCTGCGCTCTCTACACGACCAGCAGCGATCCCACCGTGCTCAAGGCGATCATCTCGTTCAAGAGCAAGGAGGCGATCCCAACGCTGATCGAGGCGCTCGACTTCACCGAGGATAAGTATCACAACGCCTCTGTCGCCGCCTCGGCGCTGGCCAAGCTCAAGGCCACGGAGGCCGTGCCCGCGCTGATCGGTGTGCTGAGGAAGCCGCTGCCGATCAAGTCGCGGGCAAATAAGGCCAAGGTCGCGGCGATCGAGGCGCTACGCAGGATCGGCGACAAGAAGGCCGTGCCCGCGCTGATCCGGGTCGCTGAGGGCAAGCCCGAGCGGCAAGACTTCTTCCTCAACAAGCGCGCCATGGTCGCCCTCGGCGATCTCGGCGATCCGGAGGCCGTGCCGGTGCTGGTCCGAGGCCTCTTCATGGCGTCGACGATCCAGGGCACCTCATATCCCATGGCGCGCGTCGCGCTGGTGAAGATCGGCAAGCCCTCCATCGCGCCTTTGATCAAGGCGATGAAGAAGGAGGATAAGCGGCTCAACCTGATGGCCAAGGATCTCGAGTTCCGCCCCGGCGTGATCCTGAACAAGACGGCCATCCTCCTCGGTGATCTGCGGGCCAAAGAGGCTGTGCCGACGCTGCTCGAGATGTTCAAGAAGGCCGACCTTAAGGCCACGCGCATCGCGGGCGTGATCGAGGCTCTGGGCAAGATCGGCGACGATCGCGCGGTCGAGCCGCTGCTCAAGGCGGTGAAGAACAAGAAGGCGAACTACAAGATCCGGATGCAGATCTGCAACGCCTTGACCGTCCTCGGTCACAGGTCCGCGGTCCCGGTGATGCTCGAGCTCGCTCAGAAGGGCTTCATCGACGGCGGCTTCTACAACCTCCGCGAGGCCGGCGCGATGGCCTGGGGCCGCATCGTCGGCGCCGAGATCGACGAGCAGATGAAGGTGATGGACGCAATCCTCGCCGAGAAGGAGCTGCAGAAGTACAAGCAGAACTGGAAGACCTTCAAGGAGGCGAAGGACCGGGCCGAGATCGCGCAGAAGTGCAAAGACGACGCGAAGTGCTACGGCAAGGCGCTTAACAACAAGCAGCTGACCCTCGCGCAGCGTGAGAAGTCGGCGGTGATGATCGGCATCCTCAAGAACGGTCGCGGGGCGCTGCCAGATCTGGTGAAGGCGCTGCCCATCCGCGAGCCAATCCTGCGCCTCTTCATGCTCCAGGCGGCCAAACGGATCGGCGTGAAGACCGACAAGAAGCTGATCGCCGTGCTGAAGACGCTGGTGAAGAAGGACTCACGGCGTAAGACCAAGTTCCTCGGCGCCGACCTGGCCAGCGAAGACACGCGCTGGTCTGCGAAATCACAGCGGTTGTTGCTCGTCGGTTGCGTGCTACCAGCAGGCGCCCTTCTCGCTCCTACGCCGTGATTCCGCATCCTTCGCGCAGCTCGGTCCGGTAAGCTGATCAGCGCTCTAGAGCGCCGACCAGCTTCCCTCACGTCGCCGCGCTGGTCTCCGAAATCACGCCGGTTGTCGCTCGTCGGTTGCGTGCTACCAGCAGGCGCCCTTCTCGCTCCTACGCCGTGATTCCGCATCCTTCGCGCAGCTCGGTCTGGTAAGAAGCTGATCCGCGCTCTAGCTTCTCCAGCGGCGAAGCGCTGTCGGCAGCGCGACCAGCACGCCGACGCCCAGCAGCACCATGAAGCTGAGCAGCAGGGCAGGGCCGTCGCTCTCTTCGCTGATCCGCAACCCCACCAGCACAGACACGGCGAGGAAGGCTGCGCTGGGGAGCAGGGGGCCCCAGGGGAGCGTGACCCTGGCGCCGAGGTCGCGCCGCGTGCGAAGCACCGGGACGGCGGCGGTCGTCGAGAGGTATTGCACGGCGACGAAGACCACCGAGAGGTCGACGAGCTGGGTGAAGTCGAGGAGCACGGTCAGAAGGGCCGCCGCGGCGGAGGTTGTGAGGATCGCCGCCTGAGGCGTCTGGCGAGCGGGGTGTCGCTTGCCCAGCGCGGCGTGGAGGTAGCCGTCCTGCGCCAGCGCCTCAATGTAGCGTGGAGCCGCCAGGGCAACGCCCGCGTTGAAGCCGAGCATCGCGATCAGGGCCGCCACCGCCACCATCGTCGCGCCTGCCGGCCCGAGGAGCTGCTGCGCCATCGCGGTGAGAGGTTGAGCGTGGCCGGCGATGCCTGGTGTCGTGGCGACGGCGCCTAGCTGCAGCGCCATGTAGAGCAAGGTGGCGACAGCGACCGAGACCAACACTGCCAGCGGCGCGTCGCGGGTCGGGCGCGTCGAGTCGCCAGCGGGGACCGGGACCACCTCGAACCCCTGGAAGGCGAAGAACGCGAGGAAGGTGGCCCGTGGCATCGCGTCGAATCCCATTGGGGCGAAGGGCGCGAGGCGCGCGCCGGAGAGGGCGGTGAGGCCGACGACCAGCAGCACGAGCAGCGGCAGCAGCTTGGCCACTGTCAGCACATCGGTCACGATCGCGCCAGGCTTGACGCCGGCGGTGTTCACCAAGGCCAGCGCGACGATGCTCGCGCAGCCCAGCGCTGGCGCCAACGTCGCGCCGCCGAGGGCTGGGTAGAACGTCGCCGCTTGTAGCATCATGCCGCGCGTTACCGCGGCCCAGGACATCACCGCCGCCGCCCAGCACGTCCAGCCCACGACGTAGCCCGCAAGGCCGCCGAAGGCCTCGCGAGCGTAGACATAGGGCCCACCCGAGCGGTCGAAGCGGCTGCTCACCTCTGCAAAGGAGAGGGCGATCAGGGCGCTGAGCAGCCCCGTGACGGCGAAGGTGAGCACCGAGGCGGGTCCCAAGAGCGCGGCCAGCGTCCCGGGTAAGAGGTAGATGCCGGAGCCGACGATGGCGTTGACGCCAAGACAGAGCAGATCGACGAGCGTCAGCTTGCGGCCCGTGTTCACCCGATCGATGCTACACGTCGGCGCGCGGTGGGTCGAATAGGAACGGGCGCTGATTGGAATTCGTAGGGGGTTTAGGTCTATATGGGGGCAATAAAAAGGGCGCGACCCAGCCGGGTAGCGCCCTTGAAAGATCTCGAATCACGTTGGATTCACGGGCCGCTTTGTAGCACCAACAGCCGATATTTGCCGAACTCGGCCTGCCCAGCGGTGTAGAGCACCTCGCTGAGCAAGCGATAGGGGATGGTGTGATCGGCGATGATCACCGCCTCTCCTTCAAACTTGGAGTATTTTCTCTTCTCGAGGGTCTTCAGGCGCGTGGCGTGCTGTTGGAGGACCTCCATCAGCGGCATGATCAGAAAACCGCTCTGCCCATCTCGCTTCAGCGAGGAGTCGACCTCGCCCTTCTTCACCGACGCGACGGGCTTGTCAGCGACGAGGATGCTCTTTTTGGTGATCGTGATCTGCAGCGTCGTCTTCGCCTCGATCTGGGCGCTCGACTTCGGAGGCGTCATCTCCTCCGATGGCTGCACCTGCCCGCTGACCTGAAAGTTCTTCAGGAAGAAGAGCAGCAGGATCGTCATCATGTCCATCATCGGCGTGATGTTCAGATGGCTGATCGGATCGGGCTCGGGGACGCGCTTCTTCAGCTGGCGGTAGCGCTTACGCGCTTGCATGCGGACGCTGATCGCCATCACTGAACTCCCGCGCTGAGGACGACCTGGTCGAAGAGGCAGCCGTCATCGCCGGTGCACTTCTGTGTCGACGTGCCGCGAACGCGGTCCATCGTCCGAACGACTACCTGGTAGGGGATGTTACGGTCGGCGCTGAGGATGACCTGCCGCTCGTGGGGGAACTGCTTTTTGATCATCTTCAGCATCTTCACCAGCAACTTGTGGTCGTAACGATCGACCCAGACGGTCTCGTCGATCTCCAGCTTCGTGTTTCGTCGCTTGGTCAGAAACGCCGGACAGCGCCCCGCGCGAAGCGCCGTGAGGCAGGGGATGGTAGGCAGCTCCCCCTCGCTCGCCGTGCGGCTCATCTGCTTGGCCACATAGGCGTCGGAGGGATAGGCCTTGCGCAGCTCGTCTTGAGCTGCCTTGGCGTCGATGACGCCACCCGCGCCGGCGACGATGAAGCCCTTATTCGAGACGACGATCGTCAGATTGAGCTTCTTCTGTGGCGTCTTGTCCGGCGTCGAGCTCGCCACCGCCGCCGAGGGCGTGGAGTACCGGGGAGCCGAGACGTTGATGTTGGCCAACGCCACGGCGCCTGCCGCGGTGGCGAGCATGAAGATCACCGTGTTGGTTACGATGTCCAGATAGGGGACGAGGTTGATCTCGCCGCCTTCATGCTCGGACTCTTCCACCTCGGCGATCTGACGCCGGATCTTGGCGCGGACCTTACCGAGCGCCGTGTGGATGTTCACTTATTCTCTCCACCACGCGCGTGGACGACGAGGAAGTTCTCGAGCTTCATCGAGAACAGCTCGATGTCATCGATCACCTTCTTCGACATGCCCGTGAGGATGAGGTGGAAGATGATGGCGCTGACGGCGATGCTCAGACCCATCGCGGTGTGGTGCAGCGCGTGGGAGATACCCGCAGCCAGCTCGGCAGATGCCTTCGCGGGATCGCCACCCTTCAGCGCGCCGAAGGCCTGAATCAGCCCAAGCACGGTGCCGAGGAGGCCGACCAGCGTGGCGATGTTCGCCAGCGACCAGAGGGCGCCGATGCGCTTCTTGACCTCCGGCGTGACCTCGACGAGAGCCTCCTCGACGGAGGTCGAGATGGCCTCTTCGCCGCGGTGAACCTGCACGAGGCCAGCTTTCGCCACCCGCAGCAGCGGCGCGTTGGTCGAGCCGCAGAGCCGAATGGCGCGATCGACGTTGTTCGCCTGGATCAGCTTCCGAAGCTGATCGAGCAGCCCCTTGGCGTTGATCTGCCCCTTGAACAACAGGAAGATGAATCGCTCTACAGTGACCGCCAACACCGCCACGAGCACGACGGCGTTGAGGTACATGAAGAAGCCGCCAGTTGCGGCGAATTGGGCAAGTCCTTTCATGCTCTGGAGCCTCCGATGGGTCGACGACAAGCAACCCTGAGTGTGCGTGGGATTGCCGAACTATAGCCCGTGCTGATTCCTCTAATGAGCCCCCGTCGCCATTGCATCTACACTTCGCAGAGCAACGCGGTGGCCGTCGCTATCTCAAGTCTTGTCAACATCTCAAGTATGCTCCGCGCCGCCGTTCTACCGTAAGTCCGTCTCGCCCTTGGAGGTCGATGGAGGCAAGCGTTCGAGCGACACTGAACAACTCATTTCCGTTGGCAAGATGCAGCGTTGTGTACCACATGTCCAGGGAGCAGTAAAGCAATCTGCAACCGCAAGCCTGCGAACTCGCACTGCCTTGGGCCAGCTCTGTGCCCGCGTCGATCGCCCTCTAGATCGGCGTTCTTTACCCGGTCTTTAGTCGTTGTCACCGGGGCGTGGCGAATTGGGGCGCGCTTACCCAACGTGGGGCAATGTGCCACACCTTGCGGCGGCCCACCGACGGGATAGCGGTCGGTTAGCCGCATTCCGGCCTCGGTCTAGTTCTTGCTGTCGAGCGTTCCCGTCCCTGGTTCCCGTCTCTGGTTCCCGTCCCTGGTCTGGGACTTCGAGACGGGACCAATGTATGACTTCTGCTGTTGCCGCTCGGATCGGACCTCGGCTATAGTGCGCCCGCTTCTCGGCATGGCCGAGGAGGCTTCGTCAGAAACACCTAGGAGAGATCGTACCCGATGGACCAACGACCAAAGCCGATGTCGACGGGCATGACCGTCGTCCTCATCATCGTCTTCTTTGTGGTCTGGGGAGGCTTGACCTTCCTGCTCCACTCGATTTCGCCCTTCTTCCGCGAGGGGGGCTGGGGAATGTGGCCGATCCTCGCGGCCGGCCTGGTCTTCATTCTGATCACGATTGATCGCGTGAGGTACCTCTTCTTCACCGCGAAGTCTGACCGGCGGGTGCTGGTTGCGCGCGTTCAGAAGCACCTGATGATGGGCGATGTGCAGGGCGCCATCGCGGCCTGCCAGGCCGACGGGGCTCCGTTGGGCAAGATCGTTCGCGCTGGTCTGCTCCATCTGCATCGCCCCGATGTCGAGGTTCAAGAGGCTGTCGACGAGACCGCGCTCTACGAGATGCCGCGGATCGAGGCTCGCACCGGCTACCTGGCGATGATTGGTAATATCGCGACGCTGCTCGGGCTGCTCGGCACGATCGTCGGGCTGATCACCTCTTTCGCCGGCGTCTCGCTAGAGAACGAGAAGGACCCGGACACCCAGCGCCGCGCCGCTGCCTATGTCTACTTGGTGCCGACCTGCCAGACGCTGGTGAAACACCCGAAGGCGCTGGTGACCTGTATCAAGCAGAACAAGGCGACGATCCTCGCCCGCGGGATCTCCGAGGCGATGCACTGCACCGCCTTCGGCCTGCTCGTCGGTATCCTCTCGCTGCTGGCGTTCTCCGTGCTCAACGGGCGGACGCAGACGATGATCGACAGCATCAGCGATGGGACAGTCAAGCTCGTCAACCTTGCGGTGGGGCATCGCTCGGCGATGAACCTCGAGTCGCTGCGCAGCAGCGGCCCTGGTTGAGCGACGAAAGAAGCCGCCACGCTGAACACGACTCAGAGCCCGTTTTCATCGACCTATTCGACGTTCGAAAGACAGGCCAGCCTAGCGCTGGCGCCAGGAGGTTCGCCAGATGGGATTCATCCATACGATCAATGAGGCCTTCACGGAGGGCGGCTGGGGCATGTGGCCGATCCTAGTGCTATCCATCTTCGCTGTGGGCATCATCATCGATCGCTTCGTCTACCTCTTCCGCGCGACGATCGACAAACGTCAGTTCATGGGGTTGATGCAGAAGTTGATCGCTCAGGGCAACGTCGCCCAGGCGATCAAGGTCTGCAGCGGCACCTCCAAGCCGATGACGCGGATCGTCCAGGCTGGCCTGATGAAGGTCAACAAGTCGGACGCCGAGGTGCAGGCGGCGATGGACGAGATGGCGCTCCGTGAGATGCCGCTGATTGAGCGTCGCACGGGTTACCTGGCGATGATCGGGAACGTCGCGACCCTGGCCGGTCTGCTCGGGACCATCGTCGGTCTGATCCACGCCTTCGGCGCGGTGGCCGGTGTCGACCCATCGCAGAAGGCGACGATGCTGGCGAAGGGTATCTCCGAGGCGATGAACTGCACCGCCTTTGGTCTGCTCGTCGGTATCATCTCGCTGCTCGGCTTCTCCGTACTCAACGGCAAGACCCAGGCGATCCTCGACGACATCAACGAGGTGACGGCGCAGGTGATGAACCTGATCAGCGGCTCGCGGCAGCCGGCAGCTCCCCACGCCTAGTGGTTTCGACTCACGTGTTGGGACTGCTTAACCATCTGAAGGAGAGGTTGCCATGGGCGTCTCTATAGATACCGGCGGCGGTGGCGGGAAAAAAGCGCTCGACGCCGAGCTGAACCTGGTGCCCTTCATCGACCTGCTCGTCTGCTGCATCTGCTTTCTGCTGATCACCGCTGTGTGGACGCAGATGGCCCGCATTCAGGTCAACCAGAAGGGGAAGGGCTCCGCGGCGAAGAAGCAGGAAGACAAGCCGCCGGAGATGTTGGTCAAGATCACCATCCTCGTCGGCGAGGACGGCTATACGGTCACCGCCGGTTCCAATCGTCTGGTGATCGCCAAGCAGGGCGAGCACTACGACACGGGCAAGCTGGCCAAGCAGCTGCGCGACCTGAAGGTGCAGCTGCCAAAGAAGAATGATGTGACGGTCGCCGTCGAAGACGGAATCCGTTATCGCCATATCGTCAAGGCGATGGATACGGCGCTTGAACAGCGCTTCACCTCGATTCGCCTCACTGACGCTTCGGCGGCGATGTAGGAGGGTAGAGCGATATGAGTGGATTTCTCGCATGGCTCCCTGTCCTGTTGTCCGCCGTGGTCGCGATAGCGCTGCCGTTTCGGTGGTTGGGACCACTGGAGGCGCCCTTCTCTGAAGGTGGCTGGGGTATGCGCCTCATCCTCTTTGCGCTACTGGTCAGCCTCTGGCTGATCGTCGACCGTCTGGTGAAGCTGCTCAAGACCAGCTTCGACGTCGAAGATTTCATGAACCGCCTCGAGGGGCAGCTGAAGAGCGGCGACATCGCCGCCGCTCACGCCACCTGTGAGCAGTATAGGACCAAGCCGCTGGCCAAGATCATCGGCGCCGGCCTCGCCCAGTCCGAAAAGGGCGCGCATGACGTGCAGGCGGCGATGGACGAGGTGGCCTACATCGAGGTCCCCTCGATCGAGAAGCGCACCGGCTACCTCGCCCTCCTCGGTAACGTCGCGACGTTGATGGGCCTCTTTGGCACCATCATCGGGCTGATTCACTCGTTCTCGGCGGTCTCGAAGTCCGACACGGGTGATAACGCGACGCTGCTCGCGGCTGGCATCTCCGAGGCGATGAACTGCACCGCCTTCGGCCTGCTGACGGGTATCGTGGCGCTTTTGGCCTTCTCGATCCTCAACGGCCGCACCCAGGTCATCATCGACCAGATCAACCTCGAGACGCACCGCGGCTTCCGCGGCTGGCGGCGGGCGATGGCGATCAAGCAGCCGACCGAGGTGGTCTTCGTGGGCAAGCCGATCAACGCTCCCCATCCTCACCTGATGGCCCACACGGGGCTGCTCAAGGCCCAGGGGGGTGGGCACGGCAAGAAGGGCGTCTTCGCCAACTTGCAGCTCACGCCGCTGATCGACATGTTCATCGTGATCCTGATCTTCCTGCTGATGTCCTTCTCGGCGTCGGGCGAGATCGTCAGCGCGAACAAGGACATCAAGCTGCCGATGGCCTCACACGTCGAGAAGCTCGAGCGCACGCCGATCATCTCGATCTCCTACCCCAAGAACGATCCCTCCGGCGGTGTGGTGACCCTCGAGGGGCGTGAAGTCTCGACGGCTCGCGAGCTGCTCGAGGACAGCGGCCCAGACTGGAAGATCGCCAAGCTGACCGAGTCTTTGCAGAAGATGAAGCAGGCTTGGAAGGTGACCAACCCAGACAAGGCGTGGGAGGGCAAGCTGATCATCCAAGCCGATCAGAACGTTGACTTCAAGATCATCAAGAAGGTGATGTACTCGGCGGGCGTCGCGGGATATGGCAACCTGCTCTTTGCAGTGCGCAAGCAGGCGAAGAAGGAGGGCTAGCAGGCTGTTGACTTAGGAGCTTCCCTACACATGCCTCCCGTCGCCGGGCACAGCACCGCCGGCCCCTTTCGATGCCTCAGAGAGTTCGCGCCGTACCATCGTGCTGCGACGGTCAGTTTGAGCGACAAAGAGCTCGGTTTGAAGGGCCGGTCACGACGGGAGGGCTTGATCAACAGGCTGCTAGCCTCCGTCGTCTCTCTCCGCCTTTTCTGCTGCCCCGTCCTTTTCGACTCTCGACCCACTCCACACCCATTCTGATGAGGCGTCTGATGCGAACCCTGCTCATGCTCCTGGTGCTCCCGCAGCTTCTCTATGGCTGCAACTCACCGAAGACGATTGAGGTCAAGCCCAACCCGGCGATGATCCGTTCTAAGGCAGAGGCGCTGCAGCTGAAGGTCACCGTTAAAGATGGCTCTGGCAAGGTGCTCCCCAACGTTAAGGTCAGCTATCAGGCGCTGACGGCGACGATCCTCACCGTCGACGCGATGGGGAAGGTGCGGGCGTCGCACTCGGGCGCCGGGGCGGTGCTGGTCAAGGCGGGCAAGATCGAGCAGAAGCACGAGATCACCGTCGTGATCCCCGGCCGGGTCCACATCGATCCGGCCAACCCGACGCTGAACGTCGGGCTGAAGAAGAACATCAAGGCCAACCTCTATAACGATCGCGGCAAGCCGATGCTCGCTGCGAGCAACGTCATCTGGTCCTCCAGCGATCCCGCCGTCGTCAGTATCGACAAAGACGGCATGATCACCACGATCAAAGAGGGCAAGGTGACGATCACCGCGAAGGTCGCCGGTATCGAGGGGACGGCGGTGATCACCGTCCAGCACGAGAAGATGCAACCCGACGGATACCTGGGCCACGACAAGTAAGACAAGTAAGCGGTCGCGCGCCGGCGCGCGCCGCGTCAGTCGGCGACAACGCAGATCTGCTGACCGGCGAGGGCTTGCTGCCGCCTGCGCTCGCTTCGTCGTTCTGGGCAAAAGAGACGAGATTCGGAGACGAGATTAGAGAGCGCCGCGGTAGACCTCTGTCGCCGGACCGCGCATCCAGACCTGCGATCGGTCCGCCGCGACACGAGTGGTGAGGCGGCCTCCTGGGAGGTCGATGGCGATCTCTGCGTCGGCCGAGGCTCGGCCGGTGACCACCGCGGCGGCGGCGGTGGCGCAGGCGCCAGTGCCGCAGGCCTGGGTGACGCCGCAGCCGCGCTCCCAGACCCAGAGCTCGATACTCCCGTCATGGCGTATGCGCGCCAGCTCGACGTTGGTGCCTCGGGGAAAGGCCTCGTGGCGCGTTACGCTGGGGCCGGTTTCGCAGATAGCCTGCGCGAGCGCGACGGTGTCATCCTCAACGAAGCTGACGTAGTGCGGGTTGCCCATGCTCACGGCCGTGCCCTTCAGCACACGATCATCGCCGAGGGCCAGAGACGCGTCCACGTGTCGCGTGTCGCCGTTTGGCGAGAGCATCGGCAGAGCGTCGACGTTGAGCCGGGCGGGGCCCATCGCGACGCACACCTCATGGGCGAGGCCTCGTCTTTCGGTGTCATCGGCGAAGACCTCGCAGTCGAGCTGGCCGGCGAGGGTCTCGATGGGCAAGGTGGCGGTGACCTCCTCGCCTCGCACCCCGGCGTCGTAGAGCAGCTTCGCTAGACAGCGGATGCCGTTGCCGCACATCTCGGGCTCGCTGCCATCGGCGTTGAGGATCCGCATGCGAGCGCTAGAGCGCGTTTCTCGCGGGGGGAGGGCCAGGATGACGCCGTCTGCGCCGACGCCATGGCCACGGCGGCAGAGGCTCTGGACGCGATCGGGTGCGAGCCACCACGCCTCGAGCTCAGCCGCGCTGATCGGATCGCGAGCGTCGACGACGATGAAATCGTTGCCGAGCCCCTGGAGTTTGACGAACGCGCGCATGGCCCAACCGTGACAGGCGGCCGGGGAGGGGTCAACGTTCTGTGGCGAGGGGGGCGCCGTAGCCGGCTACGTGCCGGGTCTACTTGGCGGGAGCAGCGGGCGTCTTGGCAGCGGGCGTCTTGGCAGCAGCGGGCGTCTTGGCAGCAGCGGGCGTCTTGGCAGCAGCGGGCGTCTTGGCAGCAGCGGGCGTTTTGGCAGCAGCGGGCGTCTTGGCAGCGGGCGTCTTGGCAGCGGGCGTCACGCCATCTGTTGGCTTAGCGGCACCCTCGGCAGGCTTCGCCGTGCCGTCAGCAGGCTTCGCTGCGCCCTCGACGGGCTTCGATGCTGGAGCCGAGGTGGGCTTCGAGGCGGCGGCCTTCTTCGCGGCGGCGGCCTTCTTCTTGGCTTCCTCGGCCTTCTTGGCCCGCTCCTTTTTGAGCTTCTCGACCTTCTCTTTTTCTTTCTTGGCGATCAGCGCGGCCTTCGCCTTGAGCTTTTTGTCCTCTTGCTGGCTGGCATGCCAGGCGAGGAACATCGACGTCATCATGAAGAGAAACGCCGTGACCGCGGTCATCTTGCCGAGGAAGGTGGTGGCCCCTCGACCGCCGAAGACGGTCTGACTGGCGCCACCGAGAAAGCCCATGCCCGCACCCTTACCAGCCTGGAGCAGGATGGTAAGGATCAGGAAGAGACAGATGCCTACGTGAATGACTGTGACGAAGGTAACCATATGGAATCAAACAGCCAGAGATCTCAGCCTAAACGTCGCGATCGTAGTTGAGGATCGCAATGAAGCTCTCGGCGCTCAACGCGGCGCCGCCGACGAGCGCTCCATCTACATCAGGTTGGGCCATCAATCCAGAGATATTATTGGGTTTGACGCTGCCGCCATACTGGATCCGCACCTGTTGGCCGGCCTCGCCCCAGAGCTTTTCGAGTTTTCCTCGAAGGAATCCGTGGACTTCCTGCGCCTGGGCGGTGGTCGCGGTCAGCCCGGTCCCGATGGCCCAGACGGGCTCGTAGGCGATCACGATCTGGGTGGCGATGTCGGCGCCGAGCCCCTCGAGCGCGCCCTCGAGCTGCCGCTCGACGACCTCGAAGGTGCGCTCTGCCTCGCGCTCGGCGAGGGTCTCACCGATGCAGATGATCGGCATCATCTCGTTGGCGAGCACCTTCTTGACCTTGGCGTTGACGCCGTGGTCGGTCTCACCATAGAGCTGCCGCCGCTCTGAATGACCGACGATCACCGCGTTGCAGCCAACATCCTTCAGCGCCGGCACCGAGACCTCGCCCGTGTAGGCGCCCCAATCCTCCTCGCAGCAGTTTTGCCCAGCGAGGATCATTGCGCTGTCGCTGACCCGCTCGGCGACAGCAGAGAGCACCGGGAAGGTCGGGGCGATCCCGACCTGAAGGTCCTTGAGGCCGCCGAGCGCGTTACGGATGGCCGTGGCCAGCTCGACGGCTTCGTCCAGCGTCTTGTTTAGCTTCCAGTTGCCGACGATGATCGGCGTGCGTTTGGTCGGCATTAGTCCTCCAGCGCTGCGATACCGGGCAGCGTCTTGCCCTCGACCAGCTCCATCGAGGCGCCGCCGCCGGTGGAGATGTGGCTGATGTTGTTGGCGAGGCCGCTGGCGTTGACCGCCGCGACGGAGTCCCCGCCGCCGACCACGCTGAAGCCCTCGCTCGCCGCCACGGCCTTGGCCATCGCCATCGTGCCACCAGCGAAGGGCTCCTTCTCGAACACGCCCATCGGGCCGTTCCAGAAGATGGTCCGCGCGCCGGCGATCACCTCGGTGAAGGCCTCACGGCTCTTGACGCCGATGTCGAGCGCCATCTGGCCCGCCGGGATCGCGTCGGCGGCCGCTTCGCTACCCGACGCCGAGTCGAGGCTCTCGGCGACGATCGCGTCTTGCGGCAGCAGCAGCTTCACCCCGGCGTCAGCGGCCTTCTTGATGATCCGCTTGGCGGTCTCCACCTTCTCTTCTTCGACACGCGAGGCGCCGACATCGCCACCTGCGGCCTTGATGAAGGTGTTGGCCATCGCGCCACCGATCAGCAGCGCGTCGCAGCGGCCGAGGAGGTTCTCGAGCACGCCGAGCTTGTCGGAGACCTTCGCCCCGCCGAGGAGCGCGACGAAGGGGCGCTTCACGTCCTTCAGCAGGCCGCCCAGCGCGTCGATCTCCTTCATCAGCAAAAAGCCCGCTGCCCGCTCGGCGCAATGCTCGACCATGCCCGCCGTCGAGGCGTGGGCGCGGTGGGCCGTGCCGAAGGCGTCGTTGACGTAGACATCGGCGAGCTCGGCGAGCTGCTTGGCGAACTCCGGGTTGTTCTTCGTCTCGCCGGCGTTGAAGCGCAGGTTCTCCACCAGCACGACGTCGCCCTCTTTCATATCGGCGACGACCTTCTTTACGCCGTCGCCGGCGGGCTCGTCGCAGACGATCACGCGATGGGCGTCGCCTAGGAGCTCGGCCAGCCGCGCGCCCACGGAGACCATCCGTAGCTTCTCCACGACCTGCCCCTTGGGGCGGCCGAGGTGCGAGCCGCAGATCAGCTTGCCGCCCTTCTCGAGCACATGCTTGATCGTCGGCAGCGCGGCACGGATGCGCGTGTCGTCGGTCACGCGCCCCTCGTCATCGAGGGGCACGTTGAAGTCGACGCGCACGAAGACCCGCTTTCCCTTCAGGTCGAGTTGGTCGACTCGCTTGACCATTACATCCGCTCCGCGACGAATTTGCACATATCCCAGAGGCGGGCCGAGTACCCCATCTCGTTGTCGTACCAGGCCAGGACCTTGGCGGTCTTGCCGTCGACCACCATCGTGGAGGTCAGGTCGCAGACCGAGGAGTGGGTCTCACCGAGGAAGTCGATCGAGACCAGCGGCTCGTCGCAGGCCAGGAACACGCCCTCGAGCGGACCATCGGCGGCGGCCTTCATCGCGTTGTTGATCTCGTCCTTCGTCGTCTCCTTTTCGAGGTTGACGACCAGGTCGACCAGCGAGACGTTCGGCGTGGGGACACGGACGGCCATACCGTCGAGCTTGCCGGCGAGCTCCGGCATCACCAGGCCGATCGCCTTGGCGGCGCCGGTGGAGGTGGGGATCATGTTGATGGCGCAGGCGCGGGCCCGGCGCAGGTCCTTATGCGGGGAGTCGAGCACCATCTGATTGGCGGTGTAGCTATGCACCGTGGTCATCAGGCCGTTGACGATGCCGAAGTTGTCTTGCAGGACCTTGGCCACCGGAGCCAGGCAGTTGGTGGTGCAGGAGGCGTTCGAGATCACGTGATGCTTAGCCGGATCGTAGATGTCCGTGTTGATCTTGATGCACATCGTGGCGTCGATCTCGCCCTTGCCAGGGGCGCTGATCACGACCTTCTTCGCGCCGGCGTCGAGGTGCTGGGCGGCGGCGTCACGCTTGACGAAGATGCCCGTGCACTCGAGCACCACGTCGACCTCGAGGTCCTTCCACGGCAGCTTCTTGGGGTCGCGCTCCTCGAGGCTCTTGACCTTGTGGCCATTGATCGTGATGTAGCCGTCGCCAGCGCTGACCTCGCCGGGGAAGCGGCGGTGCACCGAGTCGTACTTGAGCATATGGGCGAGCGTAGCGTCGTCGGTCAGGTCGTTGATCGCGACGAGCTCGATGTCTGGATCCTTCTGCTCCATTGCGATGCGGGTCACGCAGCGACCGATGCGACCAAAACCGTTGATTGCGACGCGAATTGCCATTCCGAGCCTCCCTTTTCGTACCCTGCTGGCGGAGAATCGCTCTGCCGCCGTTTGATGATCGGGTCGGGCGGGCAGTGGCTCCGCCACGCCGTCGATCGACCTCTTGTTTCTAACGTCGAAGGCACGCCATCCAGTGTACGTGCATCCGGGCGCCGTCGACGGCTTGTTAGATGCCGCCAAGCGCTCGCAGCCTACAGGTGGTTGTCGCGAGATGCAACCACCTTCGGGGAGGGGCCGCGGCGTCCCGATGAATGCTTGAATGCTTTTTTGTTTTAGGGTTTTACGATGACGTCAGGCGCTCGATGAGGTGGTCGAGGAGGCGCAGCTGGTTCGGCGGTAGGGGCGCGAAGCGAACGCCGACCTCAAAGGCGCCGGCGTCGGTCTGAGCGACCCAGATCACCTGCCCCTGGACGTCGAGCGTCGCCGACGTGGCGTCCTCGATGCCGTCCTCGAGGATGAAGAGGCTGATCCCGAGCAGCGCGTTCTCTGCGAGGGGCTCGGCGACCGTGAGGCCGACGCCGCCACGGCTGAGGTTTTTGGCCTGCGCAGCGTGCAGTCTCCGTCCCGTGTTGATCTCGGCCGCCAGCGAGATGTCGTAGCGAGGGTGGCTGCGTCGGTTGTCAGGCATCGTCGGATCTCCCGCTCTCCGGCTCGCCAGCGGCCGGCTCTTGCTCGCTGGTGTCGAAGGCCGCCTCGGAGCTGAGGGGGGGCTCTCCGCCCTCGCTGTGCAGGAAGCGCAGGAACACCTCGAGCTCGCCGATCTGGTGGTAGGAGAGCTCGTCGAAGGCCAGGCCGAGCTGATGCTCGTCGCCGAGCTCCGTGCACCAGACTACCCGCGCGGGCAGCTCGAGGGCCTCCGAGAGCGGGCCCGAGCCGAGGGCGAGGGAGAGCCGCAAGATCACCACCTCGCCTCGCGGGACGGCGGGGCCGATGACCAGGCAGATGCCACCGCGCCCGATGTCGCGGGTCTGCGCCTCACGCGGTTGATCATCGAGCACGAGCGCGCTGTGCAGCGCGACGAGGTAGCGCGGGTGTTGACGGCGCTCGCTGGGGTCTGGGGTCTGGGCTCTCGGCTCGTCTCGCACGCCTGGGTCCTCCAGCTCGAGCTTTGAAAGCTGCCACAACACGGCAGGTGGCCGCTAGCGTCGATTCACTCTGGCCGGTGAGCAGCCCGAGGCGCGCCATCAGCTGCGCGCGTCGCAGGCCGCGGGCCCCTCGCGACGCAGCCGCCAGGGAGAGCACGTGTGCGGCGATCTTGCGCCGCTGTGTCGCGGCTCGCTGGCGCAGGCGGCGGAGCCCGAGCTCGCGGCCATCGAAGACCAGGCGGCCAAGATCCCACGAGAGCCGCACCTGCCAGCCGAGCGCCAGAGACTGGCGGTTGTCGAGGGCGTCGACGATCTGTCCCGAACCCGGCTGCAGGTCGTAGCTCAGCCCGGTGCCGTGGCGCCCCGAGGCGCGCGCGGCGAGCTTGGGGAGCAGCGCCGACCAACGCAGCCGGCGAGCGATCCGCGCCGCGCTTCGATCGTCCACCCGGTGCTGGCGCCAGGCGGCGCGGACCAGGCGCTGGAGCTCCGCGGCGCAGCCCGGTGAGAGCCTCTCGCCGGCCTGGAGAGAGACAGGGGCTCTATCCGCTGAGGCTCTATCCGCTGAGGCTCTATCCGCTGAGGCTCTATCCGCTGGGGCGGCCCAGAGCGTCAGAGGGTAGAGGTGCAGCGTAGCGATGAGCGTGGCGATGAGCCGCTTGCGAGCACCCCCACACATTCCTGCCGTCGCCGGGTACAGCACCGCCGGCCGCTTTCTAGGCCTCAGAAAGCTCGCCAGACCAGCCGGATGGCTCGTTTCTTCGGCTACGATATCGGCTCGGCAGCTCAGCACCCGGCTCGCTCCCGACTGTGTGGGGAAGCTCTTGAGCATCATGGGGAGAGCTGAAGCAAGCCCTGTGCCGTTGCAGTCGCGTATGATTCCAGGTGGCAGACTTGGCACGCGATGCAAACGAGCCGGCAGCCGGTCCGGCGGCGCCGGATCTAGAACGTCTTCGGCCCAGGCGATGACGTTCGGGGAACGGAAGAAACGAGACCTCTCGCGCGAACAAAGAAAGGGACGTAACAAAAGGGGCGCAAAAAAGGGACGCCAGAAAGGTCGCAAAAAAGAGGGACAATGAGAGAAGCCCTCGGCGTCTACCTCCCCAAGACCCAACGACGACGGAAGCGATGATGACGACCCCGACCCACCCCGAGACCCTCGACAGCGCGAAGCTGGTCGAGCGCTGTCGCCGAGGTGGGACCGAAGCGAAAGCTGCCTTCGAGGAGCTCTTCCGGCGCTACCGCCCGCAGGTGGTGCGCCGGTTGACGCATCTCCTTGGGCCGCGGGCAGCCGTCGCCGATCTCTCGCAGGAGACCTTCGCCAAGGCCTGGCAGAAGCTCGACCGCTACCGCGCGGACGCGCCTTTTTCCCATTGGCTGCTGCGCATCGCGACGAACATGGCGCGGAGCCACTACCGTCGCCAGCGGCGGAGCCCCTGGCAGCTCTGGGATCGTCCCGAGCAGCAGGAGCAGGCGCGCACCCATCACGAGGGCGCCGCGCGCTATCCGCAGCTCGAGGTCGTGCACCGCGGCCTCTCGGGGCTCTCGACGCGGCTGCGCGAGGCGGTGGTGCTCTTCGAGCTCGAGGGGCTGAGCCTGGCCGAGCTGGCGCTGACCCTCGACGTCTCGACCAACACCGCCGCGTCGCGGGTGCGCCGTGGACGCGAGAAGCTGCGTCGCGAGCTGACACGCCTCGGCTATGACGCGCAGGTGTCGAGCGCCGTCGACCCGGCTTCGGCCAAGGTGGGGCTCTGCGGAGGGGAGACCCGATGAACGTCCGAGATGCGATGAACGCCCGACACGAGACGCCCGAGCGGGCAGAGTGGTTGGCCCTGGCGCGGCAGCAGTCGCGGCGTCGGGTAGATGAGCAGCTGCGCATCGAGCCACCCTTCGACTGGTCGCGGGTCGAGCAGCCGGCGCAGCGTCGGCCCCGAGCCCTCGGTCTGCCGCGGCTGGCCCTGGCCGGGGTGCTGGTGCTGGGCTCGGTGACCTGGGCCTTCGTGCATCACCGTCGCCAGGCGTCGTCGCGAGCGCCGCTGAGCTCGGAGATGCTGCAGCGCCAGGTCGGCGACGCGGGCCCCGCGCCGCTTCAGGCGGTGCGTACGATCCGGCGGGCGCGCGAGGCCGTCGTGCAGCGCGACGTCCCGGAGCGACGCCCGCACCAAAAGGCGAAGCCGCCCGTGGTGCCGCCAAAGGTCGCGCAGAAGAGCGACGAGACCGCCGCCGCGAAGCTCCGCCCCACCGACGCCGACGGCAAGGTCAGCTTCGGTGATGAGGTGATCATCCTTACGCCGCCGGCGACGCTGAAGCCGCTGTGGACGCCGGCGCAGTACAAGAGGCGCTTTGGCCCGGGCTTCAAGGGCCGCCTCGGACCCAAGGCCCCCCGCAAGGGAGACGAGACGCTGCCCTAGAGCGCTGATCAGCTTACCGGACCGAGCTGCGCGAAGGATGCGGAATCACAGCGTAGGAGCGAGAAGGGCGCCTGCTGGTAGCAAGCAACCGA
>PDWI01002704.1_pt1 | contig 33981 bp, 31 predicted proteins | sample 1430891 | NCBI WGS metagenome assembly PDWI01 (sample SAMN01162508, study PRJNA174530) | Oral metagenome, whole genome shotgun sequencing project. | biome: Marine environment; feature: Marine mammal; material: Swab sample of the gingival sulcus; isolation source: swab sample of gingival sulcus... | reverse complement strand
GAAGATGTATTTGCATTGAATTTTGAAGGTGGCAAGCATTCAGTTGTGGTTGATTTGGATGGTAATGTTGTTTTTGGCACAAAGTGTTCCGAAATTGGTATGTTTAAAAATGGCATGGCACCTTTTAAAAAAGATGGTAAATATGGCTTGCTCGATAGAAATGGCAACGAGATAATACCGGCTGAATATGATGCTATGTCAGCACCATATAAAGATAAAGTTGTTGTTAAAAAGGATAACAAATGGTTCATTGGCGAAATGGAATAATAAACTGAATAATTTTAGTGTATGAAAAAATAAATGTTTAAGTATGTGTTAAGAGATAACGAAATGTTATCTCTTTTGTTTTAAATAAACGAAAGAAGTTAAGTAAAATTGTGATAAATATATAATTAGTACGCAGGTGGTGTAATACAATCAAGGATAAATGACAAAATAGGTGTTAAATTTAGTGAAACGAAAAAAAGTAAATTTTAAAAGATATGCTTGATGAGTTGATACGAGAGCAGGTCATACTAATTATTATTTAAAATGCTCATTCAATATTGCCAAATAATTTTTTTCAAGCACCGCTACTCGGCACTCCAGCTAACTCGCTTAGCGAGTGGATCTTGCGTGCCTGCGAACCCGCTTAAGAGTGCTTTAAAAAATTCATTTGGCTAACATTGAGTAAAATAGCATCTTTAAAATATGTTGCATATTAATTTAGGATAAGTATCAGAACAAAAAGTAAAAAAATAAAAAAACATATTGACTAGTTAACTAGTCAATGCTATAATATAAACGTCTAGTAAACTAGTCAAAAAAGGAGGCTTATAAATATGGATAGAGAAGAAATTCTAAGAAGAAGTAAAGAAAATATGTGTATAGAAGAATATAAACAAGTGAAAAATTCAGGTCAAGAATTAGGAACAACTGTTTTTATTATTTTAGCTAGTTTAATTGCGGTTTCAGGAACTGTTATGGGTAAACCATCTTATGCGGTACAGACTTTGTTTTGGGGATATTTTGGTAGTATTGCTTATGTAAAATATAAGGCTTATCAAACTAAGACTATTCTCATCAGTTTGATAGCGTGTATTATAGCTTCTTCTGGATTTTTATTACTTTATATGATGAAGTTATTTAATATCAATTTTTAACGTGAGATTTATAATAAGTGTAGTTAAATGACAAAATAGGTGTTAAATTTAGTGAAACAAAAAAAGTAAATTTTAAAAGATATGCTTGATAAGCTGATATGAGAGATGGTCAGAACAAAAAGTAAAAAAAGTAAAAACACGTCGACTAGTTAACTAGTCAAAAAAAGGAGGCTTATAAATATGGATAGAGAAGCAATTCTAAGGAAAAGTAAAAAGAATATGTACAAAGAAGAATATAAACAAGTGAAAAGCTCAGGTCAAGAATTAGGGACAATTGTTTTTGCTTGTTTAGCTGGTATTATTATGATTTTAGACTTTTTTGTTGGGAAAACATCTTATTCAGTACAGTGTTTGTTTTGGGGATATTTTGGTAGTGTTATGTATGCAAAATATAAGACATATAAAAGAACATCTACACTCATTGGTTTGATAGCTAGTATTATAGCCACTGTTGGACTTTTATTGCTTTATATAATGAAGTTATATAATGTTAATTTTTAAGGTGGGATTTAAGTATGAAAGACGATTTGATACTAAAAAATAATTTAGCAAAGTATAGAAAAGAACAAGGGTTATCCCAAACTGAATTAGCTGAAATGGTTGGTGTTGTAAGGCAAACAATTAGTTCTATTGAAACTGGACAATTTAGTCCTACGTTAAAACTTGCTTTAGTTCTTTGTACGGCGTTAAATAAAAAAATTGAAGAAGTATTTTATTTTGAAGATTAAAAAACTATAATTACTATACAAAGGCATTTCATAGAAATATGGGGTGCTTTTTATTTGCTTTTTTCTGTAATAATCTAAGGCTTGATGATATAATTATAGTAATATAGTAAGCTGGAGTTTAACAATACAAAAATTATTGATTATTTTGAGAGTAGTCAAGATATTGTTTGTGAATATTGTTATTGTATATAAGTAAAGTGAGGGTAATATGAAGAAAAAATTATGGTTAACTTTAACTGTTTGTGCGGGAATTGTGATAATTTTGTTGTTTTATACAGTGGGCGGAACTGAAAAAACAGACAAAGGTAAAATCAATGCGTTGTTTGAAAAAAATATTTCAAAAATTACGATTAGGCAAGCTGCTGATTTGCCACAGTATATTGAGTTTTCAGATGCTGATATGGTGAATGATGTTAAAAAATTTTTTAAGGAGATAAAGATTAATGATGTCTGTAAACCAGCAAATAACATAAATGGTGGCGGATATGTAATAAACGCACTTTTTGAAGATGGTTCTAAGTTATCAATAGTATTACGAGAAAAAGAGATTGCAATTAATGGTGCAACATACCAAATTGAACCAATAGGAACTCAGGAATTATTTAAAATATATAGAAAAGGTGTAGACAAAGGATATTTAAAAAAGATAAGAAGTGAAATATAGAAAATAATAAAATTTAAAACTTGGAAATAAAATAAGTTACTTCTAAATAAAGACGTGATGGCACGACGAAATCTAAAATAATCGTAAATAATCAAGTATTGATTGGGGAAAATCAATTTTGATGATATAATGAAGCGGATAAAAAAGAATGGAGCTACGCTATGAACAGTGAAATAAAAAATTTAGATAGTCAATTTTTAGAGTCCGTAAGAGCATTGCTTATAGAGGCTGGAAAAAAAGTTAAAACTACCGTAAATTTATCTATGGTCTATACATATTTTGAAATTGGAAAAATGATAGTAGTAGAAGAACAAAAAGGTAGTGATAGAGCAAAATATGGTAAATATGTTATTGATGAATTATCTAGTCATTTAACCAAAGAATTTGGTAAGGGTTTTTCATCTAGTAATCTCAAAATGATACGCAGATTTTATCTTGTATATTCAAAAAATAAAATTGGACAAACACTGTTTGTCGAATTTGAAAACTACCCTACAACTACGACAGGTCATAGATTTTATTTAAGTTGGTCGCATTATATAAGACTGATGAGAATTGATAATGTAGAGGAAAGAAACTTTTACGAGATAGAATGTATTAGGAATAACTGGAGTTTATCAGAACTTAATAGACAATTTGATACTTCACTTTATGAAAGGCTTGCATTGAGTAGGGATAAAGAAAAGGTAAAGGAATTATCTACAAAAGGTCATGTGGTGGAAAAGCCAGAGGATATATTTAAAGAGCCTTATGTCCTTGAGTTTTTAGGACTATCAGAAAGTGCCACGTATTCATATAAGTAAAAAATGATTATTAGGAGAAAAAAATGAAAAATATTTTATCAATTGGGATGTTATTATTAATGGTATCTAGTATGATTACAACACCGATATTTGTTGATGAAAAAACATCAGAAAAAGAAGATTTAATTGTTTTGCAAGAACAAGGTAACCTAGATACGATAATTACAGAAGAGAGTAATATAAGAAGATTTCAAGAATCTTTAAGTGAAGAGTATGACCCTAATTTAGTTGCGGTAAGAAGAATTATAAAGAGTGTTACCAATAAGGGCGAATCTGAGATTACACCATCTTTACTTGCAAGAGAATATTATATCAAAAACCAAAAAAATTTTGTTGGTATTGATTGTGGAACTATCCTCAGAATTTATAAACGACCAGCGGGTGAGATTTTAATTAACGAAGATATCGAAATAGCTACAAGATTTACTGCTGATTCAGGAATTTCAGCAGACGTTTTGTCAAAAAAGTTAGGTTTTTCTGTAGATAGTAAAGATACACTTCGGGTTGAGTAGTCAGGTAAGTATTCTTATCCAGTGGAGATAAAAATTTATCCAATTTATAAAGTAGTAACTGGTAAAATCTGGGATGAAGATGTTATAAGGGATGATTATGTTGGTAATTTTGAAGTGAAAAAAGCTGTAGGTTATGATGTCAGAATATATAAAAGATAAAGCTTAAGATATTAATAAAATTAATACTGAATTGTAGAAAAAATATATATCATCTTAAAATATATTAATAATTCGCTTTTTATCTTTTCAATCGTGTCTCCATAGTGTATTATTAATGAGCGTTACTTTCTTGTTGAAAAGTGTTTGAGAGTACGTGTATTATATTATAATTAAGCTATTTTAGCTGGAGGGTGGTGAGTTGTAATAGGCAAAAATTAAATCAATTTTAAGTCAATTTTAAATTAAATAGATACGTATAATATTATGGTTATATAAGTGAACCTGAGCAAATTATTAATTTTACTTCTAATGGTACTTATGGCCATACAAGATATAAACTTGACTTCAGCCCGTCTATATCAATTGGAACATACGAATCTGGAGCATCTATTGGATTAGATGTTGTTGGTGTAACTGACAAACGTACGACAGGAGTGGTAGTAAGATATGAATCGTAAAACTATTGTAACTTTTAAAATAATTTTAGCCGTTTTTCTAGGAATCTTAATCGATTATTCATTGTTTTTACTTTTTGAACAAGTTATTTTTGTTGTTGGTTCTACTGTGACGGTAGGCTTATGTGCATCTATTTTATATAATGAATGCAGTAAAAAATGATAATCAAAATGGTTCTCGTACGAACTTTGTGAGAGCTATTTAATTTTTTAAAATTAATAAGAAGATGTAGTTTAAGAGATAGCAAGATGTTATCTCTTTTTATTTTATAAGAAAAGAAAAAAAGTTTTGTAATATGTATAAAAATAAGAATATAAATACATTTGTTGCGATTGTGCTTAAATGGTGGTATATTATAAGCACAATCGCAACAAAATTTCTGGTGTGTATATTTACGATAAAGTTAGTGATATTATGAAGAAAGTAGATGTGGCATAAAGAGAGGGGATATATTATTGAATAAACCATCAATTATAAATTTTGATAAATTGATTAGCCCAGTAAAGTTAAAAGAACTATGTAAAGCTATTTCTGTGTTAGAGGCTATTATATGTCCTGAATGGGAGTTAAGGTATTACTCATACCAGCAAAATTGGGATAAAAACGAAGAACTTTGCGAAGTACGTAATAGTGAGGGTGATGCGGTGTTAATTCTATTTCAGCAAAACGGAATTTGTATTAATTGTTTTGATAAAACTTGTATAATAAACTCTCTGAGCAATGACGTTCAAGAAATTTCATTTGGTATTAAGCATGAATTACCCGAACAGTTTAGCGAATTTATCTTTGGCGAACCTGTAAAAAGTATAGGTACGACATTTTGCATTTGGTCAGTAAATGGCAGAAATTGGAAAGTTTGGAACAAAAAATTATTTGATGATGAAGATAAGTCGGCTGTAAAAAATTTACTAGAATTGTTTGATGGTAATCCGATGACTTACAAAAAGTGGGCTGAGGAGTATTATGAATGCGAATTAAATATTAAATATATTGAGGAAGTTTATAAAGGCAGTATTTTAAGTAAGGAAATAGTTATCGGTATAAATCCGAATTTTGACGATTATGAACAACTCAAAGCAGATTTAGCAGAAATAGGTTATAGTTATAATTTTTAATTAATGTATCAGTATTGTGTTTATTAATAACTCAACTTTCTCAGTAAAAAATCGACTTAAATTATTGAAATATCAACGAAGATTAACGATTAATATGGCTCTTGACATAGAAAATGCATCTTAATTATGCTATAATGTAGCTAGAGTGAATTAAATTTTAAAATGGGGAGGGATTAAATGTTTGATAAAAAGCCGATAGCGATAGGTAATAGTGATTTTGATGACATCATCAGACGTGGGGCATATTATTTTGATAAAACTAAATTTATTGAAGATGTTGTCAGTGACATTACCACAGTTAAATTAATTACCCGCCCACGTCGTTTTGGTAAAACGCTTAATATGTCAATGCTCAAATACTTTTTTGATGTTAAAGAAAGCACCAAAAATCGCGAGTTATTTAATGGTTTGTATATTGAAAATTCTGAAGTTTTTGCTAAACAAGGTCAGCACCCAGTACTATTTATCTCATTTAAAGACATTAAGGTTGATAATTGGACGAAATCTTATGATATGATAAAATATCTATTATCGAGGCTTTATAATGAATTTGATTTTCTTAATGATAATTTGAACAAGCTTGACCGGATAAATTTTGAAAATATTTGGCTGAAAACGGATTACTGTGAAATCGACATAGCGATTAGTTATTTATGCGAACTGGTAGCGAAACACTACGGGAAAAAAGTTGTCTTACTAATTGATGAGTATGACACACCGCTAATTTCAGCGCATCAACACGGTTATTATAAAGAGGCGATTAACTTCTTTAAAACTTTGCTGAGCACTGCTTTAAAAGATAATCCTTATTTAGAACTGGCAGTATTGACAGGGGTAGTCAGGGTTGCTAATGAAAATATTTTTTCAGGATTAAATAACATAGGTGTTTACAGTATTTTAGATAACGAATATGCCGATTCCTTTGGTTTAACTGAGACTGAAGTGATGCAAGCGTTAGATTATTATGAAATGAAAGAAAATATTGACGAAGTTAAGCTCTGGTATAACGGTTATAAATTTGGCGATATCAGTATTTATAACCCGTGGAGTATTACTAACTATCTTAATAAGGGTAAAATCGGTGTTTATTGGATTCATACTTCAGGTAATTATCTGATAAAAAAATCTCTAAAAATGACTAGTCAAAATGATTTTTCTAAACTGCAAAACCTACTTAGTGGTGGCTATATCAAACAGTCGATTGATAAACACACCAGTTTTGTCGATATGGATAGTGAGCTAATAAGCTGGGCGCTACTGTTATTTAGTGGTTATTTGACAATCGACCACCGAATTGATGAAAATAGAGTAGCTATTAAGCTAACTAATCGTGAAGTTCGCTCTTATTTTGCGAAAGAGTTTATTGAAGTAAATTTTGGTAAAGACGGAATGCTACAAGATATGTTGACCGCTTTACTACAGCAAAACTTTAATGAATTTGAGGACAATCTGCAAAAATTAGTAATGCAAAGTTTATCACCCTTTGACACCCGCAAATCTGAACTAGCCTACCATATGTATTTCTTAGGTTTAATTTCTTACTTAGGTGAAGATTACTATGTCACGTCGAATCAATACTCAGGGAAAGGCTTATATGACATTGCGATTGAGCCTAAAGAATTTAGCAAAGTCAAGACTGGTTTTATCATTGAGTTTAAAGTAGTAGATAAAGAACAAGAGTTAGAAAGTACTGTGGAAAAAGCACTTAAACAAATTAGAGATAAACAATATTATCACAATATGGAGCAACGGGGCGTTACCGAAGTGTACGGCGTGGCAATGGTATTTTGCGGTAAAGTGGTCAAAGTTAAGTTTGCCAAGATGCTATAAAATAACCCAAATACTAGAGTGGCTTAATTGTGTTTATTAACAATATCATTTAATTATGTACTTTTTTTGTAAAATCTGTTAATAAAATATAAAACTATTTAGGTTTAGCTGCTTGCAAAGTTTGTATTTAGAGTAGCAAAAAGGTTCGTCAATCCAAAGCAAGTCAGTTACTACCAAAGCTAGTAAATTACACATTGTTAAGTTAATTTTACTAAAATTAGTTAACCTTGACTTTAGTTAAAAGCTATTATATAATTTAGCTGTAATTAAGGCTAGATTATGGACAAAAAAGCTGGAGTTTCATTAATTTTATAAACTCGTTTTAAAAACATAATTTTGGTATAGGTTTTGTTGTGTAAAAGGAGAAATGATGAACTTAACTGTGGGGATTATTGCTGTTATTTTGTTTTTGGGAGCGTTAATTTCAGCTACTGTTAGCGGTAGCAAAAAGACTAATAAATTTACGAATATTGTGTCTGTTATAAATTTGATATATGCAATGTGCGTGATTTATGCGATGTACTTTGTAAATAATTCTAATGAGCTTATTAAAGTTGCGGTTGAGCAGGTTTATTTTAAATTTGCGATATTGCTTTATTTAGCTACATCGATTTTGGTGCTTTACCATAATTCATTTAGAAAAAGGTCGTATAATTAGATTTCTATTTTGAAATTAAGAGTGGTGTGCCATTCTTTTTTTTTAGATAATATTTGGTTATATTGCATAGTATGTTTTAGGCTGAAATTAGTATAAGACTAGCAAAATATATCAGCAAGGAATAGGAGAAAGAAATGACAGAGTATATTTTTAACAAAAATTTACAACAAGATTTTCATCGACTAAGTTGCAAAATCGTAGGCAAAAATAAAGTATTATATGTAGTTGATGAAAACGTGTATAAACATTATCGAGATATTTTTTATATAGATAATGAAAATACATTTTTAGCAATAGTAAAAAGTGGCGAGATGTCGAAGAGTTTTGACACTTTATATCACATTTATGATGCGTTGATTGAAAACAATTTTACAAGGTCGGATTATATATTTGCAGTTGGTGGCGGTGTAGTTGGTGATGTGGCTGGGCTTGCTGGTGCTACATATATGCGTGGTATGCGTCTTGTTTTTGTGCCAACAACTACTATTTCAATGATTGACAGTTCAATTGGTGGCAAAACAGCAATTAATTATTGTGGTTATAAAAATATAATTGGTTCATTTTATCAAGCCGACTATGTGATAACTGATGTTAATTTTTTAAAAACTTTAGATGAAGAAAATTTTAGAAGTGGTATAGCGGAGCTGGTCAAAATTGCAGCTATCAAAGATAGAGATTTATTTGACAGCTTGTTATTTGAACGTTTGGAAAACGACTCAGAAAATTTAGAGGCGTTTATTAGACGTGGTCAACTGCTGAAAAGAAATGTTGTCCAAAGCGATTTTATGGACAAAGGGGATAGAGAATGTCTAAACTTTGGGCATACTTTTGCACATGCGATTGAAAGTTCGCTTGGACTGCGTGGCGTTAGTCATGGCAAAGCGGTTGCAAAGGGGATGCTTATTGTTTCAAAGTTGGCTGCACAAAAAGGGATAATAGATATTGATGTTTATCAGAGTATCAGGTCTGCCCTTTGTAAACAAGGCATTGATACAGATTTTTATATAGATAAAAGTTCGCTTGTGCCATATTTTTATAAAGATAAAAAGGTAAAAGAGGGTTATGTTAGGGTAATCTTGGTTGATTATATCGGCAGTTGGTTTGTTCATAAAGTTAGCGTTTCTGATATAAAAGAGTTTGTAGGGAGTGACGATGAATAAAAAAGTCAAATTTAGCGATAGTGTGAGAGATAGTGAGATTACACCGCCATCATCAAAAAGTTATACGCATAGGGCGTTAATATCGGGGGCGGTTTTACGCAAAAAACTCAAGATTTACAACCCGCTGTTTTCAGATGACACGTTGGCAACGGTGCGAGCTTTGGAGCAGTTTGGTATAAAGTTTGATATTGCAACCGACCACATAATGATAAAACAGTCAACTGGTCTAACCAAGCCTGTTGCTCCAGTCAATGCAGGCGAAAGTGCAAGCACGCTTAGGATGTTGATACCGCTATCGCTGATGTTTGATGATGAAGTGATTTTCGATGGCGAGACGACACTTCGCCAGAGACCACTTCAAGCCTATATCAAATTTTTTGAAGATTATGGTATAAGTTATGATTATTGTGGCGAGCTACCTATTACAGTAAAAGGAAGTTTAAAGCAGACTGATTTGGCGATATATGGTTCGACTTCTTCGCAATATGTGTCGGGTTTGATTTATTATTTAACTGCTCTTAATCAAGATGCCAAACTGGAGATTTTGGGCGATATAGTTTCAAAAGGTTATATCGATATGACGATTGATGTGTTGAGACGTTTAGGGAAAGATATCAGGTTTACTGGCAATAATATTGAGCTTAAAAAAAGTAAGTTGAGTAATACAGATGAGTTTTTTGTAGAGTCTGATTTCTCAAATTCGGCATTTTATATTGCTTATGGTTTGATAAACCATCAAGTTAGTATCAAAGGTCTTAAGCCAAATTCTGTACAAGGCGATAGCAAAATTATTGATTTTGCTAAAAGTATGAATGGTAACTTGCAGTTTAAAGATGACAAGCTTTATATCTATCCTAGTCAGTTAAAAGCGCAAACGATTGATATTTCAGATTGTCCAGATTTAGCACCACCGCTTGCTGTATTGGGCGTTTTTGCTGAAGGCAAGACGATACTTACAGGAGCTGGAAGATTGAGAATCAAGGAAACAGACCGTATTAAGTCGATAGTGGAGGAGCTTGCTAAGTTAGGAGTAGCAATAAGCGAGCAAGGCGATGAGATACATATAATTGGCAAAAGCCAGTTAAAATCAGCGGTGGTAAGTTCGCGTAATGACCACCGCATAGCAATGATGTTATCAATAGTGGCAAGTAAAATAAAAGACGGAATAGAACTTGAAAATTCGGAGGCAGTAAGTAAATCTTATCCTGAATTTTTTGAAGATATAACAAAGCTAGGAGCTTATTATGAATAGTACCTTTGGTAAAAATATCACTTATTCACTGTTTGGCGAATCGCATGGCAAGGGTGTTGGTATAACGATACATGGACTTAGGGCTGGTATTAAAATCCCGACAGATTATATAGATGCGATGCTTAGTAAAAGAAAAACGGGTGGGAAGTTTGTTACCCCGCGTAAAGAACCGGATAATTACACGATTCTTTCAGGTGTTAGTGATGGTTATACTAATTCTTTTCCGCTAACTTTTTTTATTGAGAACAAAGATGCCAATTCTAAAGAGTACAAAAATTTTAGAGACACGCCACGACCTTCTCATTCGGATTATGTAAACTATTTGCAAAATGGTGAGCATGCAGAATTAAGGGGTTCGGGACATTTTTCGGGTAGGCTTACAGCACCGCTTGTCATAGCTGGAGCAATTATTTTGTCAGAATTAGAAAAAGAGGGTATCAAAATTGCTACTCGTATAAAGTCGGTGCTTGATGTTGTTGATGATGCTGAATTTAACTTGTCTGATGTGGCGGATTTAAGAACTAAAAGAATTCAGATGCTGAGTGAAGATAAAATTAGCAAGGTACTAAGCCTTATCGAAAAAGCACAGCAGAGTGGAGATTCACTAGGTGCAATGCTTGAAACTAAAGTTTTTGGTATGAAAAGTGGTGTGGGAAATCCGTTTTTTTACTCGGTAGAAAGCGTCCTTTCTTCGTTGTTATTTTCTGTACCAGCAGTTAAATCAGTTAGCTTTGGAAGTGGCGAAAAATTTGCTGAGATGACTGGTAGTAAGGCGAACGATGAATTTGTTTACGTTGATGAATTAGTAAAAACTAAGACTAATCATAGTGGCGGAATTAATGCAGGTATTAGCAATGGAATGGAACTTGTGATAAATACTGCGATGCGGCCAGCGACAAGTATAGCACTTGAACAAAATACGGTAAATTTAAAAACAGGCAAAAATGATAAAATAACAGTCAATGGCAGACATGACCCGCTTATAGCGATTAGAGCAGTTCCAGTTATTGAAAGTGTGACAGCGATTGGGATATATGAACTTTTACTTTCGGATAGGAGATGAAGATGATAGAAGAAAACAGAGCAAAGATAGACGAGATAGATAGACAGATTGCCAAGTTGTTATCTGAAAGATTTGAGCTAGTAAATGAGTTAGGTGATTATAAGAAAAAAAATGGTTATCAAGTTGTTGATGTGACTAGAGAATGTGCTGTTTTGAAAAATGTGACAAGCGGGTCAAAACAACATTTGGCTGGTTATATTGAAAATATATATACTAAGATAATAGCAGAAAGTGCTAAGCTCCAGAAAAATTCCAATTTGCATGCTAAACCAAAAGTTTTAGTTATAAATGGACCGAACCTTAATATGCTCGGTAAACGTGAAAAAGAACATTATGGCACTATCACTTATCAAGGTTTAGAAAAATTATTGGAGCAAACAGCTTGCGATTTGGGGTTAGAACTAGAGATATTTCAATCTAACTCTGAAAGCGAAATTATAAGTAAAGTGCAGACGGCAGATAAATATGCTGGACTTATTATAAATCCTGCTGCTTACACGCATACAAGTATTGCGATATTAGATGCCTTATTGTGTATTGATATACCAAAAGTTGAAGTTCATTTATCCAATATTGCCAAAAGAGATGACATTCGAAATGTTAGCATTACAGCTAAAGGAGTCGACTACTTAGTGGCGGGCATGGCTGAAAATTCTTATTTGAAAGCGTTGGAATTTTTGTCAATGATTTTGTAGATGTAGTAGTGTGTTGAGTTTGAAAAAATATATAAATATTTAGTGGAGAATACTTGATAAATCAATAAAATATGTTAAACTATAAACGACAAAATGATGAAAGGGAGGATTATTATGAAACATTGTTTTAAATTAACTTTATGGGTGCTTTCGATAGCATTATTTGTGGGTGTGTCATTAACAACTGCTATGGCGGATGAAAATGATAACAACGTAAAAATATATGTAAAAGGTAAGTTTTTAGAATCGGCTGATTATACTATAAAAGATAATAGAACTTTTTTACCTTTACGATTAATTGGAGAAACTTTAGGCTATGAAGTCCAATATATTAAGGATAGCCAAGAAATTGTTATAAGTAATACTTCAAAAACTATAAAAATGAAGTTAGGTCACAAGTCATATGCTATAAATGATAAAAAATTAGAGATGGATGTCGTGCCGTTTGTGGTCAATTCTAAGACTTTTGTGCCAGTGAGATTTATCGCAGAGTCTTTTGATGAACCAGTTGATTGGGACGGAATAAATAGGACTGTAATAGTTGCCAGTTTTATCGAACCGGATTTAACTATTGGAAAAGAAGTGGATTTAAAAACAGAAGAATTAGATTTTTCTTTACAATGTAGTGATGAGTTTGACAAAGCTATTGCGTATTCGGTAAAAAAAGATGCTGTACAATTCTTTGACTTATTTAATAAAGAAAAATCCGAAGATAAATCTTCAGGTTCTTTATTATGTGTATTGAAATCTAAATCTCCACAAACTGTAAATGTACCTGGAATTCTTTTAAATTATGATAATGGTATATACATAGAAGCGATTTTTGAGACTGGATTGGAGTATTCGTTAGCAACAAATGAATTTAAAGAAAACTATGAAAAGAGTAAAGAGATATTGCTTAAAGCGTTGAAAACGTTTAAACTTAAAAATAAATAAGGTGGTTTGCAATGCTTTTAGAAAGTATTTTTACAAATTTCTGGAGCAATTTATTGGTGCTTATTGTTTTTATGATATTTGTAGTAAAAGTAATTTATGAGCAAGTTTTGGCTAGTAAAATAAAATTAAAAATAAGCTTTAATAAAGTTATTCTCATGGTGCTCCTAGCAGTAAGTTTTATAGTTGGAATTGTGGGGATTACTTTAATACTTTTACCGTTAAGAAACATGGTTGATTCGATAACATTTGTTTTGCTTAAAATCGTATTATATTTGCTTTTTGCTTATGTGTTTAACAAGTTATTAAAGTTTATACGTGTTAAGGAGAGTAAGTGAAAATAGAACGGTATTTGGATGTGTTTAGAGTTATAGTGTAGTTATGTGAAATTATGTATTTTTATTTTGATAACAAGAATTAAAAGGGGAAGATAAATGAACTTGAAAAAGTTTGCAATAGGTTTAATTGTGATTGTGACATTATTTACCACAACGGCTTGTGATGATGGTAAAACTACCACAAGTAGTACAAATCAAGAAACTAAAACAAGCAAAGAAAGTGTTGCTGATGACCAAAGCAGTTCTTCAAAACAAGAAAATAACCAAGCAAACGTTTCCGATAAGGATGATGTTTCAACTACGACAACTGAAAAAAAATCAGCTAAGCAAACCGAGTATAAATTAGTGGAAAATTTTAAGGAATTTGGTAGCGATATTTATGCTGAGTATCTTACGATTGATATACCTGAGAATAGTAGACTTGGTATGTTTACGCAGTATGGTGGTTATATTTATTATGCAATAAACCATTTTGACGAAAAGTTAGATAGTTTGAAATATTCTGAAGTTTATAAATATAATATTGAAAGTAAGGAAACTAAAAAGATAATTACAATTAAAGATGCTATATTTGTGGGAGAAATTGCTGCAACAAAAGATTATCTTTATATCGACCAAATTTGTAGCGGGAAACAGATAGTGAAAAGGTATAGTTTAGATGGTAAAGAAGTTAAAATAATTTACGAAACTAAAACAGGACTTGATGAAATAGTCTTTGGTTTAGGTGGAAATGTCTTATCTTGGGAAATGTTCGAGGAGAAAGGTGAATGTAAGATACAAATAATTGATGAAAAAACGGGGCGTATAATCACTCCTAAACTTAAGGGTGAGGATGTTTTCATACCTGGTACAAGAATTGCGATGGTAAAAGATGATATAATAATACCACGTAAAAAAAGATATACTTATGCTATTTCTGAGTACAATATCAATACAGAACAGGAGAAAGAACTTTTTGAAGCAAAAATATCAGATTTAAACGCGTTGAAGGCAAATGAAAAATATGTAGGTTGCCAACTTGAAAATAGAAATGTTGTTGAGGTGTTGGATAGAAAAGGTAATCGTGTTACTAAAATTGACGTTAGGGATTATTATAATAGTTGTTTTTCGTTTAGTTTAATAGGGGATTATCTTTTTATTTCAACTACTAGTAGTGATATATTAGTATTTGATTTAAAAAATAAAACTTATAGTAAACTTGGTGAAACTTTTATGCCTGATAGAGTTAAAAAAGCAGCTAAATATCCATATAGATATCATTATACCTATGATACAAGAGATAATAAGTTTATTGTCGAACCGTTTATTGGTGGCGGGCGTGATGTAGCAGCAATTTGTCTAGTTGGTGTAAAAGAAAAGAGTGAGTAATTTAGATGTATAAGTAATATCGAACGTAGTTGGAGGTATAAATAAATGAACTTAAAAAACTTTGCAATTGGTTTAATTGTGATTGTAGCATTATTTACCACAACAGCTTGTGATAATAGTAAAACCACAAGTGGTACAAGTCAAGAAGCTAAAAATAGCAAGGAAAGAGTAGCTAATAAGGATAATGTTTCAACTACGACAACTGAGAAAAAATCAGCTAAGCAAACCGAGTATAAATTTGTGAAAGATTTTAAAGAGTTTAGTAGTGATATTTATGCTGAGTATTTTGCGATTGATATACCTAAAAATTCTAAATTGGGTATGTTTACGCAGTATGGTGACTACGTTTATTATATGGTTAAGCATTTTGACGAAAAGACGAGCGATTTGCAGTATGTTGATGTTTATAAATATAATATTGAAAGTGGGAATACTAAAAAGATAATTACAATTAAGGATGCTACATTTGCGGTAGAAATTTCAGCAACAAAAGATTATCTTTATATCGACCAAACTATTGACGGGCAGATGATTGTAAAAAGGTATGATTTAGATGGTAAAGAAGCTAAAACTACGTACGGTACAAACACTTATTTTAGTGATTCAATCTTTGGTTTAGGTGGTAATACACTCTCTTGGTATAGTTTTGAAAAAGAGGCAGGGTCTGAGATACAAATAATTGATGAAAAAACGGGTCGTATAATCACACCAAAACTTAAGGGTGAGGATATTTGCATACCTGGTGCGAGAATTACGATGGTAAAAGACAATATAATAATACCTCGTAAAAAAAGATATAACTATGCTTTTTCTGAGTACAATATCAATACAAAACAGGAGAAAGAACTTTTTGATGTATATATATCGAAATTAAATAATTATAAAGCTAATGAAGAATATGTAGGTTGGGGAATCCAAAATGAACAGATAATTGGTGTTTATAATAAAAAAGATAAGAGTATTTCTAAAATTAAGTTGTACGAATATTACTTGCATTATTTCTCTTTTAATTTGATAGGTGATTACCTTTTTGTGTCAACTGATGGAGATGATATATATGTATTCGATTTGATAAATAAAACTTATAGTAAGTTTGGTGAAACTTTTATGCCTGCTAAGGTTAAAATATCACTTGATTTTCCGTATAATTACAGTTATACCTATGGTACAAGGGATAATAAGTTTATTGCCGAACCTTTTATTAAAGGAAGGAAAGATGTAGCAGTAATTTGTCTAGTCGGTGTAAAAGAAAAAGGTGAGTAAATTTATAGTTATAGGTAAAGTGAAACTTTAAAATTTTAAGAATTTATTAAAAGGGTAAACGTTGTCAGAAACTGCTATTGGCACATTCGTGTGTTTTGGCTTTTTAACAGCGTTTATTTGTATAAAATATAGTTGTTAATTATTCGTGGTAGGTGTATAATCATAGTTAACAGTGTTGTAGTTTAGCATAGTTGTATTTATAGTGAGGTGTTAGTGTGAATTCTAAAAGCGAAAAGCATTGTGAAAATTGCCTTAAATTGTTGACTTGTCGAGATGATTTTGTGGTTGTGGGCAATGTTAGTTTTAAAAGTTATTGTAAAAATTGTTATGCAGATTTCACTCTTTTTAAAAGGTGTTTAATAACAAGAATTGATGATTTATATTTTATATTTGCAGCAATCGTTATGACGTTGCATTTGTTTTATTCTTTTTACGTATTTACAATTAATCCGCCAAAAGATATGCAAACATTGAGCGTGTTTTATCAGATTGTAACGGTGTTAGTGCTATTGTTGTTATATAGCAGGGCAAGTTATTCAGTTGTGGTGCTGGCATATTGTATGTCGGCTATTAAACTGGCGGAATTTCAAGGCGATATTGTTGGTACAATTGGTAGTGGCTTATATTTTGCGGTATTTTTATGGCTTATTTGGCGCGCGAAGTACTATCAATATAAAGAATTTGGCGATTTATATGCCTAGTTTGTGTTTTTTACAGGTTGAAGATATTTATGTTAGATACTTGAAAAAAAATTGAATTTAGTTTATAATGAAACAAATCAGTGATTAAGGACGGTTTTTTAAAGGTTGATATTTAGCGAGACGCATATGGTGGAAGGCGTTATATCATATAAAAAACTTACTACCTTATAGACATCTTAATAGGATGCGGTGACCACGTTATAGTTAATTAAGCGGTAGCATAAGCTACAATTTGGGTGGAACCGCGGGTTAGACTCGTCCCTTGCAATAAAAATTGCTAGGGGCGTTTTTATTTATTTTGATAAATTTAAAAAGACGGAGGCGGAAATGAAAGTTACATTAAAAGGCGGAGACGTTAGAGAATATGATAGACCGATGACTGTCAGAGAGATAGCTTTTGACATCAGTGAGGGTCTTGGTAGAAATATGCTGGGTGGCGTTTCAAATGGTCAGATACTTGACCAACGAACTGTTATCGATAGCGACATGGAATTACAAATTGTTACTTGGGAAGATAAAGAAGGTAAAAGTGTGTACTGGCATACTTCTACACATATGCTTGCCCAAGCGATTAAGCGATTATTCCCAGGTGTAAAGCTTGCGATTGGTCCAACAATTGAGCAGGGTTTCTTCTATGACTTTGAATATGAAAGACCATTTACAGAAGATGATTTTGAGCTAATTGAGGCGGAAATGAAAAAAATTGCTAAAGAAAAGCATGATATTGTTCGTTTTGAACTGCCAAGAGAGGAGGCTCTTGCTTATGTTCAGAAACAGGAAGAACCGTTTAAGGAAGAACTTGTTAACGAACTGCCTGAGGGTAGCGTAATTTCTTTCTATACACAGGGTGAATTTACAGATTTATGTCGTGGTCCTCACGTACACAATACTAAAGAAATCAAGGCTATCAAGCTGATGAAGGTATCGGGCGCTTACTGGCGTGGTGATGCTGATAACAAGGTGCTTACAAGGGTATATGGTATATCATTCCCTAAAAAGAAAATGCTTGATGAGTATCTGTTTAAACTTGAAGAGGCGAAAAAGAGAGACCATAGGAAACTTGGTAAAGAGCTTGGCATTTATACAATGTTTGAAGAAGGTCCAGGGTTCCCGGTGTTTTTACACAATGGTATAATTCTTAGAGATTTGATTATAAATTACTGGAAAAAATTGCATGTTAGAGATAATTATATGGAAATTTTAACTCCTACTATGCTTTCAAAGGATTTATGGCTTACTTCAGGTCACTGGGGTCACTACAAGAAAAATATGTATATAAGCGAAATTGATAATGAAGAGTATGCAATAAAACCAATGAACTGTCCGGGCGGAATTTTAGCTTATAAACAGCAGATGGTTTCTTATCGTGATTTACCAATGAGGGTTGCTGAACTTGGTTTGGTACATAGACACGAGATGAGTGGTGCATTGCATGGACTTTTAAGGGTAAGAAGTTTCACGCAAGATGATGCGCATATTTATATGCTACCAGAGCAAATCAAAGATGAAATTATTGGTGTAGCAAAGATGATGGACGAGATTTATACAAAGTATGATTTCGCATATCATATTGAACTTTCAACACGACCAGAAGATTTCATGGGCGAAGTTGCTGATTGGGATTTTGCTGAGGAGCAGTTAAGACTTGCTTTGGAAGAGTTAGAGCTTGATTATATTTTAAATGAGGGCGATGGTGCGTTCTACGGACCAAAAATTGACTTCCATATAAGAGACTGTTTGGATAGAACTTGGCAGTGTGGTACAATTCAGCTTGACTTCCAGCAACCTAAAAACTTTGAGTTAGAGTATATTGCGCCAGATGGAAGTAAGCAGAGACCGATAATGATTCATAGAGCGATGTATGGTTCGATTGAGCGATTTATTGGTATCTTGATTGAAAACTATGCGGGTGCTTTCCCAACATGGCTTGCACCAGTGCAGGTAGCTGTTATGTCTATATCAGAAGATTTCAATGAGTATGCTACATTTGTGTATGATGAATTACGCAAAGCTGGTATCAGAACAAAATTAGATATTAGAAATGAAAGAATTGGCTATAAGATTAGAGAATGGGCTGTTCAGAAGTTGCCTTATCAGATTATTGTGGGTAAAGAGGAAATGGATAACAAAACTATTTCAGTTCGTCCGCGTGGTCAGGTTAAGAATGTAACGTTTGACTTGAATGAATTTATCTCGAAAGTCAAGGAAGAAAGCATATACTAATCGTAATTTTAGCCATTAAAATGGAATAAAAGAGAAATAGCTAGACTTGACTATTAGTTGTTTAGATTGTGCTAGCTATTTCTTCTTTTAGTACAGATTATTTACTTGGTAGTGACTAGTTAGTGCTTTGGGTAAGTAGTTTGGTTAAGGTTAAATAGAGGTAGTTATGTTAGAAAATAGTTTAAAAATATTAGAATACGATAGGATACTTAGAACGATAAAAGATTTTGCTGTATCAAACACAGCTAAACAAAAAGCACTTAATCTAAGACCTATGATAGATAAAGAAGAAATAGAGTTTGAGTTAGACAAAACGGCTGAGGCTTTTGAAATACTTATGAAAAACAGCAGTTTTCATATATCGAATATTCCTGATATATCGGAAAGTTTAAGTTTAGCGAAAGTAGGTTCAACTCTCAGCATGTCAATGTTGTTAGCGGTAGCGACAGCTGTAAGAACGATGAGACTAATGGTCAAATCTGTCAAATCGGCTCAAACTGACAAATTTAAAACTCCATATCTAATGGAGATGACTGCAAGAATTGGTAAATTCAAAGAACTTGAAGAAACGATTTTTATGGCGATAATCAGCGAAGAAGAGATGTCAGACAATGCATCTAGCAGTTTAAAAAGAATTAGAAGAAGTATCGAGAGTAAAAAAGAGTCGATTCGAAATAAATTAGAAAGCCTAGTTACTTCAAGTGAAATGAGTGGATATTTGCAAGATAGTATAGTCACTTTGCGTGGAGACCGTTTTGTTGTGCCTGTAAAATCGGAACACAAGGCAAAGGTAGTCGGTTTAGTGCATGATAAAAGTCGTGGTGGCGGTACTTTCTACATTGAGCCAGAAATTGTTGTGAATTTAAATAATGAGCTTAAATCGCTGTATGTAGACGAGAGGCAAGAAATCGAAAGGATACTCCAAGAACTGAGTAAAAAAGTAGCTGAGAAAAGACAAGAGATTGAAAGTTCTTATGTTGAGTTGTGCGAGATAGATTTTATATTTGCAAAAGCTAAATTGGCACACAAATATAATTGTTTTAAACCGCAAATTACCGATAAAAAGCAGATTGTATTAAAAAAGGCAAGGCATCCGTTATTGGAGGCTAAAACAGTTGTGCCGCTTGATTTTAATATCGGGGAAGATTATAACGCTGTAATTATAACAGGACCAAATACTGGTGGTAAAACTGTTTCTTTGAAAACGATAGGTTTACTTACAGCAATGGCGTTGTCTGGGAACTTTGTACCTGCTACAATGTCTAAATTTGGTATTTATCAATATATCTTAGCTGATATTGGCGATGAGCAGAGCATCGACCAAAACTTATCGACTTTTTCATCGCATATGAAAAACATTGTCAATATGCTTGATATGTCTTCGGAGAAAGCCTTGCTTTTATTTGACGAGTTAGGAGCTGGTACAGACCCAACAGAGGGAGCTGCACTTGCGATATCGATACTTAGTAGGGTGCAACGTGATAAATCAACAATTGTAGCGACTACTCACTATTCGGAGCTTAAGCATTTTGCATTGCAAACCGATGGTTTTATCAATGCGAGTGTTGAATTTGATGTTGATAAATTAGCGCCAACTTATCGTTTGTCAATCGGTGTGCCGGGTCGGTCTAATGCCTTTGAAATAAGTAAAAGACTTGGCTTGAAAGCTGAAATTATTGAAGATGCTAAAAATAGTATAGAAACGCAGGATATCGAGTTTGAAAATATACTTACAAGTATTGAAAAGTCAAAACTTGAGGCACAAAGATACAGCGATGAAATGAAACAAAAACTTTTAGAAATTAAGAAAAAAGAAGAACGATTAAATGAACGAACTAAAAAACTGGAAAGCCGAAGTGACAAGATAATAAATTCTGCGAAAGAAGAGGCAACAAGACTTGTTAAAGAGGCTAGAGAAATAGTGGATGAGGCGATTAAAAATTCTAAAAAGTTAAAGTCTAACGATTCTAAAGAAGTGCTTATGATTAAGCAAAGCTTAACAGCTGTTGAAAATAAAAACAAAAAGACTTATAGCAACGCTGTTGAGATAAAAGGTAAAAAACCTAAAGAATATAAAATTGGCATGGATTATTTTGTCAAAAGTTTAAATCAGATTGCTACACTTACTGAGTTTTCAAAAGAGAAAAATACCGCTAAGGTTAAGGCTGGTATAATTTCTTCGTATGTTGATTTAGATGAGCTTTATATTGTCAATAATGAAAAGCAAAAAGTTTCGAAAAACTCAATTTTTGTTGCCAAAAATTCGATGGGTTATGGCACGTCGGTTAATGTAACTAAATCGGGAAGAATGGAAATAGATTTGCATGGTAAAGATGTGTTGCAAGCCTTGCATGAGGTTGATAAATTTTTAGACGAGGCTCTAGTTTCGGGCATGAATAATGTGCGTGTTATTCATGGTGTAGGTAGTGGTAAATTAAAACGAGCGATTCGTGAACATCTAAAGAAACTAAGTTTTGTTAAGGGTTATCGAGATGGTGGCGAACGTGAAGGTGGAGCTGGAGTGACAGTAGTTAGATTTAAGTAAATCACTAAAATAGGCAGGGTTAACGTTTTGTCTGTCTGCGAAAGCCAAGCAATGAGCAGAATAAAATTCTACAGATATTTAGCAAGCCGCTTGTATAAATATTTTGTAGAATTTTATTTTATTGAGAGCGGAAGCTTGGACGACCGACCTGACGCATTGTATAACTACAAGGAGAACTGTTTTGAGTAAGTTAAAAATGTTTTTTAAAAGAAAAAGGTTGATGCTATTTTTGATGCTGGTGTTGGCGGTCGTAAATTCTGCTGTTATTGTTATTGTGCCTTATTTTGAAGGTCTGGTTATTAATACGCTGATTTCGGGTGATAAAGCTGGCATTTTTGTTTATATCTGTTTGGCTATGGTGCTAATATTTGCTGTGAAGCTTATAATCTCATATTTTTTGTCCAAATTGATATATGTTTATATACCTAGATTGGAATTGGAGTTAAATGAATTGGTGCTGGGCGAACTTTTGGAGAAGGACGCTTTTGAGATTATGAAGTTTGATGGTGCATCGTTGAATAAAAGAATTAGTGAAGATGTAGGTTCGGTTATCAACTTTAAGTTTTCGGTTATTCCCAAATTACTATCGTCGATAATTTTGATATTATCAATTTCCTTAGTGATTATTAAGGTTAAACCGATTATGTTTTTGTATTTTATTGCTATTGTTATAATTTATGCTCTTATTTATACGTTTAATAAAAAGAAATTATATGATATTTTCTATGAAGTGAGGAGTAAAAGTGATGTCTATAATGCTATTCGAAATTCTAACTATATGAGATTAATCACTATAAAAACGCAAATGCTTAACAAGTTTGAAAAGGATAGATTGCAGACTAAAACCGACGATTTGTTAAAGGTAATGGATAAAGATTTTGAGTTAAATTATATTTTGTCAACTTTGAAAATTGTTGTGGTATCTATTTCGCAATTTGTATTTTTTATAGTGGGTGGTCTTGCTGTTGTGCGTAAAAATTTAAGCGTTGGCGTTTTTACGGCAGTTATTCAATATTTTGGTGAGTTTATCAATTGTTTAGAAAGTTTTTTTACATTTGGTGTCGAGCGTCAATCTTATATGGTGGCACAAAATAGATTGTATGAAATTTTGAATATGCAAGATGATGTTGAGGGTAGCAAGATTGTGACTGAACTAAAGTCTTTGGAATTAGAGGGTTTCAATGCTTATTATCAAGATGATGCTTTACTTTATGCGGATAATTTAACTAAAAAATTTACAAAAGGAAATTTGTATATTCTAAAAGGGAAAAATGGTTCGGGCAAGACTACTTTACTAATGAATTTACTTGGTGTTTATCAAAATAAATCAGTTGGTAATATTATGGTAAACGGTACTAATTTGTGTGATGTTAACAAAAAACATTTCAGAGAGCATGTTGTCAGTTTTATGTTTCAAAATAGCTTTCCAGTGTCAATATTGCTTAGGGAGTATTTAACTGCTTTTATAACGCAAGATGATATGCAGGAAGTGTTGAAGAAACCTGAGTTTAAAACAGTTTTTAAATCTTCTAGTTTTGATTTATCAATGTGTTTGGATAAAAATTTAGAAGAATTATCTGGTGGCGAAAGACAACTCGTTAACTTGTTTGCAACACTTAGTAAGCAGGGGTCTGAACTGATTATTTTAGACGAACCACTTGTTAATGTGGCTAGTGATTTACGTTACGCGGTGCTTGCTTTGATAAAAAATATTGCAAAGGAAAAAATTGTGATTATTGTGACCCACCATGACTTAGATGTTGATAATGCGGAGATTTTAGAAATTGTTTAGAGCTAATAGGTAATTACAAGAGGCGAACTGGTTATTGTATGATTAATGGTATATATGATTTGTCGAGGTAGTGGCAACTTAATTAAGCAAAATATTTGTTGATATCTCTGTATTTTGTAAAGATTTTGCTTTTTTAATTTATTATAGTAACAACTATCTCAAGCTTGGTCCAAGCTTACTGGTTAATCATTGTAAAATTAATGTTACGAATAGCATAGTGCCACGAAATTTTCTTTACTTTTTGTCGTAAATTTGATAGTATATAAGGGGTAGAAAAACGGAAAGGATGAAAAATGGAAAAGAAAATATTTGCAAAAGTAGACGGTAGAGAACTTACAAATCAACATATAGATTATTATAAGTTACAGATGGGTTCAAGACAAGCTATGGAGTTTCAGTCTCCAGAGGGTGAGGAGAAACTTAAAAATGAAATTATTAACCAAGAATTATTTTATTCGAGTGCCTTAAAAGAGGGTTATGAGAATGAGGAGCTATTCCAAAAGCAATTAGAAGAATTAAGAGTGCATTTGCTTAAAACATATGCAATAAGCAAATTAGTTAATTCTGTAAAAGTTTCAGATGAGGACTTGCAGGCACATTATGAGCAAAATAAAGCGATGTTTATGTCACAGGAAACTGTTAAGGCTAGTCACATCTTAGTAGCTGATGAAGAAAAGGCAAATCAGTTATATGATGAGATTGCTGGTGGCAAGGACTTTGCTGAAGTGGCTAAAGAAAATTCAACTTGCCCTTCAAAAGAGCGAGGTGGCGATTTAGGATTTTTTGGACGTGGACAAATGGTTCCAGAATTTGAAAATGCTGCATTTGCTTTAAATGTTGGTGAAGTTTCAAAACCTGTAAAATCACAATTTGGTTATCATATAATTTTATTAGCTGATAAAAATGATAAAAAACAATTAACATTAGACGAAGTAAGACCTGAGCTTGAAAAACAGTTATTACTTACTAAGCAAAATGAGGCGTTCTACAACAAGGTTGAAGAACTTAAGCAAGAGTTTACGGTAGAACGTTTATAAAGTGAAAAGACGAAATAAAAAACTTTGGCTTAGTCTAATAACTTTTATTTGTTTAGCGATTGGTGGTATCTTTTTTAATGATACCACCAGTTCTAAACCAGGCGATTTAGAAAAAGTTTATGTGGTCAGAGTGATAGATGGCGATACGATTGTTGTAAAAAGACAGAACAGCAAAAATGAAAAAATTAGGTTTATCGGTGTAAACACTCCTGAAATCGGGCAAAAAGGATACAAACAAGCGACAGATTTTACGAAAGATTTATTACTTAAAAAAACAGTTTATTTGGAAAAAGATGTGTCAAATCGAGATAAGTATGGTCGTTTGCTTAGATATGTGTGGTTGGAAAATAAAACAGATGATTACCAGAATAAAACAATAAACCACCTGTTAAAAACTAATGGACTTGCCAAAGATATGTGGATGAAACCTAATCTTAAATATAAATCTTTAAAGTAATTGATAATAAAAGCGGATAATTTTAGATATAATATAAAGGACACAAAATATGAAAAGAAAAATATCAAATTTATTTCCTGAAGTACCTTCAAAGGTGGGATTAAATGAGTACTCTCTTAAATTTGATAAAGAGAGAGAAGATGAATATAACAAAAAGACAATGGATATACTGGTTAGCCAAAAACGAGCAGGTATTGCCTTTGGTATAATATTGTTTTTGGTATTTTCAATGGTTGACTATTTAATGGTACCTAAGCTTGATGCTATGATGTGGGTTTTTAAATTTTCAATAATTGTACCAGTTTTTGCAGTTGGCTATATTCTGACATATTTTAGTGTTGTGAAGCGGAATCTCGGTTATACGATTTCGATGCTCATGGTAATAGTTTCGGGGATACATTTTTTCTCGTTGACCTATATACCGAGTGACATTTTATCTAAGTATTATTTAAGTTTTATTATACTGCTGATTTATGCTTTTACCTTGATGAAAGTTGATTTTGTGTCCAGTTCAATTATGCTCACTTTCATGTCCGCGCTTTATGTAGTGTTTATAGTTTCGCTTGATTCGATTTTTACATCTGAGAAAATAGCGAGCAGTGTGTTAGTCTTTATTGTGTTGTTGATTGGTGTGATTTATTTATATCAGATAGATTATATGAAACGTAGGTGTTTTGATATTGACCAAAAAACCAAGAAACTACTTAAACAAATTAAAAGTAAATCTGATGTCGAGAGTAAAAATGATGAAAAAGATGTAACTCCTGTTAAGGCAGAAGACACTAAAGCACCAGATGAAAAAGCAGTGGATAAACCAGTTACTAAAAAAACAGATACGGAAAGTAAATTGACTGTATCAGAAAAACAAGCTATGCTTGAGCATTTTAACTATGAAAAAGCTAGACTTACTGATAATGCGTTGTTCAAAGTAATCAAGTCACTACCAAATGTTTGCTGTGTGGTTGATGAAAATAGCGTTATAAAGTATGCGTCAGCACAATTTGCTGAAACTATTATTGGTAATGTCAAAAAAGATAGAAAAAACAACTTTGCTGATTATATTAATAAACTTGATAGAGAGAGATTTCAAGAAAGTGCTAGAAAGAAACACCGTGACAAAGAACTTATCAAAAAGACATTTTCTGTTAAAGAAAGTTCGGGTAAGTACACTAATTTTCAACTAGCTGTAAGTAACATGAAAGGCGATAAAGGTGAGTTATACTATATAATTTTCCTAGAAAGCGAACAAGTTACTGAAACAACAATTCAAGCTCCAAAAGATACCCAAAAATATTCTAAAGAAGACAAGATACTTTTGGCGAATTTTGAAGAATTAAAGAAAAAACAAGCTAAACTCGAACTTGATTATGATGATGTAATTTCTGATAATAAGAAATTGACTACCAAAAATTCTATGTTAATGGCAGACCTTGATAATGTCCGTGAAAAAATGCGAGTGTTAGCGTTACAAAAAGATGATGAAGAAACAACTAAAAACGAAGATGAAATAAGGATTATGAATCGTATAGCATCTTATTATGCTAATCAGATAACTCGTTATCAAAGAGAGCTAATCAAGATACTAGAAGAATCATTCTTGAGAATAGCAGAAATACAAGACAGGGATTTTGTGGAGGGATATTATCTTGATAACAAGCAAAATCTTTTAAAGGCACTTTATCAATCCGGTGCGGTGCAGTTTAGAATAGAACTTTATGAGTATTTACTAAATGCTAAGCCAGTTGAAAATCCTGCTCCAGTTGAACTAAGGAGCTTGTTACAAAATTCATTGACTAAGCTAGCTAGGTACTTTGAATATACAGAAAACGTGGTTGAAGTAAGTTGTCCGAAAGATTTGGTTATCAAAAGTCCTGCAAGGTCGATTGAACTTATTGTACAGAACTTTGTAATAACAAGTTTGTATCTAATAATTTCAAAAGGTGTAGACGGACTAATTTCGGTCAATGTAATTGACGATAGGTCAAAAATAATAATTGAATATAAAGATAATGGTAAAAAATTTGAGCCATATTACTATGATTTGATAAACGTAGATAAGATTGACTCAAATATTCTAAGTGTGAACGGTATAGAGTTTTACTTAGCGAAAGAAATCATTAGAAAAGAATTAAAAGGCGAAATTGAAATTATAAAGGATTCACAGTTTAACAAAATTAAAATTTCGTTTTACAAATAGACGGCAATAAATTTTAATAAATTTAACAAAACGAGTTGGGAGACAAAACTATGGGAATGAAAGAATGGCTTAATAATAAGTTTCATAAAAAGGAAATTGCAAAGCTAGAAAAAAGGGTTGAGCAGATAGAGGCTTTAGAACCAAAATTTAAAGCTATGTCTGACAATGAGCTTAGAGCATTTTCGGATTCTTTGCGTGAAAGAGCAAAAGCTGGCGAAAGCGAAGATTCATTATTGAATGAGGCATATGCGGTAGTAAGAGAATCATCAGTTAGGGTACTTGGTAAAAGACATTACCCTGTACAGTTGATGGGTGGTATTATACTAAATAGCGGTAATATTGCCGAGATGAAAACTGGTGAAGGTAAAACTTTGGTGGCAACCTTGCCGTCGTATTTGAATGCACTTTCAGGTAAAGGTGTGCACGTTATCACAGTCAACGACTATCTTGCTAAGCGTGATAGGGACTGGATGGGTAAGGTTCACGAGTTTTTGGGACTTACAGTTGGTTGTATTACTAACGATGTAAACGGTGCTAGACGTAAAGCACAGTACGATTGTGATATCACTTATGGTACAAACAATGAATTTGGTTTTGACTATCTAAGAGATAACATGGCGGTTTCAAAAGACGGACTTGTTCAACGTGAACTAAACTATGCAATCATTGACGAGGTTGACAGTATCTTGATTGATGAGGCAAGAACACCACTTATAATTTCGGGTAGTGGCGTAAAACCTACTGATATGTATGCAAAAGCCAATTCGTTTGCGTTAAGTTTAATCAAAGAGACAGATTACACAATTGATGAAAAAGCAAAAAATATCATCCTTACTGACGAGTCTGGTGATAGAAAAGCTGAAGAATATTTTGGAATTGATAACCTTGGTGATGCTGAAAATATTGAAATTTCTCACCATATTAAACAAGCGCTATACGCTGTATATATGATGAAACGTGATATTGATTATGTAGTAAAAGATGGCGAGATTTTAATAGTTGATGAGTTTACTGGTCGACTTATGCACGGTAGAAGATACTCTAACGGATTACACCAAGCTATCGAGGCAAAAGAAGGTCTTGAGATTAAAAAAGAATCGCAAACTTTAGCAACTGTAACACTACAAAACTATTTCAGACAATACAATAAGTTATCTGGTATGACAGGTACTGCTAAGACTGAGGAAGACGAGTTCCACCATATCTATGGTATGGATGTAACAGTTATCCCAACTAACAAGCCTATCATAAGAGATGATAAGAGTGATATTGTAATGGGTAGTGTTAAGGCTAAATACGAGAGAGTTGTACAAGAGATAGTTGAAAGACACAAAACTGGACAGCCAATATTGGTTGGTACTATTTCGATTGAGGCATCAGAGCTATTATCGCTAATGCTTAAACGACAAGGCATTAAGCATGAAGTCTTGAACGCTAAGCAACACCTTAGAGAAGCGGAAATTGTTGCGCAGGCAGGTCGTTATGGTTCGGTTACAATCGCAACTAACATGGCTGGTCGTGGTACGGATATTGTACTTGGTGGTAACCCTGAGTTTATGGCGTTGAAAGAGATGCGTAAAAGAGGTTACACTGATGATGTGCTAAATATGGTGGTTTCACCATTTGTTGTGGAAGAAATAAAAGATGCTCAAGAAGAGTATAAGCAAATTTATAAAGATTTTGCAAGTGAAACTAGTCGAGAAGCTGAAAAAGTTAAAAAAGCTGGCGGACTTGCGATACTTGGTACAGAAAGACACGAGTCAAGACGTATCGACAACCAGTTGAGAGGTCGTGCTGGTCGACAAGGTGATGAGGGTTCTACTCAGTTCTTTGTATCAATCGAAGACGATTTGATGAGACTGTTTATGTCAGACCGTATGAAAAATATGATACAAAAAATGGGACTGAAAGATGACGCGGAAATTGAAGTCGGCATGGTAAGTAAGTCTATCGAGTCAGCACAGACTAAAGTTGAGGCGCGTAACTTTGATATTCGTAAAAACGTCCTTCAATATGATAACGTAATGAATAAGCAAAGAGAGATTATCTATGGCGAAAGACAAAGAGTGCTACTAGGTGAAGATGTTCACGAGCATATTTGGTCAATGGTTGAGGAGTTTGTTGACCAGAGTATAGCATCATATTTTGGAGCGACTGATTATATAGAGGACTGGAATGTTAAAGGTCTTGAAGCGTCACTTCATGAAGTGTTATTTGTTGAAGGTATCGAGCTTGAGATAGATGACCACACTACAAAAGAAGATGTAAGACAGTTCATTTTAGGAAAAGCTAAAGATTATTATGAGAGATTAGAAGAACGTGTTACATCAGAAAAAATGAGAGATATTGAGCGATTTGCTTTACTTCAAACTGTTGATAGCAGATGGATAGACCATATTGATGCTATGGATCAGTTAGAGCAGGGTATCGGACTTAGAGCGATTGGTCAGATAAATCCAATTCAAGCTTATCAGACAGAAGGTTTTGATATGTTTGATGAGATGATTGGTGATATTAAAGAAGAAACAATCCAGTTAATTTATCACGCAGATGCTGACCTTGATACTGAGGTTAAAGAAACAGCTAAGATTGAAGCTGCATCGCATGGTAAAACTAAAACTAAGACTATTAAGCGTAGCGAGGCTAAAGTTAGCCGTAATGCGCCTTGCCCTTGTGGAAGTGGTAAAAAGTTCAAAAAATGTTGTTTTGAGAAATTAGAAGAAAGTAATTAAAATGATATATTTTGAAGAAGTAAAAAAAGAAATTAAAGAATACGACCCCATTATCGAAGATATAAGGAGTTTTCTTTGACATTGAGGGTCTAAAAGAAGAACTTGCTATTTTGAATAAAAGCATGCTTGATGAGGCTGTATGGTCTGATGCTGATGAATATGCAAAAGTTTCTAAAAGACATAATAAAGTTGCTAAATTAATACAGTCCTATGAGGATATAGTAGACTTGCGTGATGAAGTTGACTTGATGTGTGATATATCGCTCGAAGAAAAGACAACAGAGCATAAAGCTGATATAAAAGAAAAAGTCAAAAATCTAAGTGAACTTTGTCACGATATAAGTCTAAAAAATCTGCTCAGGGGCGAATATGATGAAAATAGTGCTATCTTGTCAATTCACGCTGGTAGTGGCGGGCGTGATGCGATGGATTGGGCAGGTATGCTTGAAAGACTGTATATTAGATGGGGAGAACGTTCTAACTATAAGGTGAAAGTTTTAGACGAGCAGTACGATGTGGGCTATGGTCTAAAAAGTGCGACACTTAAAATAACGGGCGACTATGCTTATGGTTATTTAAAATCAGAGAGTGGCGTGCATCGGATAATTAGAATATCGCCATTTGATACGCTATCCAGACGACATACAGCCTTTGCGGCAGTCGATGTACTTCCCGAAATAGAAACCAAAGACCTACCTAAGATAAACGAGTCTGATTTGAAAATTGACCGATATCGTGCATCGGGTGCTGGTGGTCAACATATTAATACGACTGATTCAGCGGTTAGAATTACACATATACCAACAGGTATAGTTGTACAATGTCAAAGTGAAAGGTCGCAGATTACAAATAAAGAAACAGCGATGAAAATGCTTACTGCAAAGTTAGTTCTTTTACGAGACCAAGAGCATTTAGAAAAAATTGAAAATCTTAAAGTTGATGCGTCGGAAATCAGCTGGGGAAGTCAAATCCGTTCGTATATATTCCACCCTTATCAGATGGTAAAAGACCATCGGACAGGGGTTGAAGTTGCGAAAGTAAAGGATGTAATGGATGGCGAAATATCTGATTTTATTGATGCGTATCTTAGACTTTAGTAAATAAATTAGTAGTAGAGGGAAAAACTGTGAAAATTGTGATTAGTGATTTAGATGAGCTTTCGGTTTTTGCAAAAAGTTTATCGCAAGTAGTAAGGCCTGGACTTACTATCAATTTAGTAGGAGAAATTGGAGCTGGTAAGACAGCTCTTACTAAACTGCTACTACACCATTTAGGTGTGACAGACGTTATCAAAAGCCCAACTTATACTATTGTTAATCAGTATGATGTCGATAAATTTAGGGTTTACCATGCTGATGTTTATAGAATTGTAGATGAAGATGAACTTTACAATATTGGCTTTGAAGATTATTTCTCTAGAAAGACAGCTATGATAGTAGAGTGGGGCGATATGTATCGTGACTATATCAAAGAACTTAGTTTTGATTATATGGAAATCGAAATTAAAGTTGATGAGATGTTAAAAAGACATATCACTATAACAAGCGATAATTGTGATATAAATTTAGATTATAAATTGGAGAAATAGATGTATTTAGGAATTGATGCGTCAACGAAGTCTATTGCATTAGCAATAGAGCAAAACGGCAAAATTTTGTCAAGTTTGTGTTTAGAAAGTGGAAAAACACATTCAGTAGATTTGATGCCGTCGATTGATTTTATGTTAAAATCACAAGGGATAAAAATTAAGGACATATCAAAAATAGTCCTAGCCAATGGACCAGGTTCGTTTACAGGTCTAAGGATTGCTATATCGACTGCTAAAGGCTTAGCGCACCCTTTTAATACACCGCTAGAAACTGTGTCGACACTTAGTGCTTTAAGCCAATACGGCGAGCATTTTGACGGTGTTATTTGTCCTGTCATGGACGCTAGGCGAAATCGGGTTTATACGACGGCTTTTGATGGTTATCTGGGCAATAGATTAATCGAAGAAAAGACGGAAGATATAGCGGTGCTTATTGATGAATTAAAGACTGTGACAGACAAAAAGATACTATTTGTGGGTGACGGCTTGCGAGTTTATGCTGATGTCTTACGTGATGCTTTGAAAGATAGGTGTGTGATTGGCGAAAGCCACACCGAGCTGTCTAATGCGATTGGACTTTTACAAATTGCTAGACAAGGCTTAGCTGAAAAATGTGATTTTTTTGATGTGCCAGTTAATTATGTTAGAAAGCCGAAAGCTGAAAGAGAAAGAGAAGCAAATGCTAGTACGTAAAATGAAGCTTCAAGACGTTGCAGAAGTGGCAGAAATAGAAAAGGAATGTTTTATTACGCCTTGGTCACGTCAGTCTTTTGAAGCTGAAATTATCAAAAACAAATTTGCTAGATATTTAGTTGGGCTGGATGATGATAATCAAGTCTGTGTTTACATGGGTTATTGGAAAATAATGGACGAAGGGCATATTACCAACATTGCGGTTAAAGAGAAACATCGTGGTAAAGGATATGCCAAGCAGATTATCAAAGATATTATTCAACTTGCCAAGTCTGAAAACGTAAAAGTATTAACTTTAGAGGTTAGGCAAAGTAATTTGCCTGCTATTAATCTGTATCAAAGCTTTGGCTTTGTAGAAATTGGAATTAGAAAGCAGTATTATATAGATACAAAAGAAGACGCCATTTTGATGCTACTTAGCTTAGAGAACTAGGCTACTAGCACCATTTAATGGTGTCTTTTTTGTGTTCTTTTAGATATTTGTTAGCTTTTGTAAAATGTCCACAACCGTCAAAGCCACGCCTTGCAGAAAATGGGCTTGGGTGTGAAGTGATAAGTATTTTGTGTTTTTTCTCATCAATTAGTATTTTTTTCTTTTCGGCATCTTTTCCCCACAGCATAAAAACTACACTTTGACAATTACTAGATATTTCTGCAATTAATGTGTCGGTGAAAGTTTCCCAGCCTTTCTTGCGATGTGAAGTTGGGGTATCTTTTCGGACTGTTAGAACAGAATTGATGAGCAATACACCTTGCTTAGCAAGGTCAGTAAAGTCAGTTGTTCTCTCCACGTCTTGGTTAATATCACGCTTAATTTCTTTGATGATATTTCTTAAAGAGGGTGGCGTTTTTACACCCTCGTTTACTGAAAAGGCTAGTCCATTGGCTTCGCCTTCACCATGATAGGGGTCTTGTCCGATGATGACAACTCTAGTGTCGTTTAGAGCAAAGAATTTGAAAGCACGAAATATATCGCTATTTTGAGGATATATTTCGTAACTTTGTCTGTCATCGTTTATAAAATTAACTAGCTTTTGGAAATAATCTTTTTGCTTTTCTGATATGATTAATTCGTGAAAGCCATTTCGGATATTACTGTACATTATAGTGTGCAAACCTTTTCTTTTAAATATCTAGCAAATTCATCGCTAAAACGTTCGTCACGTAAAGCGTATTCAACAGTTGCTTTTAGATAGCCGATTTTATCACCTGTGTCGTATCTCTTGCCTGTAAAATTATAGGCGTAGACACTTTCTTTTTTTAATAGTGATGAGATGGCATCAGTTAGCTGAATTTCACCACCTTTGCCTTTAGGTGTATTTTCTAGTTCTTGGTATATACCAGCTGTTAGGATGTATCTACCGAGAATAGCGTTAGTGCTAGGTGCGTTGTCAGGGTTTGGTTTTTCGACTAAGCTATTTACCTTGAAGGTTCTTTCGTCAATATGCTCGCCGTCAATAATGCCGTACTTAGAAGTATCACTTCTAACTACACTTTGAACACCTAGGATACTTGAAGAAAATTCTTCATACTTGTCGATAAGTTGTCTAAGGCACGGTTTATCGTTGTTATAAACAATATCATCACCAAGCATTACAGCAAAAGGCTCGCCATTGGTAAACGAATGAGCCAGTTTTATGGCGTGACCAAGGCCCAGCATTTCGGCTTGTCTGATGTAGTAGATATTGGCTAGACTATTGATGTGTTCGATTGTTTTTAATTCGGGAATTTTATTTTTGGCTTTGAGTAAGTCTTCTATTTCGGGTGACTTGTCAAAATGATTTTCGATCGGTACTTTTCCCCTAGATATAATTATAAGTATATCTGTGATACCTGAATCAACAGCTTCTTCAACGATGTATTGTAGAGCTGGTTTA
>PDWI01001731.1_pt1 | contig 33995 bp, 56 predicted proteins | sample 1430891 | NCBI WGS metagenome assembly PDWI01 (sample SAMN01162508, study PRJNA174530) | Oral metagenome, whole genome shotgun sequencing project. | biome: Marine environment; feature: Marine mammal; material: Swab sample of the gingival sulcus; isolation source: swab sample of gingival sulcus... | reverse complement strand
CACGATGTGAAGCTTGCAAGTCGCTTTAAGATTCGTCGGTAACTACGCTCTTTACGGACTTTCACCGCAGACATACAGTATGCCCGTCATACCAAAAAATGCCCCTAAGCCGAAGCCTAGGGGTCTTTAATGGAGATAAATATGTCTATGAATTAATCATTCGCTTACTGAGTATTAATAGTCTAATATCACTAAGCGTTAGATTAAGTCCTTCATCAGTGCCTTTCAGCACACCTTTGTCTACAAGCTCGCTGAGGTCTTTTCTTGCCCAGCTAGGCACTTCTTCAAGGGTATTGTATACTTTAGGCTCTAACTCTGATACTCGCTCTTTTAGCTTGATGTAGTCAAGCTCATCAGGTATCTGCTTTTTAGTATATGAGTATACACCATACCCTGTCTTTAGGTCTTTTCCTTCTTCTAGGAGGTCTTTGGTGTGCTTATTTCTAATCCTTAGCACTTCCTTGATGGGTAGTCTCTCCCCTGTACACTCATAGTAGTCACACATCAAATTCATCACCTCTGTAGCATGCTGTGGACAAGCGAAAGACGTGCCTTTCATATGGTCATAGTCACCATATGCCGTCATGCCATTGTACTTGTAAATGGTCTCTTTTGGGATTATCCCAGCAAACTCCACTGCTCCTTTTCCGTATGATGAGTACTCCTCAAATTTGTAGTTTTCATCTACTGCAGATATTGCTGTAAAGTGCTTTGTCATAGCAAGTGGCGCTTCACCTTTCTCGCCAGAATTTCCTGAAGCAGCGCACATGTATACGGTGTCCTTGAGTCTTTTATATAGAAAATCCCTAGTAAGATAAGTGACACTGGCTGTGATGACAAAAATTTCATCCTTGTGGTCATATATCCACTTTAGTGCTTTGTCTTCAGGAAGTGATACAATTCTAAAGTCGTGCTTCATCCACTTTTTAATAACGCCTACTACCTTACAGGTATGGCGACTTACCTTTGCTTTAAAAGGCACTTCACAATCTTCAGCGACATCATACTCTACCACGACCATAATCGGCTTTTTAATCATCTACATCACCCCTTTCGCTAGCTTGATAAGGAGCTTATCGCCCCATCTATAGTATTCTAAGAACTCAAGCGTCTTATCACCGAGACCAACCTTTTCTCTCAACAAGTGCCTAGCTGTAGCGACTGCTATGTCCTTATCTGTGCCTTTAGTCTTTTTATATGCTTTGGCAAGCTTTAAGTAAAGCTCATCACCGAATTTGTAGTTCCACATGAAGTGGAGCGTGTTCTCCGTGAGATTGGTTCTTTCCTTGACTATCTCCTTTGCCTTATCTACAGTCATTTCTTTCGACTTTTCTGGCTCTTCTTCAGGCAGGTAAATAAAGCCTTGAAGCTTATATCCTCTTTTTTTCTCCCATCCACTGAGATACCCCCACTTTTTATAGCACCTTTCAAGCCAGAAGTACTGTGGGCAATCTCTTTCAGGTCTACGATAACCACGCTTATAGCCACTATTAGATGTGATGATATCGCCATTAGGGAGGATTTCCTCGACTACAGCCACATGCCCACATCTATGCCTTATCGAACCCTGCCAGCATATAATTGCTCCTAGCTTTGGTGTATAGCCTACTTCTAGCTTAGTCCTATCCACTCTACCCCACCAATCACCCGCATTGCCTGTAGGTAATAGATGAGCCTTACCTGAAAGCTCATCAAAGCGACCATAAGCATAGCATGTACAATTTGGAAGTCCGTACCCACAAGCATAGAAGACGTTTCGTACCGAGTACCAAAGGCGATTCAGGTAGATACCTTTTTTTGTCTTTCTAGCTTTAAAGCTCATCATGCCATACCTCATCAGGGTAGTCCATTAAATTTCTGTTGTTCTCCCTAGCCTTATCCACACTAGATTCTGCTAAGATATAAGCAATCAAGACTGATACACTTGTTAAAAGACCAGTGACTTTAGTAATTGCTTCCTGATTGACATCAAAGACTACCATAGTAGACACGGCTACTCCTGTGGTCATTGCCCAAAACTTCCTGCTTGAGAGTTTTTTTCTCCAATTGATTTTTTTACACATAATATTCCTCCTAATCTCTGACTTCTAAAGTCTGTATATATGGTATATACACTGTATCTACAATAGAATTGCCACCTAATTTTTTATACATTTTTGCGTTGCGGTTGAAATTCTCTAGCTGCCCTCTAGTGATATATTTTTGTATACGACACTGATGATAGCATACAAAGAGCTTATCACTAAGTGATGTAAGCTGATACTCTCTGATGTGCTTCTGCTCTTTTTTGATAGTACAAGTCAAGTCTTTTATGCTCTCTGTGTTCTTATATGTGAGCTCGACAACCTTTTCATACTCGTCAATTCTCCGATTGATTTGTCTCGAATTATTAAAAAGCTGATGTACCACTGTAAAGATAAAGCCGCCTGCAGCTACCACTACCATCACATCTTTTACCGTACACATCCCACATACCTTTATTAATTCACTCATCTAGTCTATCCCCTCTGCGCCTATGATTTCATCAAATTCATCTTCTGATAAATCGCCCATGGATGTTACAAATCTAATTTGCTCTTTATCTGCCCAACCTAAATTAAAAGCCATTTGCCAAAAAGCAAAATTCTTGCTATGCTCCATGCTACTCTCCTTTCTGCAATTTCATTATCGCTAACCTGTTTTCAACTTGCGCCATGCCTAACTGCTTAATAGCCATATCTTTTTTGAAATTTTCCATCTTAGACATGGCTAATTGTTGACCAAGTAAATCAGATGATGTTGATAGAAGTTCAATATATTCATCTTTGTCATACTGAATTTCTTCATACTCGTAAATCTCTACGCCATCGTCAGTTTCTATTTTTCTGATGTTTTTATGAATATAAACAGTATCTTTCCCAATTATTCTTTCTTTTGCCTGCTCTTTCGAGCCTTGTACCATTCCAATCCGCTTCATTATGCCACCAACCTTTCTATAGATACATTAATCGACTGCCTATAGCAGTGTCATTAGAAGAAGAGGAAGCCCCAATCACTCGAAGGCTAAATATTCCTCCAGCATACCCGCTTTCCCAATATCCGCCAAAAAGCGCAACTCTAGAATCGCGCAAGCCGCCATAATCGCAAAAATGCGTCGATGTACTTCCTGAAGATTCTTTTATGATGAATCCTGTATCAGTCGAGCCTTGAATTTTACTAGCATATCCATTAATGTTATGTGATGCACCTTGACCGGTATTTTTATAGCCCGACCCGGTATTATTAAAGAATTGAGTCGCAGTCATGATGTTTCTTATAGAATTTGAGTATATCCCGTCAATCCATTCTGAAATATTTCCCCAAAAATCTTCAATACCAAAAAGTTTCATTTGTGTGTTACTGCTACTTGTTCCGTAGTCCATACCACGCGTATTAGTACCACCTGTATATCGCTTTGAGCTTCCGTTAGTATAGCCTTTACCGACTACTGCTTGAGAATTAAGATTTTTATACTTCAGCAGATACATAACCTGCCTAAATATTAGCTGATAATATGCCGACTGATCATATCCAGTACCATTTGCTTGTGCCAAACTCCTAAATTGACCAATAGATTTACTCACAGTTGGATTTTTTCCACTTAGCGACCTTAGCCTACTACCCGACTTATAACCCTCGTATGCTCCAATATAGAAAGCAGATTTATCAGTATCACCTCTTTGATGCGCATAATATTTGAAATTTGGGTCATTTTGACACTCAGTCATCGAGATGGTAACAATATCACCTGATGTACTGATTTTAATGCCCTTTCGTGGAAACTCAATCATCACATCACCAGCATTACCACTCGTTATATCTGCACTTTGACCATTTTCAAATTTAGTAAAGTCATTTGGGTTCAAATAACCTTGAACTACGCCATTTTTAAACAGACAAGGTCTATGTCCAAAGAAATCATCCCAATCATCACTGCCTAGTACCATACCTACTGCATCATCATGGTAGGTTACCGAAGTTTCCGGATTACTGTTTGATTGGTCAATTTTAACGGTCATTATCCTAAAAGGTTGCGGCATTCCTTCAGCTCTATTTACCAGATTTTCATTAACAGCTTTTTTATCTGAATAAGGGAAAGCTTGAAAATAGTAAGTGGTACCGTTGTTTAAGCCAGTAATTTCAAAGCCATTAACTTTATATTGGTTTCTAATTTGGTTATCAACAATCACCGTTCCATCTTTAACATTTTCCGGATATGCCCCAGCCTTCATCAGTAACTTAGTACCTTTCCAAGTACATAGCGTTTGACCTTCAACAACCGTATCATCTGGGTCTGACCAAAGTACTGTCAATTTACCATTCCCAACTTTAACATTAAAACCTGTAACGTTACTCGGCGCAATACCTCCGCCTTTTTGGGGTTTTAAATTAGTTATCCCTATCATTTACACTCCTCCAATCGTATTGCTCGCCTTAAGTACAACAACATCAGCTGATATGGTTTCATTCGGTTTTGAATCAGCTTTTAAAACGAGCTTATTAACGCCACTATCTAGCACAACTGCTGCAATAATATCAACGTCAGCTAGTACTTCTAAACAGCTCTCGTGGAAGGCTACAAAAGGCATATCACCACTTGCGTTTAAATCTCCACCCTCGGCCAATATAGTTATAAAGCTCCTTGTTTCTCCTGGTACCTCTACCCAATCATTAGTTTGTATGGTATAAGTGTTTGAAGCTGCAATTAAAGCCCACTGTTCCGCTAGACTATTTAGTTCATTTGTAGCATTTTGAAAAAATACATTCTTTTCTGATTCAAAATCTTGAAGAGCACCATTAACATCCGCTTCGACTTCGCCGACAATTCCTAACTTCATACTCTCAAGAGTTTCAACCTCTGAGAACAGTTTGTCCACGGATACTAAATCAATCCCATCAAATTTCACTCTGTAAAGCTTCACTTGATGCTTTATGGAGCCCGTCAATATATTTCCTGTTGTTATAGTAGGGTCGGTAGCTGAAACGTCTTCAATCCCCTTAATAACTTCTAGCTTTGCCAACTCTACGCCTGTCTCTGGATTTTTTTCATAGGTAACTACGATTAAATCATGTCTTTTTTTGCCCTGTGAGCCTGTGTCAAATTGGAGTTCTTCAGCATCGTTCTCTTTTAGCCTAATATGCCTGCCTTGCACAAGCATATCGCCATCATTAATTTTTATCTTATTATTGCTGACGATTTCATAGCCGAATTTATTGCCCCTCTCCAGTACAAATTCACCGTTACCCATTAAAGCTGCATTAAAACTCCCAATGTCGTTTGACGTGACGTGCTCAACGCCTGCATATCCTGTTACTAAATGTAGCATTTATTTACCACCTACCTTATAGCTAACTTTCATATAATCATCTGTCATATTAATTATTTTTTTAGCGATTTTTCTTTTTACCTCTACGCCTGTTACATACTCTTTGGCGCCTACGATATCGCCTATGTCATAAGTTTTATCTGTCGAGTTAAAAGAAACCTCAACTTTCTCTCTGTTTATAAGTTCAAAAAACTTCTCTCTTGCCTGTTTATCTAATTCTTCGATACTTTCATAAGATGTGTTCTCATAAACATACACCGCTTCATCGATTCCAAAATAAAATTGGTTATCTGATATAACTCCGTCTTCACCGAGATATAAATCAATAACCAGTCTGTTTTCAAGTTCACCTTTACCAAGTACAACCATGTGATTGTACGGCTTATTTTTGTTGATTCTAAAGTCAATCATTGCTTTATCGAATTGTTCGGTTTCTGTGTAATCTGTAATAGTTTGTAATTTGAGTTTTACTTTTCCACCTACAAAACTGCAAATCAGCTTTAAGCCAAAAGTATTGCACATATGAATAAGACCTTTATAAGCGGTAGTGTATCTATTAAAGCTATATACAGGCATACCGACATCACTGGTAGCCGTATCCGCTTCAAATAAATCTGTTAAATCCAGTTTCTCTATCAAGTTATTCAGTACGGTATTAGAATCGCCAGATATCGTGTAATAAGCCCCAGTATCAGGCTTTATGACTTTTGTGTCGAGTATCCCTTGCCACGTTTTGCCTGTATACACGATTTTATTTTTTGCCATATCTATTTTTATCCCGTCAATTCTTCCACCGTACTCGGTTCCTTCGATAAAGACATATTGCCCATCCTTTAATTCACAAGAGTTGCAGGTTAGTTCAAAGTCGTTTTCATCAGTCCCATAAGCTAAATCAAGATAAAAGTTTTTTATTACACCAAGTTCTTTTTTATCGCTATCCGTATATATCAAATCCACTTAGGCTCACTCCTTTCTTCAAAAAGAGTTATATCAAAGCCATAATCTCCACTCCAAAGAACCTCAGATATACCACTTGGTATTGGCTCAAATATATAACTTTCCCTATTTCTAAGGTGGAAAACGTTTGTCCTTTGTCCAGATTTATTAAGTTTGAAAATAGTTTTTTCTTTACTATCTATTTCTAGCACTTCATTTGCAAGAAGCTCACAATTTACCTGGTATATACTTCCACCAATTAGCACTCTTGGATTCTCGCAAGGTCCGTATATAGCCATCTTAAAAGGCACAGACTTGAAGGATGTATTGGATAGCTCTCTTTTTTTGTCATCGCTAGAGTAGTCGAAATTGAAATCGTAATTATAATCAAAGTTTCTTTTCGTTGTTACGATGCCTTCATCTGCTCTAGTTCTAAACAAAGTCTTTTTTTCACTTATCCAAACCGCATCAGCAGCGAATAATACAAGTTCTATATCAACGTTATTGTTCTTAATATCCCAATTACTTTTAATTGATTCTAAAATAAAACAATCGAGATAATAGTCATTTATCTGAATTTTCCCCGCTTTATTAAGCGTAATATCTTTTTCAAAAATAGACGTTATTTTATTGAGTTCAACTCCAAAATCATCCAATTCTATAAGTTTTATTTTGCACTTATATTTCCTGGACTTTTTATTGAATTGTTTATTTTTATTACGCTCCCAAGAATAATTAAAAAAATCATGCGAGATTAATACAATTTTTTTGTTTTGAAAATCAACTGAACCTGAACTTCCTATATATTTTATTATCATAAACTAGCCACCAATCGTGCAATTTCTCTATCATTTAGTTCAATTACCGGTTTATACATTTCAAATATTTCTATGATAGCTTCTATAATCGCTTTTTTCATATCTGTACTAGCTTTTACGCTATCATCATTTAACGTTTTACCACTAAAAGCATACCTATGATTCATATCTTCTGCATTAGACTTAAGTTTATAATTTATATCCGATTCAAAACTACCTGTTGCAGCCACTCCTAATTTATCCATTGCGTTTTCAACTGGTTTTGTATTATCAACAATCCCCTTTGCAAGCCCTTCATCTAAATATTTACCAATTTCAGCAAATACTCTAGACGGAGAGTGAATACCAAAAAAGCTTTTAAACCGACTCACTACTCTATCAGTAAATCCGCCAATTTTATCAATAAGCCATTTAGTCTTATCTGATATACCACGCCACAATCCTCTTATTAAATCACCACCCGCTTTGGTAAAATCACCTATCATCCCTTTAATTTTTCCAACAAGAGCCTTTCCAATACTACCTACTATTGTTACAACACTTTGCAGTTTATCAAGCATGCCTTTTCCAAGATTTTCAATAAACTTTGCTCCACCACTTTTAAAATCTAGCATTTTCTGACCAATAGCTTGTAATATACTTAATATAATTTTACCTATAGCAATTGCAACTCTAGGTATTAAACTAATCATACCTTTTATTAAATTAGCTATTAATAAACCACCTTTACTCAATATATCAGGAAATCTTTGTACTATACCTCTAATAATAGAAGCTACTATTCTTCCAATAGCTGAAACTATTGCAGGTAGATTATCAATTATTCCTTTTGCTAACTTTCCTATTAATTCTATTCCTTTTTGAAGAATATCAGGTAGTTTGTCAACTATTAAATCTATCACTTTTTTTAATATATCTTTTATCGCCTTTTCAATAGCTGGTAGATTTTCCATAAAACCTTTAGCTAATGTGGCAATTAAATTTTTACCCTTTTCCAAAAACATCGGGATTGATTCTGCTATTGTACCTGTTACTTTTAGTACAACTGTAGACATGTCTGTAAGCAAACTAGGTAATGCCGTAAAAAAGCCTTGTCCAACACCTGAAAGCCAATCAACTCCACTCTGAAGAAAAACAGGAAGTTTTGTAGTAACCCAAGTTTGAAAACTTATTATTATTTCGTCTAACTTTTCAAAAAATAATGGTATCCCTGTGCTTATACCATTTCTTATATACTCTATAAGTCTATATCCAATCCCTGATAACTGAGGAAGTGCCGTTTCCCAAAATATTAATATCATAGAAGGTAAACCACTTATTATTGTTCCAATCATCGGTATTAAATTTCCAAATACAAAAGTAGATACCGTTTCCATAAGTCCTTCTAATGCAGGTCTCAATCCTTCACCAAGTGCAAGTGAGCCTAAAGTGTTTTTAAAAGCAGATGCCATAGCTGACCAAGAACCAATAATAGTAGTGCTCGCTTCTGCTGCTGTCGTGCCTGTTATATTAAGTTCACCCTGTATTACATGGATTGCTTCATATACATCCGATAGGTTACTAATATCATACTTTACACCTGTAAGACTTTCTGCGTCAGTTAAAAGTCTTTCCATTTCCTTTTTTGTTCCACCATAGCCTAGCTTGAGATTGTCTAGCATAGTATAGTTTTGTTTTGCAAACCCTTGGTATGCAAATTGAATCGACTCCATAGCAGTGCCCATTTTATTAGAGTTATCCGCCATATCCACCATCGCAGTTTGTGCTACTTCTGCAGCTTTTTTTGTATCACCACCCAAAGATTGAAGTAAACTAGCACTAAATCCAGTTACATTTTCCATATATTCATTAGCACTTAAACCTGTTGTTTTGTATGCTTCACTTGCATAACTTTTTACTTCGCTTGCATGGTCTTTAAAAAGAGTTTCAATTCCACCTAATGACTGTTCTAATTTACCTCCTTGTTGTATCGTTGAAACTAAAACTTTTCCGATACCAGCTGTAATTATCGCGCCTTTTATCATCCCAGCAATTGACATTCCTGCAGATTTACCTGCTTTAGTACTCTCAGGTACTATTTCATTGCTTATCGCTTTTCCTATCCCTTTTGCAGAGGGCACTATCTGTACATAAGCTTTCCCTAATTCAGTAGCCATTATTCCCTCTCTTTCTTATATATCAACTCTAATCTTTCTTGTTCAAAATCCTTGCCAGTTTTATAAATGTTATGTTCCCTAACGCTAGTTTCAGAAAAATAATCTGAAAGTATTAACTTCGGTCTGTTTCTATTTTTTTCAGCATCTTTTGTTTTTAACCAAACAATCAAACTTAATCTATCAACAATCGCAGCTAATAATAGCGTGTCAATTTTTATTGTCCTTTTTTCTAAAGTCATATGACACCTTGAATTTTCTCGAAGTCCCGAAACTAAAGAAGCTACCAAAGTAGCAGGTAGCTTTCTATAGTTAAGTATGTTATATGTTTCAGCTAAATCACATATCAATGAATCTTCGTGCTTATTAATTAAACTAGCAAGGATTATTAGTTTTTTGTTTCATTAGACCCTTTGAGTATATCTTCAATCTCTTTTTGTATACTTTTATTAGAAACAATACCTTTTTCGGTTCTAAGATGATCTTTTAATTTCTTCACTTGGTCTTCCCCAAGTATCAACTTTAAAACTTTAGGCAATAGAAGCGGATTATCATCCAATCCAGCTATACACTCAATGAGTTCATAGTTATCTAAATTATCCTTGTCTATACTGTACTTAAACCCACTTTCTGTTACTCCTGATATCATCCGCATCTCCTTATGGTTTCTCTATATACTCATAATGAGTATTTCCCTGCTCATCCGGTATCGCTTGTACTGTCGTTTCATAACCCACAACATCAGAATCTGCATATACAATTTCGCCTATTTCTATTACTCTAGCATTTGGGATCACTATTCTCTTTAATATACCTTCTCTTAGTATTAAATCGATAGCTATCACATGAGACTCTAAAGGTTTTGCGTTAGCTTTAATAGTGATACCTGTATCAAGTGAACCTGTGACGTTACCCTCGCCATAAACTTGTTTTAAAACATTTATATTTAACACTTCAATAAGAGTATAGCTAAAAGTGTCTTCTTTCGAAGTTTGAGTTACTGAAACTGTATCTCCTCCCCATGCTTTTATAGGGTCACTTTCAGGGGAATTTGAATTCGTTAATCCATCTTCTGAAATATAACCTAATGATACAAAGCTAGGATCTAACGACATTTTTGCATCACTAGGTACTTCTGTTCCAATCGGCGCTGTACTTATCGCACCTGCTACAGCAGGCTTTGCAGAAGTCACATTTCTATCATTTGCCATATATTTTTCTCCTTTTTTAATAATGTTTCATATCAAATACCGCTTGATATCTATACTTTTTAGTCTGAACATCCGTAAAATTATAATCTGTGTTCAGTTTTACTTTGATAATTTCTTCTAATTCTATCAAAGATTTGACTTGTTTTTTAACTTCTTCATTTAAAAGAGCAGCTTTGTATAAAGAACTAGAATAACTTTGAAAAACAAAAGTCGAATCCTTTAGTGTGTCATTTTCTGAAGAACCTGTTTTTTCTATCAATACTAACTCTTCAAAAGGTTCTTCAGGAACTTCTATACATACTACTACATTTAATTTAGAATTTAAGAAATCTAGAACCATTTTTTCAATCATCGTAACGCCTTCAATATTGTATTATTCTCTAAATTATCTTGTTTAGCTTTTCTAGTTTTAGCCTTTACACTCGAGTTTACTCTACTTCTACCAACGTACACTGAAGTTTCATACCCTGTTCCACACTTATTTTTTATTGTTTCTGCTTTTTCACTTACAAGTTCTTTCATTCTTTTTGATTTTAATAACTCACCAACTCCCTTTTTATTAAGTTTAAATTTATTCATAGCTTTCTACCATCACCTTTTTATTCCAATCCAAAGGTATAAGTTCTTCAATGCCTATTATTGGCGTACCAAAAGTTCTCCACCTTCTACCAAAGAAAAGTACTTCTTTGTTTTCCCAATTATGAGTATCCCCTTTTGGTATAGCAAGAGTGTAAATTGCTTTTTTGCCGTTTAAATTCTGAGAATTTACAATATCATTTGTATTTACAGGTGCAACAATAACATTGTCAATTTCAACTTCTATATCGGTATATATATTTTTGCCAAATGGGTCAGTGCCTGAAATCTCTTTCTCTACGAGTATTATTTTTATACCTCTTAACCTAGCCATATATTTCCATCACTCCAAATCTTTGTCTTCTAAGACCAAGTCTTGAAAGCTCTGCATTTTTAATAAAAATTCCACCACCTGGTACTAAATAAGTCGCTGAATGGGAATAGCCAAGCGCAGACTCCGTCGACTGAAGTACAGGTTCTTGATTAGTTGATGTCATTAAGGTTCTAGCCACTATATCAACTACTACAGCTTTTGCTGTGTTTTTTAAAGCATTATCTCCCTCTAACATCGTGTCTAAATCTTTGCCAACTTTTTTAGCTTCTACTCTTAGCATATCTGAAACAACTTCTAATAAATGTTCCGTTCTTTCAATTTCTTTTAAATTAAGCTCTCTGAAAAGTCTAGTGACATCATCTACACTTGCAAAACTGCTCATAACACACCTACTTTTTAGATGATTTAGGTGGTTTTTTCTTAGCATTTCCTTTAGTAACTGTTTCAGGTTCTATTCGTTCCCAATTTCCACCTTTAATTACTGAGGAGCTATTGATAATAGCCCCTGTTTTATTGTTAATATATTTCTTCATAACACCACCTGCTATTCAGTAACAATTCTTGCAAATGAATCTGGGTCCATAATTCCCCAGCCAATAAATGCTTCTGCTCTTAGATATACCTGATTATAACCTTTTAAATCTTTGCCAGAGTTATCAGGGTCACCATACTGAATTACCTCTAACGGAATTTCTTTTGAATACCCCCATTTAAACATGTTAGCAAAGTCACCAAGTATTGCTCTATCTTTGGTGTCAGTTCCTTCTGAAATTGTAGTATTAACATCTACATTTAATCCATTAATTGAATTCGGATTTGCTCCCCAAGATAATTCAGGGTATTGTTTTACTCCATTGACTTTTATTGTAGCAAGTGATGATGAAAATACAGTAGACATTGCAAGTCCTGTGACAATGCCGTTAGAACCTTGTACAACAGCTACAGCACTTTCAATATTTGACTCAGGGTCATTTTGGTCAAATATTACTGTTTGTGAAACTTTGCTATCTAGATTATTGTCTCCAATAACAGTTGAAGCAAGTTTTGTTCTAGGGTTAATTCCATGTATTGCCATAAGGTCAAGACCTCTTGCAACCTTATTTGCAAATCCGTCATTAAAAGATTTCAATAGATCAATCTTTTCTTCTTCACTTGCATACATAAATTCATCTGATACTCTTGCGCCATATTCCACTTTTATCGGTCTGATTATCACAGGCTCAAGAGATACACCACCCTCTGTTTTTTTGCTGTTTTCTGCAACAATATCAATATCGCTATCCATAGTGAATATAAATTCTTTCATGCCATTGAATGGAATGGGTTTTTGTTTTGACAATACTGCCAAACTCGACTTTCCTTTTACTTTAGTAATTAAATCTGATACTAACTTTGGGTCAAATAATGTTCCTTTTGATAATGTGCTCATAATTTTATTCTCCTTCTAATTCTTTTAACATACTCCTATAATGATCATCCTCTGTTTCTGCCATAGGTTCAGAATTTTTCAAAGGTGCTGATGGTTTGCTGCTTTTAAACATTTCGGCTAAACTACCTGCATCTGATTTAATTTCTTCTTCTGTGGCGCCAGAAATCCTATTTGCAAATTTGAATGGTATACCTGCTTCTAAAGCATATTTGACTTTAAGCGATTCAATCTTGTATTCATTGACCTTTCCTGTCAGCTCATTAATTTTTTCCTCGCTTAATTTTGCTTTATCAACTTCAATTTGCAAACTACTAATTGTGCTGTTTAACTTTTTGTTTTCTTCTTTCAATGCTCCATAATCAGAAAACTCTTTTATTAAACTTTCTTTTTGTCTTTTGAGTCTTTCTGAAATTGCAACATCGAAGTCCTCTTGTGTCATGATTGGTTTAAAACTCATTTATTCCTCCCTTTTAACCACTGGTATGTGTTATATATATATATATAAAAAGAGCCTTAAGCCCTTAATTTAATACCTTATTCTTTGTTTTTTTACAGGTTTTGCTACACTACACGCCCAATAAGCAAGCATTGCACTATCCATCAACGCAATATCATTTTCTTCAAATTGAGCCCTGTACCCAAAACCGCCAGCTGTACCAATTAACCTTTTTTCACAATTTGTCACTACATCTGCCAACGAAGGTTGATTGCTATGACATAAGTTTTCTTGGTATATAGCTTGTTCCCACATTGAATTAGCAACTATTACCTCTTTTACCGTCGGAAGTATAGGTTTAATTAACCTGTACTCTTTCATCTCATCAGCTAATATCTGCTGACCACCCCTCCCATCAATAACAACTGATTGAATATCTGCAGTTTTCATAAAGTTTATAAGCCATGTGTTTCCACTTCGTATTGACTGGCAATCAATGCTTTCTATAAATACTTTTTCAGACTTTGTTTTCACCGCGATGCTAAGTGCTACATTAGCCCCATCATTTCCATACTTTATTCCGACAAATAGTTTTCCAACAGGATGAAGTGATTCATTTAAAATAAGTCTTTCCCAGTCATTAATTGAAATTGCAGACTTTTGATTATATCTAACCCAAAGACCTAAACGCTGTATATTAAAATCTACTTCATCAGTGCCAATTTCATCCTCTATACTTCGTTCTGTAAATATAGTACCTAATGATGGATTAGTCATATACCATAATTCTTTATCATATGGGTCTGATTGTTTTTCTACACTCCATTCAGCCCATCCAGTATTCTTCGTTTCGCTTGTCAGAGCATTATTTCGTAATTTAGTAAAAACTGTACCACTCGAAACCGCAGTAGGTGGTGTACCACAAAATAAAGTTTGAGGATTGTCACTATCTGTTACAACATATTTAAGGGCTGATTCTTGGTCATCTGTATACTCTTGAGCTTCATCAATAACAAGAAGGTCGTATCCTTCACCAAGGCCACCAGTTGATGTTCTAGTTCTAAATTCAACACGTCCACCTGTTTTTAAAAACTCTATCCGCTCCCTTCCTGATGCTCTGAGTGTTGCATAATCTTCACTCTCTTCATATCCTGCACTCTCTATTATTCTTTTTAATCTTTCCCAAGCTACATGTGATGTAGATGTCCTATGAGCGGTATGTAACGCTTGTTCGCCCTTTTCTAATGCATATAATTCTCTTATGGCCACTATTTCATTTTTACCGTTCCTCCGTGGTACAGAATAGCCAAATTTTGTATGCACCCATAATTTTTTTCTGTTTCTTGATAATATAGCCTTTAACAGATTAATCTGCCATTTTTGAGCCTTTCTACCACTCCTTTCATAGAAATGGACCGCTTCTTTATAATCGCTTTTTGCGGTAGATAGTATCAATGATTGAGTAGGTTTTTGACTTCCTTTTCGCTTTGCCATAATTTTTCCTTCTTATGTCTTATTTTTTTAAATAAAAAAGCAACCACATTTACGTAATTGCTTTTTTATTCTAAATTAATTCGATTTTTTTTATTTGTTCAAACGGGTATTCGTCCTCATCAATTACTATATAGTTTTTAAACGGTTCATCATCATAAGTGTATGAATCAATTACCCCTTTTACTTCTTGTCCATTACTCAGATACACTATAGCTGGTTTATCTAAGTATTTCCCATCTAATACATCTAATTCAAGTTTTTCTTTAGTTATAACTGTCATATGTTCACTCCTTTTTAGGATAATCTGGGTATATATGCCATCCCTTATCTTTATGATACCTAATTACATTTCTATTAGTTTTTACCTTCATTCCATTTTTGTTGTTAACAACATAAGAGTTTAGTTTTGGATGATTCCCAACCTTTTCTTTTAAATTTCCGTCGCCATCTTCTAAAAGCTTGCCTGTTCCTATTAATTCCATGCCATATTTTTCTACTTCTTCTAAAGTGTTGTCAAAGTATGAAGGTTCAATTGATTGTTTTGTTCTTTGTTTAAATTCATTAGTTCCATATATATGATTTTTCTGTTTGCCTGTGTTTAACTTTTTACTAAAAGATTTTAATTTTCTTTTTTTTCTTCTCTCTTCTTCTTTGGCTTTTCTTGGGTTTTGGTGCCCTTGCTTCTTTATTCTTTCATCTCTTTTTTGTTTCGATTCTTTATCCAGCCACTCTTTAGTATGTATGTCTTTTGCTTTACCCGCACTTGTTTTATAGTCTACCGTACACCTACAAAACCTATGCACCCTATATACATCATCTGGAACTTCATCTGGGTAATTATAAGTACCTGCTAAATTCTCACACCATTCGCAACAATGTCCTGTAGTTTTCCTAACAATTTTAGGCGTTAACCCTAATTTATGATGAAAATTAACATTAGTTTTTATGACATCATTAACAACTGATTGGCCAAAATTAACAACAGGCTCTCCTAACACCCATGCAACATCATCAAATTGTTCTCCAGAAACTATTTTTTCTACAAGCCCCTCAATCCTGTTATTGTTTAATTCCGCTTCAAGACCTTTTATATTGAGTCCAGCAGATTGATTAAGAATCGTCTGAATATTTGCTGAAGTTTTAGATATTATATTGTAATTATTACTAAGTGTTTTACCTAATATTCTCTCAGCTATATTATAATACATTTTTCCATCAGGCAACATGCTTTGATTTATATTTTTTCTTAAAGCTTTCGACAATAATTCACCAAGTTCTACAGCAAACAAATTCGCCTCTTTATAACTAGCTGTTTTATTCTTTATTTTATTTAATATCTCTAACACTACAGTGCTTTTTTCAAACTCTTTTCTGAAATCTTCTTCTATTTGTTCTAATAGTTCAGGTACAATATCTCTCATTACTCTCTACCCTTTATTCCAGTTAAATCATTTAACGTTTTGCTATCAAAATATCCAGGTATTGCCTGATTTAATTTAATCGCCCCATCACCAATGCTAGATAAAGTTGCTGAATCAGGTTCAAATAACGGTTGCCATTTAGGGATAAGATTATAAAATTCATTTCGCCTATAAGTATAGTCATCTCTTACACAACAAGCTAAGTACCCCACGTTTAAAAATGCACTTCCAAAATACTTTTGCGCTTTTCTAGCATATAGTCGAAGCGTTTCATGACTTGCTTTAATAGCTTCACTGGATGAAGGATTATCTGATACAAAACCTAAATCATCTAATGTAAGTCCTGTTTCTCCAGCAAAACCGCTAGCTGATGTTCTTAATTGTTCTGTAAATGGAGACATGCTCGGTGTTGTGAACTGTCCAAGTTTTGGACTATCTCCGTCTTCATCTTTTGCAAACTGAAGCATACTTGTAATAGTCGCCTTCCAAGTATCTAAAGGTTCTGCATCATTACTAAGTCCCACAACGTATTTTTGTGGAAAAGAATAAAATTCTGCTGTTATATCAGCTCTTTCAAATGTTCTTTTAGCATAACTTTGGTGATACATGCAAGCTCTTGTTATTCTACTTCTACCAAAAGGCCTTTTTGCATCTGGTCTATGGATAACTGGTACAAGTAAAGCATAAGGGGAACTATTATCTATACTATAACTATACTTGCCCTCTTCATAATAATCAGTTCTTCCTGCTATAAAGTATGCTTCCAGAACTGGTTTCCCTCTTCCATCTTTTTCAAGTATTGCGTATCCTTCTTTTAATAAATTAGTTATTGGGTCTATTATACCTGTAGCATTATCTCCCTCTATAACTTGTAGTCTAGGTATAACCTCATCCGCTTCACCTTCTGAAATATATACAAAAGAGCATGAACCGATTAAAGCACTAAGTATTGCGCTATCATAAAAAATATCTGGATTGTTTAGCTTAAATATTTCGTTTATATTAAAAATATCATTATCAAACTCTTTAAAACTTAATCTATCTGCTAGAGAATCGACAGCTTTTGCACACCATCCTAATGTAGCTTTATAGTTCATTTTTATCTCATGTGGTATAGTAATTCCTCTTTTACTGTCATCCTTATGCATATTGTAATATCTATATCTTAAGCCGACTCTTTTACTTACTCGATCTAATTTTTTTCTTAAGTATTCAATACCTTTATATTCTTCCAATATTATCTCCTTTCGCGTGAGAAAATTTGTACAGTGACGGCGTGAAGGTCAAATAGGTGTTAGGAGGGGGTGGTATGCCCCCCTTTTTTTTATTATAAATATATTTATACACTCTTATAATTTGACCAGTCTTTAGTTTGAGGTAAATTTCTATTACTGATAACCCTTGTTTTGCTTTCTTTATTTTTAAAAAGTTTATCAGACTTTTGTCTATTACAAACCCAGTGTGCAAGCTGTAAGTTTTCTATATCACTTGGATGGCCACCTTTAGCTATTGGTATTATATGGTCTATACAAGGTGACAATGGTGCAGGCGGTTTTATTTTTTTATCAACAGGCTTACCACATATACCACAAATATTTTGAGTAGCTAATACTTTCTTTCTATTTTTTTCATATACAGTTCTATGTGTAGTCTTATCCGCTCTCAAAAGAATAACTCCTTTAACTATTTAATACTTTACTCAATGCAAAAAGACGACCTTTTACAGCCGCCTTCCTGTGTCCAATTTTGATTATAGTATTTAGGAGATAACATTTACCTAAACTTCTACAATACCATTTTAGCACAAAGTAGCGGGACATAAAAGGACATGTTTCAGCTGTTTTTAAGTTTATCTAAAATCTTGTAATGCAGTCTTTTAGCGTGTCTTGATGAATAACCTAACTCACTGCCAATGTCCTCCCATGTATTATTTTCAAAGTATCTTAACTTTATCAGCTTTTTTTCTTCACATTCTAAAAAACTAATTAGGTTTAGTATTCGTTCTTTCTCTGTGTATAATTCTTTAAGGTGATAGTTTATTTCTGCTTGTTTATCTTTCGCTTTGGCAAAGAGCTCGAATATATCTATATAGGTTCTCCCTTTTGGCATATTGGTAATAATAGGCGACCGCACGCCTTCAAGTCTTGTGTATATTTCAAGTAGCTCATCTTCAAGACGTTCTATGGTCTTCGCCATATCAATCAGGTTATAAAGTTCTTCTTTTGTTACCATCTACCACCCTCCTACATATATCACAGCACGGCTCTACAGTATAGTTGACCTCTTCTTTTACCCAGTGCCTAAGCCCACATACGTAGCACATGTTTTTTAGGTAAAAACCGTCCAGTTTAATCTTCATTTAGCACATCCATTTTTATTCTAGTATTCCAATACCTTAAATTTGATAACCTGCCAAGTTTCAATAAAACGATATCTTTTGTTTTATCTGCTTTTTTATTCGTTTTACATCGTCTATACTTATCAACACTAAAACGACCACTATTTCTTTTATGAACTATCAAAATACCAGCACTATCTGGAATTAAAGGGATAGCCTTCTCTTTTAGTTCGCTAGGAATAGCGTAATAAAAATTACGGATATTTTCATCTTTATGACTATGTCCTTTTTTAAAATCAGCCTTTAAATCACTAATAGAAATTTTAATTTCAACCTCTGTCAAATACTCAGAATTAGAAACTACAAGCAAATCACACTCATGATTCACTATCCGCTCATACTCTCCTGCAACAGAATTAAAAAAACAGTTGTTTTTTGTTACTCTAGGTACAACCAACAAAGAACTACTTTTATAAAATTTATATAAAGCCACTTCCATTTCTCTTGTTGTTATGCTCATTTTTCTACACCTCGCCTTCCATCAATTGCCACCTTCTTCATGCTGATATCCACATAGTTTCCACTCTCTTTAAGCACTCTACATCTACCATTTTTTGTGTTATACTCCACACCACAGTGAAAACAAAAGACTTGTTTTATCGGATTGTTACTTGAATTATGATAGTTATATTGCAATTTCATATATTCACTACACATCGGACATTTATATTTACTATCTTTCACTTTTATCTCCTATTCCTTAAGCCTTAGTTTTGCATAAATATACGCACCACTTACAAACTCACTAATTCTTACATCAGCAGCTACAAATCTATACTTAGGGTTAAACTTCTCAAACACTTCCTTGGCCATGTTTTGATTAATAGCAATATTATTAGCTTTTTTCTTAGTCATTTTAGAATCTGATACTGTAACTCTAGGCTTTTTTAAATTGCGACTAGGAGTGTACTTTTTCTTTCCTTTTGGGTCCTTCATAATATATCTTGCCATACCTTCAAAACCACTCTCATCTGGTTGCATTCTTCTTGTGTGAGTTCTTGCACCTGCAGTCCATTTATTTTCTACTAAATCTCTATCAGAGGTATTAAGCACCATATGGACATTCATTCGCACCTTTTTTTTGCTTGGCAAGTTGTCAAACTCAATAACATAAATATACTTAAGATTATCTTGGCCACTTTTCTTAAGCGCTCTTTTAAGTCTCCTGATATAGTTTGTTACTATCTTCTTTGCTTCTTCGTATGTTATAGGTAAATGCTTATTATCAAAGGTAAATGTTGCCCAGGTATCTCCTTTTTTGAAATTGTTATTTATGATCCTAATAACATGTTTAATAATATTCTTGTTATTTAGTGCATGTTGAGCTTTTTTAGATGGATTAGTTTTTGGTAGTCTTTTACTTTTTGAAGTGTTCCATACAGGGTAACACTCATATTCAATCATTGGACCAGACTTAATTGTTTTTACTCGATATTTTTTTATATCCGAATCTAAAAGCATTTTTTCATCAATTTGTTCAAATTCATCTACGCTAAATACTTCATCATAATTATTAATTACGTGTAACATGTTTCCCCTTAACTATATTAATCAAAAACGGTCGTAAACATAATATCTATTACAAGGACGGAAAAGGGCGGCATCGCCCTTTCGTATTGTTAATAAATTATTAATACATTGAATCAAAATCCGCTTCAAGCTCTGCGAAACTTTGTTCAAAATTGCTATCATTATCCGCTTCATCTTTCTTTGATAAAAACTCCACGCTATCAATAATGACGCACATCGTCTGGTAATATCTACCATCTACTTCTATATAATCCTGCATAAGCTTTCCTGATATTCCTATTTTGCTTCCTTTTCTTAAGTAAGTATTCATGAGTTTTGCTGTAGCTCCATAGCCTCTGCACGCCAAAAAGTCAGCTGTTCTCTTACCTGTTGCTTCATATTCAGATTTTTTACTTTTTGATAAGCCTTTATCTACTGCTAAATTTATATTAACCACTAAAGTCCCTTTAGTAGTAAAAGCTAACTGGACATCTCCTGCAAGTCTTCCTATCAAATTAACACTATTCATCTGATTTCCTCCTACTCCACCACCTTATCATTTTCATTTTTGTCCGATTTTTTTCTTATCGCTTGGTCAAATCGCACAAGAGATAACGCTGCTTTGGTCAACTCTTTATCATTGGTGATAAATTGTTCTATCTACCTTCATTTCATAAATGTTACCGATAACTTTTGATTCCAGGATATTGCTTGGTGTCAGTCTTTCTATAACACCACTCTCGCATTCTTCAATTTCCCAGTGCAAAAGTCCTTTTCTAATAATGCCTTTTGTTTCTACAATATCGCAGCCAATCACAAATGCATTGTGTATAACATCTCCCTCATACACTTCAGTACCAAATTCATCAAACAGCCCTGTACTTTCCATAATGATAAACTCAGCTATCGTGACGTCTACATCTCTATAAGATGGTTTTATATGACTAGCAAGTGTCCTCTTTAAAAAATTGACACTTATAGCTTCGCCAGTGACTCTGTCAAAATTAATTCGGACAATCCTGTTTGAACCAATCATCCTTTTATCAAACTTATCCCATATTCTAAGTTTATTGATCATACTACTCGCCCTCTACTCCATCTATAGTCCGTATTCCTAAAGCTATAGCAAATCGTCTTTCTTCTTTTGCTCCTGCACTATATCTCCAATTTGGCATTAGAAATAATGCATCACAGTTTTTTAACCTTTTTAAACAGGCTATCATTATTTCATCATAATCAGCTTTCTTGTCTTTTATAAAACTGACCGGATTTTCTACTTCATAACCCATTTTTTTGAAAAAAATCTCATACTTATTAAAATTACTTGTATACTCTTCTTCAGTCAGTCCTGAAACTTTCCCTGCTATATATATTTTCTTCATAACTATTCCTACACTTTATATCTGACAATTGTTTCAAACTCACCTGTTGGTCTTAACTTTATTCCTTTTAAAAACGAAATATCTATATATTCTCCCCTATCATCACATTGAACTAGATACATCTTTTCTTCAGCCTGCTTATCTTTATCATTTTCTACTACAATAATATGTTTCCACATTTCCCAGCCTATTGTATTTGTAATTTTTACTTCCAATATCTTTGTAATGGTGTATACCGAGTTTATTTTTCCCGTCCTAAACTCTCTAATTTGTTCAGCTCCCATATTATTCTCCTAATAAATAATCTACTATAATGACACATGATTCTTACTAGCATTTCTATAGTACTAGGCTCTTTCTTTTGACGACTATATCTAATCGGTGTAGTCCTATTTAATTTATCCCAGATAATAACCATTACTGCAAAAGCCATATAACATACAGATACGATTGTAATTAGTAGCCCTAAAATGAATAATTCAGCCATTAATTTATCTCCTTAAAATCCATCTGAGCGACAAATCTATCAGGTAGTCCTTTTAGCCATTCGCCTGTTTTTTCATTGATTAGATTGCCTCTGGCATCCACTCTATAAATTTCTCCGTCTACGTCATAACGTCTGCCTTCAACAAATGATATTTCACAAAAATTCATATTCTCCTCCTATCTCATCAACGTCCTATTTCGCACCGTTGTATTCGGCTAGGATTTCTTCAAGTTCCTCTTGTTTTACTAAACAGTACGCATATAATTCTTTATTTCTAGTAATGTGTAGATTCTTCGTAGTGCCAATAAAGGCTTGAGGGATGACAAGTATTTCAGAATTTTTCAATCCGCTACCTATTTTCTCCTCCAAAAATACCACGAGCATGTCAGCATTTGATGGTCTGACATTCCAAAAGCTATGATTTCCTCTCTTGTGTACAGAAGAGTACTTCACATCTATCGTTAAATCGCCATACTTAAAATCAAATACTGGGTTATTCTTTTTAACAACTGTATTGTAGTTCACTGCTTTAGGTACTATTTTTTGAAATAAGAGTTCTGCTTCTGCTCCTAGCTTTCCATTTCTTGATGAATATCTCACCTTATCTTTAAGAGTAATAACACCACTGTTTATAAGCTTTATATGAGCACTAATCGCAGATAATCCACTTTCTTTGATTGCTCTTTCAAAATCCCCATGCTCTAAATACAGCTCAACGACATCTTTCTTCATATCGCTATCCCCACTTTAAATGCTTCTGCTGTACTGATGATTTCATCGATAAATTCATCTAGCCTATACCGTTCATCGCTATCTTGTAATTTATAAACCATTAGACTAGATTGAAGCGAACTTTTGATGTGCGTTAATAATTCAGCTCTAATTCTTAGTTCTACTGCTAATGGGTCAATTTCTTCTCTTACCACTTCTTTGTAGACGTAGTTACCAGTAGATAGCACATAATCATTTTCCTGTACTTCTTCTAATGATACCGTTCTCTTTTCTTCAAGTTCTGTATCAATAAACTCAATATCTGTCGTCGTTTTATTTTTTCTAAGAACAACGATACAAGTTTCGATTTTGGTGTCCACAAAGCTGTCTTTTGGAATCTTTACTACTTTATCTATGTAGTTGTTTTCTACTAGATATTTTCTTATCTTCCCCTCACGATTCCCTCTGTAAAGTATGCCTGGAAAACTAAGGACAATCGCCATGCCACTATCACTTAGCATATAGAGGATATGAAGGAGAAAGGCATAATCTGCTCGGCTTGCCGTAGGTATACAGGGGGCGTGATGAAACCTCTCATCAACTTTAGGCTCCCACTTTATCGAAAAAGGTGGGTTGGCCAAGATAACATCAAATTTTTTATCCATAAAAGCAGGATTTTTCAAGGTATCTCCAACGGCTCCTGTAAAGTTTTTCAGCTCTTTTTTCGCAACTTCTAATTCACTTTCATTCAGTTCCTGTCCGAATTTCTTAATGTCATCATCCAATACGCTAAGGAGACTCCCACGTCCACACGTTGGGTCGTAAGCTGTTTGATACGGGATGTCAATAAAGGATTTTAACAGTAAGGCTAAATCTTCAGGAGTGTAAAAAATACCCTGTTTTTTAAAACCTTCCCTTATTCCTTTTACGCTATAATCTTCTACATTCACGCATCTACTCCTCCAATCTCTATTCTGCAAACTGCAGCATAAACTCTTTTATCTGCTCCTTCGCATAAAATCTTCTGCCACCTATCTTAATTACAGGCAGTCCACTATCTCGCCATTTCTTCAGCGTGCTTTCTGTAATATCTAAGTACGCCATTGTTTCTACAGGTGTTAAAAAATCCTTTTCACTTATGGCACAAACCACAGTATCTTTGGATTTTGACATATAATCCTCCTATTCTTTGCTACTATAATCAATTTGAGATGTGACGGTCTCTTTTAATTTTTATTTACTGCGTTGCTGTGTTTCGTCTATCCAATAAGTCAATATAGCTATCTGTAAGATAGGCTTTTAACTTTGCGCCCTTGCCATAGGGTAGACTTCTCTTCCCGGTTTCAAACTGTGATATGGTCTGCTGTGATACACCTACCTTACTACCAACTTGTGACTGACTCAGGCAAAGACTTCTCCTAATAGCCCTCATGGTATTAGGATTAACTACGATAAATGGTCTTTTTAAATTCATAACTTGCTCCTTTTATTTGTCGTTTTATTGATTTTGTTTTAACGCTATGTTAATATATAAATAGCCTGATTGTGGCAGAGAATGAAAGGAGTATTCTTTTGAAAAAACTTTTGACTTTGCCCTGCCTTTTGATGTAAATGTGAGCACGTGGTCGGTCGTTACACGGTATAAAAAGACAGTTAAACACAATAGTTTATACTCTACCAGCTAAAGGGCTTTGAATTATGCTGAACTAAAACTGCATAAAGTGGTAGTTGACCCCATAGAAGCAATTAGCTGTATTAACTGTGACTTTGAATAACGCACTGGGATTTAGTTGATAAATAATGGCGCGGTGCTAAAGGTCTGCAAGGTTTCAAAAGAAACAAAATTTAGCAAATGTCAGTGAAGATACAGCCTTTACTGGCATTTTGTGTGTTTACTCTTATTTCTTAATTCATCTACAGACAATCCTAAATAGTCACAAATCTTAAACAGTTCACTAATTCTTAATTCTCTTTTCCTGTTGCCATTTGATAAACTGTAATATAAGTTCATATAAGGTAAGTTAGTACATCTTGATAATTCTAATAAACTGATATTATTTTTATCTAAGTAGTCTTTTAGTTCTTTCATTTCATGATTTCTCTCCTTTCTAATCTTCATATAAATCTTTCCATTTACAATCTAATACTTCTGCTATTTTTTTAGCGTGTCTGACAGGTAGTTCCCTGCTACCTACCTCCCAAGCTGATATAATTTTTTGAGAAACGCCTATCTTATCAGCTAACTTTTTCTGACTTATTCCTTTCAACCACCTAAATTCTTTTAAATTCATGATTCCTCCTTATTTTTAATAAAAATACCGTATTGATTACCACAATATGGAGTGGTATAATTAGTTATAAACACAATATATTGTGTTAATCTTATAGGAAGGAGGTACACTTGATGCCAAAGTTATATAAACCTGGCGAAGATAACAAACCTGCAGGTAAGTATATTGAAGTAGGACCTAGGGGTGGACAAGTTAACAAGCCTAGAAAAGTCACTATAGGTTCTGGTGACAGACTACCACCAACAAAAGAGCCTGGACATAAATGGCAAAAAGTATAGCTGCTTATTAAAGGTTGTGGTCAGACGCAACCTTTATTTTTCTTTTACTAAAGCAATAACTTTTGTTAAAAACATTAATTTGTAACCACGATTCAACAATCGTGTCATTATTCTCTTTATACTTTGTTATGTAGTGATGTATCATCTCTCCTCCTTTCCGCTTCAATTGAATTCTTATTTCGCCTAATAATGTCTATTTATCTCGGCTTATTACTTTACTAAAAGTTGCTGTATCATTACTCAGAAATACCAGTTCATAGCTAAACTCTTCCCCTTTATGTCTCATCTTTCTGGCAAGTTCTTGAACCGCTTTCTTTATCTCTGACCTATTTTCTCGTTCGCTATCACTTAACGTGACATACATTGTAGCTTTCATGTTTCTCCTCCTTTCCGCTTCAAAAAACTTGCTATCCAATTCATTATTTGGTACACTACAAACGTAATAATAAGTGTATGCGGAGGTTATAATGGATAATAAGATTACTAAAGTATTTAAAATTTATGAATCAGGGCGCAATTTACACCTTGAAGTATATAAAAAATGTCCTTATTGCAATAATTTTGTAACCCCCGAAAGAAAAGGGTCTGTTAAAATAGAATGGCAAAATGATACTTATGTATATATTTCAAAATTTTTCCATCCTTGTTGTGATAAAAACATCTTTACAACACACCTTATCAATATTGACGGAACAGAACTTCTTTCATCCTACCCCCCTATAAATATGTATGTACTCCCTGAATCTATAAGTTTAATATCTGAAAGAGCATTCAATCTTTTTCATCAGGCCGAAAAGTCATATCAAAACAACGACTTCGATATTGCAACAATAGGTTATAGGTCTTTTATTGAAGTGCTTTCAAAAGATTTTTTAATAAATGAATTACATGAAGATGCTAATAAAGTGAAAACCTTAAACCTTAATAAAACATTGGCTCTTTTTAATGATAAAAACCTTCTTATATCAGGGGATGTTATTAGATATTTAGGAAATGACAAAACTCACTACGAACAAAAGTATGACCATCATTCAATAGATACACTTAAGTTTTATTTAGATATTTTTATCAAAACCATAGATGTTAAATATCGTATTAACCACCCACCTGAGGACCTTCAACGGAACCAGTAATTGTTATTTCAACTTTGGCAGAATTTAACTCTTCTATTAGAACATTAGCTTCTGCTATTTTTTGTGTGAGGGTATTTATTTTTTCTAAAGCTTCGTCTACACCAAAAACTTTCATGTTATAATTTGGACCTCCTAAATTTACTTTCGATAAATCCATCTTTCTCCTCCTTTCCGCTTCAATTGATTTCTTATCTCCTAATTGCTATAATGGTTTCATCAGCTCTGCCAAGCTGAAATTCTATAGAAAGGAGATGATTAACATGTATGCTGACATTAAACTCCACACTGGCGAAAATGTTGTTGTAGACAACCTAACCAAAATTGTTAGAACAACTTCTAACGGTTTAGAAGAAATAGTCGAATTCAATAACTTTATATTTTACTCAAATGTACATTACTCTTTTCAAGGTGATAACATTTTCGTCGTTAATGGTAAAGATATTCTTACTATCAAATTTTGTAAGAACTAGTTAACATGAAAATCAAGGGTATATATATTGGTTTTATGCTCTTGATTTTCTTTTTTAACAAACTCCGTCCATTGTGTTATTATTTTCATCTGTTCTTCTATTGGTGTCCCCTCACTATCGATACTAATTTGTAAACAAATCCTGTTCATATATGTCTCCTTTCCGCTTCAGAAAATCACTAAACGCAGCAGTATCTACTTTTCTGTTCTGTTTCCTTCTTTTTGTACCAAAGGTTCATCAAATTGAACTAGCTCATCGAAAAAATAACGGTCAATTTGATTCGCGGTCAAATTTAAAAGAACACAAGCTTTTGATATATCTTTCTGCGTCCAACTAACCTTGTTATTTAGCTTTAAGGATGTCGTTCTCATAGACCAACCCATAGCCTTCGCGAATGCACCTCTACTTCCAAATATTTCAACGATTTTACCATTAAGCTTTGAATAATTAAATGTCATGGTTTTCTCCTTCCTTGTTCAACATATTGAACTAAATGTATAGTAACAGATATTGTTAACCCTGTCAATAGGAAAGTTCAATTTGTTTAACTATTAATTACATAGATATTGAACTTTAATTCAAACTTTGTTATAATACTTTATATTTAAAAGGAGGGTGTTATATGAATAAAAAAGAACTAGGACGCGAGCCTACAAAGACATCTATTGCATTAAAAAAAATAATGAAAATAAGAAATATGAAACAAGTTGATATTTTGAACGCTTGTGAGCCATACACTACTATATATAAGGTTAAGATTTCTAAATCAGATTTATCTCAATACTTATCCAGCAAAACAACCCCAAATCAAAAAAAATTGCATATTTTGTCCAAAGCACTGAATGTAACGCCATCATATTTACTTGGTTTAGAGGATGACTATGAAAATAAAAGCAAAAAAAATAGAATAAGAGACTTAAGAATCAAAGAAAATATGACTCTAGAAGATTTTTCTAAAATAATCGAAGTTGACACAAAAACTATTAAAGAATGGGAATCACAAAATATTGACAAGCTAGATAAAAATACAGCTAATAAAATAGCAAAAATTTTTAATGTAACACCAGCTTATTTGTTAGGTTATAATTTATATAAAGCACCTTTCACTGTCAAAATTGATGTTCAACCATCTACAGTTGACTTTGTCAAGGATTATGAATTTTTGGGAGACAAACTCAGAAAAATTGTTAGTAATTATATAAAAACATGTGTAAAGGCACAAGAAAAAATGATCAAGGAAAACAAACCTATTTATCCATTAAGTATCCCTCTTCATAATGATATTTTTTTTGACGGAAAAACTATAGTCAGCAATAATATCGAAGATTATATAATTCTACCTAATAAATTGTTAGAAAACGACGCAGAATATTTTGCAATTATAGCTAATGATAATAGTATGATAAAAAGAAATATATCTACAGGTGATGTGCTTATTTTTAAAATGACAAAAAAAATAAATTCTGGAGAAGTGGGCTTTTTTCAATATAGTAAAGGTTGTTTATGCCGAGTTTATATTGAAACAAATAAAGGTGCAATATTGATGCCTGAAAGTTCAATAGAAAAACCTATTTTTTTAAATAATGATGATTTTTTTACAATCGGAAAACTTGTCTATAAGTTCGATAATAATTTTTAAGCCTTTATCGAAAATACATTGCCAAAGTCATGAAACTAAGAGTAATCTCTTCAGTTTTTAACGACAAAACAAAATACAAAATATATTCTAGGAGGATAAAACAGATGTCTAAAACTAAGAAATTTTTATTTTTTGCCTTCATGGGGATGTTCTTAATTGCGAGTATACAACTCCTATTTAGTGGTGACATATGGTCCGCATTAACTGGTCTTATGATTACCGGCATTATATACTACATCTACAATAAAAAGCAAAATAATGCCATAATTCCGATTAAGAAACACACTAATACAAACTTCACGAGCCAAAACAACAATAATCTAGATTTCTATGTAAAAGGTTCAACGCACTATCAAGACAACTATCTAAAAGCAATTTCAAAATCGAACGGATTAGAAGAAGGAGATGGCGACCAAGTCAAGCTCGTACCTGAACCTTCAAACAGATACGATAAAAACGCAATAAAAGTACTATGGTTTGATGAACTAGTTGGATACGTACCAAAAGAAGATACCTATAAAATCAAAAGCAAGAAAATAGCTAACCTAAAATGGGAGCTATTAAAACCTAGAGGCAAGTATAACTTTTATACACTATACATAGATATAGACTTTACTGCATAACCTCAAGAACTAAGTACCAAAATGATAGGCAAAGTTACAGAATTAAGAGAATATTTTTAAAATAGTTAGGAAAGCTAATGGACGAACAAATAATTTTTATTTATGTAGATGATTCAGGAGTTCTGCATAAAAAATCAAAGGATAAAGTTTTTGTATACGGCGGATATATTTTTACAAGCGTTAATGAAAGAGCAGATGCTGAAAGAAAGTATAAAGCATTAAACAAAAAAATTTCTGAAAGTTTAAATACTCAAGAAGAACTAAAAGCTTGTATTTTAGAACATAAACATAGAAATTCATTATATAAGGTACTTAGAGAGTACCATTCATTTTCTTTAATTGTTAATATAGAAAAGATATATGATTATATTTTAGAAGATAAAAAAGCAATATGTAGATATAAGGATTTTGTTTTAAAGGTTATGATTAAAACAGCTTTAAGCAATCTTATCAATTTAAATATGATTGACTCAGATAAACCCACTAAGTTAATTATACAAATAGACGAACAACTTACTAGTTCTAATGGGATATATAATTTAAAACAAAGTATTTACGAAGAATTTAAACATGGCATAGTTAATTATAACTATAATGTTAAGCACAATAATTTATTTAGCAACACCTTAGAAGTTTCAGTAAAATATCGTGATTCTAAGCACAACTATTTGATACAAGCCAGCGATATTTTAGCAAATAGAATATACAACGCTGAACGTCACAACAATATTTCTCTTTTCCCAACTAAGTACAATCATTTTATGAAATATTTTCCATAATTTATTTACATATGTAATTAAATATGCTAAAATGAAGTACAGGTACTAAGTAGTACACTGTTTACAATTTCAAATCAGATGATAGTCATTAAGCGTAATTTTAAGTACGCCTGAGAGAATTGGAGGTCTTTAGCATATGAGCTAAGGGCCTTTTTATTTCTATCGATAACCCCAGAGCCTAAGCCTTAATTGTGATATTAAGGCTGTGGTTGTGTGGTTATACCACGCACTTATAATCTACCCCACCCTATATGAGATGTGACGGTCCGTTATAGAGGGGGAACATATGAATATAAAAAAATATACCGATAGAGAGGGTAAAACCCTATATCGAATAAGAGTTTACATTGGCAAAGATGAAGATACAGGCAAGGAGATTAGAGTCCAAAAAAGTGGCTTTAAATCAAAAGCTGATGCTAAAAAAGCATACCTTGACATATTAAATGATGTGGAGACAGGACCACACTATACCTTTAAAGAAGTATATGAAATGTGGGCGCCGTTATATAAGTCTACCGTAAAACTCTCATCGTATGATAAGGCAAATAGCAGCTTTAAAAACTATATACTGCCTGAACTTGGCGATGTAAGAATTACCGATATTACTATCGTCATGATACAAAATCTTGTGACCAAATGGTCTATAAACTCAAACTTCAAAGCATTTTTATCTTACACATCAAAGGTCTTTGAGCATGCTATGAGAATGGAAATAGTGACTAAAAATCCCTGTAAGCTTGTCATCATACCTAGGGTAGAAAAAAAGCCTAGAAACGACAAGAAAAAATACTGGGAAAAGGAAGAACTAGAAGCCTTTTTGAAAGCAGCAAAAGAGGACCTGTCTATCAAATGGTATGCTTTTTTCAGACTACTGGCTTTTAGTGGTATGCGAAAAGGCGAAGTCTTAGCATTAAACTGGTCTGATATCGACTTTACGCTCAACCAAATATCCATAAACAAAACAGTATCTAGATTAAATGGCGATTCTAAGCATATAGACAGCCCAAAAACTAAGTCTAGCCATAGGGTGATTGCTATGGATAAAGAGACCATGAAAATACTAAAAGCATGGAGAAAAGAGCAAAACAGAGTGACAAATATCGTATTTACCAATGGTAACTATGATTACATCCTACACTCCTATCCAGCCAAGGTGCTTAAAAGAGTCACTAAAAAGCATAATCTAGTACCAATCACTATCCACGGTTTTCGTCATACGCACTGCTCTTTACTTTTTGAATCGGGATCCACGCTGAAAGAAGTGCAGGACAGATTGGGTCATGGCGATATTAGTACGACTATGAATATCTATGCTCACGTATCAAAAGTCAAAAAAACAGAAGCAGTCGATAGATTTACCGATTATATCGCTTTATAAAAAAGCAAAAATAACCCTGAAAAACCCATTAATTTATAAGCTAAAAGTGTCCGTTTCGTGTCCGAGGTGTCCGAAAAGTGTCCGTTTTAGCACGACTATCCAAGGTTATTCAAGGCTATTTTATAAAACTGTAAATCTCTGAAAACCACTATTTATAGGCTATTCAAGGTTATTTGAGATAAAACAGTGTTTTATTGGTGCAGATGGTGGGATTTGAACCCACACGAGCATTTGCTCACTACCCCCTCAAGATAGCGTGTCTGCCGTTCCACCACATCTGCATTGCGTGTTACATTCTAGCAAATTATACTTTGATTGTCAACAGCTAAATTATAACAACGCTCGAATTATAGTAACCAATTATAGTAACAATTATAGTAACAACGATTAAATAAAACCGAGTTAGACTGTCACATCTCATAATAGGGTGGTTTTGGTTTCTGCTCCATCCCTATACACTTTCATTTCCTTCAACGCCAAGAAAAAGAGTATAAAAGAAGCTGTTAATATAGAATGAGATATGCCTGACACGCCTGATATTGAAGCTGTGATAGCTTTACTTAACGTCATGCCCTTAACCTGCATAACACCCTTTGCAAAAATTGTAGCTATCATCATTATTAGACCTACATTATATATTTTTCTAAAAATTTTAAACTTTTTAATTTCAAGTAAGTTCGTATTTAGGGAAAATGCCAAAAACATCATGTAGGCAAAGAAACCAAGTACCATTAAGTGAACATGAATAATTGATAAATCAGTTTCACCAGTATAGTCATAGTACCTTGTAAACTCCCTATAAAACACCCCTGAAGCAAGGGCTAAAAACACGTAAGTCATCCCTACATTTACTAAACCTTTTAATTGTTTACCATTCATTATAATCTTCTCCTTCTTTTCTCATTGCCTTATAAGCTATTACAACAGTCCAAACATATGCCAATGTCTTTGGTATCATCAATGCCCCTACAATAGGATAGATATTTGAAAATAGAACTACTGGTAAATAAAATCCAAAACTGAGCACAATACTAAGCCATAGGTTCTTAAAAGCAACATCTTTTTTCTCTCTGCTTGCCTTATAGTACAATATAATTACAATAACACCTATTACAGTAAATGGTATATTCCTGTATATGGCAAAGCGAAGTGGTGGATTGATAGAAGTCCATTCATTCTGTGGCAAGAGGGTAAGCGCTATCCTGCTAGCAGCTAATACATACATCATAATTGTAAGTACTCTGCTACTCTTCACCTTATACCTAAGCTCATACGCATGATACAAAATCAAATAAAACACTGTCATTGTAATTGAAGTGACTAATTTTCCAATACCTAAATAGTAAATATTACTCTCTAATCCAGTAGTAAGTAGTGCATAAGCTCTAGGAACCAGATGAAAAGCATCTCCTACTCCCAAAACAACAGCCATAATCCCAAATAACTGATACTGTCTACTGCCATCAGAACCTACATAAAGTAATATACCTAGTACTATGACAGAACTAAGATAGACTACATCAAACGTTGTTTCAACAATTGCTTGCATACTAACCCCCTATATATATTGTCTTCTCTATCATTAAAATTGCTGTAGCTCGATCGATATCTCTAATAAATGATGACACAATTAAGTTAAATATAATCTCCACATATGCCTCTCTTGTAAAGAAAGTATCAAAGATGTTTTCTTGCACCTTGCTATCTGTTTCCAAAATATTTCTCAACAGCCGTTTTATTCTCTTAAAATATAAATCCATAAAATCCCTTCCATCTTCTCTACCTTTTTTAGAAAAGTTAAGAGAATGAAGTTTAAAGAAATTCGGATAAGTTTTTTTACCACGTTCAATATTTTCCAAAATTAAATCAACTGCCATAGTGAAACAACATTCATCAATATGAGCTAAGTCAAAGACATCCTTCCACACACTGACAACTGCTTCAAAGATAAGATCTTCCTTTGAGGGAAAATAATTGTAAAGTGAACCAGTTGCCACATTACATTTAGCTGCCAATGAACGTATACTGAGTGCTTCTACAGACTTTGTAGAAATAATCTCCCTTGCATTTTTAAGTATTTCATCCTTACTTGTGACCTTTACATTCATTCTTGCACTCCTTATTCACTCAACTTGAACACTGTTCATTTTGAGTATATCACAGCTATTATTTTTTGTCAAATAATAATAAGTAATAGAAGTTTTCGCATTTAACTTTGCCTTTTAACTTATGAAAATGACGCCATATATTTCGTGGTTTTCCACATAAAAAAAACAAACCCTAAATAAAAAATCTCTCTGTAATTTTGCCCCAATATATTCAAAAATAAAGGATTATTATTTGCACTCAATTGTGGATAAGTTTTTTTCGATTTGTTGTTGACAAAATATACTATTTGTGAAAGCAAGCATTATCAACGCTTATAAGGTTTACAGGAAAAATTTATTCCTATTAAATTCCTGTTGATAACTTGTGTATATCTTTCAAAATCTATTGAGCAGTAAAATCAAAGATTTCAAGAAATTATAAATCTGTCAAGGAAAAATTAAGAAAAAATTCAAAAAAATTTATTACTTTTTTTCGTAGTAAAATGGTCTTATCTTATCAATACAACAAACAAGTTTTTGCACAATCGAGTAGGGCAAATTTAATTGCCCTCTCACATCACCGTACGTGCCGTTCGGCATACGGCGGTTCAACTAAATCTCAAACTACGTCTTTTTATGTAGTAATCTAGAGGGCTTATTAGTCCTCTTTTTGTTAA
>PDWI01001730.1_pt1 | contig 33999 bp, 35 predicted proteins | sample 1430891 | NCBI WGS metagenome assembly PDWI01 (sample SAMN01162508, study PRJNA174530) | Oral metagenome, whole genome shotgun sequencing project. | biome: Marine environment; feature: Marine mammal; material: Swab sample of the gingival sulcus; isolation source: swab sample of gingival sulcus... | reverse complement strand
TGAATTTTGTCTTCGTTTTCGCAAAGATAAAATCTTTGATAATCCGCTTAATTACTTAAATATTTGTTTAAAAGATAAACCATTTGCTTTATAGTACCCGCTTTTTTGTTGTTGACAAATTAATGAATATGTGATAGCATATTTTGTTATCTCAAAAAGCAATATTTTGCTTGCTTAAAGAGATATTTTATCTATTAAATGCATAAATTTTATGAGGAAAATGCATGTAGCAATTGTTGCGATATTTATCACGTTGTTTACTAGTGGTCTCATTACAGATGTAAGTGCGGCCGCAATTGGTAATACAGTGTGGAATGATCACAACAAAAATGGTATACAAGATCCTGGTGAAGAGGGGATCGCTGGCGTGGAAATAAAATTGTATAACGGTGACAAAGTTTATCGTGATACAACAAATTCACGTGGTCGTTATAAATTTAAAGGTTTTGGAGAAGGTCATTATGATGTAATCGTAGCACAAGAAACTCTACCAGAGGGGTGCTATGCAACACATGATCGAGATGGTAATAACGACGGTATTTACAAAGATCGTTATCTTGAGGAAGATGATTATTTTACAAAAGCTGATTTTGGGTACTATTGTCCATCGCATGCACCTGTAGGACATGTATCTCCAGTAACTGGCTCTGGTACAGCAGCTGTAATTATTGCATTTGCTGTAGCAATTGGATTTGGATTTATTGCGCATAAATGGCGAAACACAACTAGTGTTTTTTCAAAAAAATAGACATACACGTGTGTTATAAAACTTTTCAAAAAGTCTGTAAATTTTTTAAAAGATTACAGGCTTTTTGTATAAGTTGTATGAACATAGCAAATAGCACTTTTTTGATGTATACTAGATAATAGAATGTGCTCATTAATATTGGTGGAAGATCGTTGAGTGACAGCTCTACGGAGAGGAAAGTCCGGACACTCATCCACTTTCGAGTGGATAAAATGGTAGCGGGTAATACCCGTCTAGAGTAATCTACGAGGTGCGAGCAGAGACGTCTCCGTCAGCGATGACGAGAGATATCCCTTTTTGGGATAAGCTCTAGTGGTAACACTGGGGGTGAAACGGCTAAATCCTTATCTGAGTGCAAGACCGTGTCCATCTGCAAAGTTGGAAGAGTCGCAAAGATCTCTATGGCAACATGTGAGACAAGATAGATTGTCACTTTTTATACAGAATCCGGCTTATAGACGGTTCTTCCACCAATATTTGTGAGTAGAAAAAAATAGTATTTATATTCTATTACATTTTTATGAAAAAATCAGAGTTATTTTTTAGCATTATTCAGGTTTTTACAGATTTTATTCTTGTTGTATCTGCTGCATTACTTGCATTTAAGTTGCGTAACATTGGCGGAGTGCAAACACTTATTCAAAAAGAAGGTTTGTATCATATACCATTTGAACAGTATCGCGCACTTGCAGTGTTGATTGCTGTTGTTGCAGTGGCAATATACGCATTTGAGGGACTTTATCAAGTACGGGTGACGAGAAAATTCTGGGCAGAGACATATTCTGTTTTCAAAGCAACAACAATTGTTGTCGTTTTAGTTATGATTGGTTTTTTCTTGCAACGTGAGTGGTTTTCATCACGGTTTATCATTGTTGCTGCATGGGGTCTCGTGATTTTTTTTGTATCATTTGGTCGTGTGTTTTTGCATTCTCTACAAAAATTTCTTGTCACAAATAAGGGAATTGGCGTGCATCGCGTTTTACTTCTTGGTTTGAGTGAAAAAATGAAATATATTTGTCGTGTGATTCGTGTACAAAAAGGTCTTGGGTATAAGGTCGTTGAACACATGGAATACATCAATATACAAAAGATTAAAAAAGTTAAAGAAAGAGAAGGAATTGATGAAGTGATAGTACATGAAACAGCGATGCCAGATGATCTTTTGGTGAAGTTGTATGATTATTGCATGATTAATAATATTACTTATAAATTTATTCCGTCATCACGACAAACAACACGGTTTGAGATGAGTATGTTTGAGGGGGAGCCAATTATAGAGCTTTTGCATACGTCACTTGATGGATGGGGAAAGGTTGCAAAGCGTTGTATGGACCTCATGATTTCAGTAGTACTTATTTTGTGTACAAGTCCAATTATGTTTGTTGTGGCAATTCTTATTAAGTTGGAAAATCGACATGCACCAATTGTGTTTAAAAATGCACGTATTGGAGCAAATGGTAAAGAATTTTTTGTGTACAAATTTCGTTATATGCAATGGAAGTGGTGTACAACAAAGAAAAATCCTAATTGGAAAGAGGCAATGGCATTTGAAAAGAAATTGATAAAAAAACAATCAGTTCGTGTTGGTCCAATTTATAAGATTCAAAATGATCCACGTAAAACATGGATTGGCAAATATCTTGAGCGATTTTCTATTGATGAGTTTCCACAATTTTTTAATGTATTCAAAGGAGAGATGAGTTTGGTGGGTCCACGTCCACACCAAGAGCGTGAAGTGGAAAAGTATCGTGAATATCACAGACGACTACTTACCATTAAGCCAGGAATTACAGGTATGTCGCAGATTTCTGGACGTAGTGATTTGGATTTTGAAGATGAATTTCGTCTTGATGTGTACTATATCGAGAATTGGTCAATTTTTCTTGACATAAAAATTTTGCTTAAAACACCAATTGCAATTTTGCGTTCTCGGAACAACTAAGTGTATAATAGATACGTAATTCGCATATACTTAATTTTATGATGAAATTTATTTTCAAGATTTTATTTGTAGCAGGTTCGTTGATCTTGGCTGATTTTTTGGTCGGTGGATTTACTATTGATCAGTTTTGGCCAACAGCTATTATAGCTTCACTCGCTCTTGGTATACTCAATGGTATTGTGAAGCCAATTCTCAAAGTTTTGGCACTTCCTATTACCATTTTGACATTAGGATTATTCAGTGGATTGCTCAACGTATTACTTTTTTTGCTGTTGACATTTATTCCGGGTGTTTCGATTGATGGATTTTTTTCTGCAGTGCTTGCGTTATTGGTAGTGTCGATTGTTGGATGGATAATTGATATTTTTTTTAAATAATAAGGATATACGATTTGATATATTGTTTTGAAGTTTATCTGAAAGTTCATAAATTCTGAAAAATAAAAAATGAAAATTGCATTAGTGCATGATTATCTTGTGCAACACGGAGGGGCAGAGCGTGTTTTGGAGTGTTTTTGTGAGATGTTTCCACATGCACCAATTTATACGCTTATTTACGATAAGGATGTGATGGGGGATACATTTTCTGATCGTGACATTATTACGTCAAGTTTGCAAAAAATGCCGTTTGCTAGGAAACGGCATCGTGTTTTTCCTTTACTTATGACATCAGCGATTGAAGAATTTGATTTCTCTCATTTTGATGTTGTGCTGTCTGACTCTTCGAGTTTTGCTAAGGGTATCATCACACGACCAGAGACATTGCACATTTCCTATGTACATACTCCAATGCGTTATGCGTGGGATGATTGTCAAAAATATACATCCGATTTTGGATTTCCCAAAATGGTTGAACAGATTGTACCTTTTATCATGAATGGTGTACGTTTGTGGGATCGCATTAGTAGTGATCGGGTGGATTATTATGTTGCCAACTCACAATTTGTGGCACGTCGGATTAAAAAGTATTATAACAAAGACGCTATTGTAGTGAATCCGCCAGTTAATGTGCATAATTTTTATCTTACAGAAAATAAACCAAAAGAAGAATATTATTTGATGGTAGGACGTCTTATTGCATATAAACGACACGATATTGCTATTGACGCATTTAATCGATTGGGAGATTCTCTCAAAATTATTGGTCGTGGTCCAGAAATCACTTCACTTAAAAGACAGGCACATGACAATATTGAGTTTCTTGCGCGTGTAGATGATGATGAACTAGCACGGTACTATGCAGAGGCAAAGGCATTCATTTTTCCTCAAGAGGAAGATTTTGGTATCGTAGCAATTGAGGCTATGGCATCAGGACGACCAATTATTGCATATCGTGGTGGTGATATTGTTGAACATTTGACGCATGGAGAAACGGGATTGTTCTTTAATGATCAGACAGCTGATTCTTTGGAAGCAACTGTAAGAGAATTTGATAAACATACATTTGATTCATCTATTATTCGCCAAAGATCGTTGCAGTTTGACAGAGAAAATTTTAAGCGTACAATGAGAGATTATATTGAAAAAACATATAAAAAACACATAGAACAAAGAAGGAGAGGCTAATTTTATAATGAAAATACAATGGAATTGAGACAATTTTTTCGTATATTTGTTATTCATAGAATGATTTTTTGGGGTGTAATTTGTGCAAGTGTAGTAATTGGAATTATCTTTTTTTTTGGACAACCTCAAGTATATAAGACAGAAATCTTGCTCAATGTAACGCGAGATCGTGTACAGAACACATCTGAATATATGTATGATGATTTTTACAGATTGCAAGCAGATGAACGTTTTGCTGATACCATTGTGCAATGGATAATGTCACCGTATATTAAGATGAGGATTGGTGGTCTATCTGGAAATGTAGATATTTCAGCGCGACGCGTATCATCACAAGTGGTAGAAGTTCATTACAAAACACGCACAATATTTGCAGCAAAAGAATACGCAGAAAAATTGATTTCTGTAATCAATGACGAATCTCAGAAACTTAATCGTACTCAAGCAAAAACCGGATGGTTTGTTGTTATTGGGACTGAACCAATTATTACAGATGCAACATATTCCTTTCATTTCCTCTTTGTTCTGTTTGGAATAGTTGGTTTTTTTGTAGCATTTTGGACTGTGATAATTCTCCATTATGTAATTGGAGGAGAGATAAAAAAATAAATTGGTAAAAAAATTGATGAGAATTGGTGTGGATGTTCGTTCTCTCGCGCAAGGTAAAAATACAGGCGTTGAAGAATACACAAAAAAAATGTTAAATTCACTCTTTTTGGTAGATAAAGAGAATGAATATATTCTCTTTTTTAATGCATGGAAGGGGCGAGATTTAGACTTTTCGTGGATCGATAAATTTGAAAATGTTTCGGTGAGAAAATATGCCATTCCAAATAAGATATTAAATCTTTCTTTGTGGCTTTTGCAGTACCCAAAACTTGACAAACTTTGTGGAGGTGTCGATGGGTTTTTTTTGCCAAATAGTAATTTTATTGCTTTATCTGCACATGTAAAACTCTTTCTTACAGTTCATGATCTTTCATTTGAACATTATAAAAATGCATTTTCTTTTAAGAGGCGTTTATGGCATTTTTTTGTGAATCCGCGGTTTTTGATCAAAAGAGCACAACACATTTTTGCTGTTTCATATTTTACAAAGATGGATATTTGTAAAACATATGGTGTAGATGCAAAAAAAATTACGGTTGCGCACAATGGATTAACATCGGTACGAGGCACATTGGATAGAAATAGCTTGGAACTCATTACTTTGAAGGAAAAGTATAATTTGCCATATAACTTTGTTTTATATTTTGGCACAATTGAGCCACGAAAGAATATTGCGAGTGTTGTACATGCTTTTGATGTGATAAAAAGTGATGATGAGATGACTGATTTTAAACTTGTGATTGCTGGTGCAACAGGTTGGAAGGCTGATGAGATTTATTATTCTATTGCACGATCTGTTTATAAAGATGATATAATCATTCTTTTTGATATTGAAGAAAAAGAAAAAGAGGCGCTTTACTCTCTTGCATCTGTTTTTGTGTATCCATCATTTTTTGAGGGGTTTGGATTTCCACCGCTTGAGGCGATGGCGTGTTCTGTGCCGATTATTACATCACAGACAACTTCTCTTCCAGAGGTTGTAGGAAATCGTGCAATTCTCATAGATCCATTACGACAGGATGAATTAGCGAGTGCTCTACGAGAAACATTAATCGATGTCAAAGAAAAAAAAATTGATTTGCGTTGCAAAGAGCGTGTTGCATATGCGCGATCATTTACATGGCGACAAGTTGCAGAAAAAATTAAGTGCACTTTTTGACGACAATTTGCTATAATAATTATATGCGAATAGGTATTGATGCACGTTTTTATGGTCCAGATAGTAAAGGTCTTGGACGATATACACAGAAATTGATTACATATTTGGAAGATGTTGATACAGAAAACGAATATGTGATCTTTTTGCGAAAAAATAATTTTGATTTGTATACACCGAAGAATTCTCGATTTACGAAAGTGATTGCTGATTATCAATGGTATAGTTTTGGTGAACAGATTCTCTTTCCACTTACTCTTTATAAGAGTAAGTGTGATTTTGTGCATTTTCTTCATTTCAATGTGCCAATTTTTTATTTTAAGAAATTTATTGTTACAATTCATGATCTTATCCTTTTGCGATATCCGACACGTAGGGCAACAACACGTAATATTTTTTTCTATTGGTTTAAATTTTTTTTATATCGTATAGTGATTGCTTATGCAGTTTTATTTTCAGAGCGTGTTATTGCTGTATCACAATTTACAAAAGATGATATATGTAATCAATATCCGCATTCGCATAAAAAGATTGTTGTGGTTTACGAAGCTGCAGAATTTACAGAAATTGATGAAACAAATGGTGTATCATTGGATAAATATGGTATACTGAACACATATATGCTCTATGTCGGTAATGCATATCCACACAAGAATTTACATTCTCTTGTTGATGCATTTGCACTGTATAAAGATAAGGGTGGTTTGATAGAGAACCTTGTTCTCGTTGGTAAAAAAGATTATTTTTACAACGAATTGGAGAAGTATATTAGTGCACAAGACATTTCGCATATTATTATATTGGATACTGTGGGGGATGATGTTTTGGATTTACTATATGAAAAAGCTTCTGTTTTTGTGTTTCCTTCTCTGTATGAAGGATTTGGTCTTCCGCCATTGGAGGCGCAACTGCATGGATTGCCAGTTGTTTCTTCTTTACATCCATGTATGCAGGAGATACTTTCTCTCTCTGGTGCGCAGTATTGTGATACGGAAGATGTTGTAGCTTTTGCATTGGCAATCGATCAAGTAGTATCCAATGAAAAATTGCGAGAAAAATTGATTGCATGTGGATTGAAGAATGCGCAGAAGTATTCGTGGGAAAAAATGGCAAAAAAAATATATAATATATACAAACGTATATAAATGGATGGATTGAGAAGAAGAAAAAATATACAAAAAAACAGTAATCATGATGACTATATAGTAAATACATCATCTGATTTTTTGTCGGATTCAGATAACGCAGAACTTGAATATCATATTTTTGAGTTGGGCAGATCTTATAAAAAAGGAGATGATTACCAGGAGAGATTTTCAGGAAAAGATCCTCTTGAAGAAATAGATGTACGAGCTTTACTTGATGAAAAAGATTTTGATTTTACTGTTGAAAATGATGCATATAACACTGAAGAATATGTTACTGATGAATACGTCGTTGATGAGCAGCCACGAGAGGATGTATTTTCTATAAATGCAGATGAATCATTTGAAGAACCCTCTTTTGAAGATCGTGCAAATTTTTTGATAAGCAATGAGCAAGAAGAGAAAGAAATAGAAGAAATAGAAGAGATAGAAGAATATGATGACCAGGTACGATTTTCTCTGTCAGATTTGCCAATATTTACACAGGAAAGTGTTTTGCATTCTTCATATATATCTCGTCGATTTGCATTGATGAGTGGTTTTATCATTTTTTTCTTGAGTTTTGGATTATTTGTTGGGACAGCAGTTGCTGTCAAGGGTCGTGTAAAAAATGCAAGTGAAAGAGCAATTACTTCGATGAAATCTGCTTTGGAAAGTGTTGGTAAAAATGATCTTGATGCGTTGAGTGTAAATATTGACGCAGTACATGAGGAGTTTGTGTACGCTTCAAAAGAAATGGATAAAATTAGTCCTATTGTGAAATTTGTATCACGTTTTGTGCCAGGCACATCGAAGCTTTCGAGCGGTGATCATATTGTGGAGGCGGGAAAATATCTGTCGCATACAGCTTCTGAGTTTGGAAATATTGTACCAGCGATAATGGAGGAAAAAGAAAGAATGAAAGAAGAAGGAACAGAAAACATTTCTTTTCTTGGTATTTATCAGGTACTCGCAGATTGTATAAGTGTTGCGCGTTATGATATAGCACATGCACAAGAACATATAAATAAAGTATGTATAGATGATGTGCCAGAAAATTATCGTGATTCTTTTATGCAGATTAAAGAGATTTTGCCACAGATTAACAATTCTTTGCAAACAGCGACAGAAGTACGCTCAGCAGTTGAAGATTTACTTGGTGCAAATGGTCCGCGAACATATCTTTTACTTTTTCAAAATAATCATGAAATGCGTGCTACGGGTGGATTTATTGGAAGTTATGGAATTGTAAAGATGAATGGAGGAAGGATTGATAAGATGTTTGTTGATGATATATATAATCCAGATGGTCAATTGATTGATCATGTTGTGCCACCTTTGCCAATCCAAAAAATCTCAGCTAACTGGAGTTTGCATGATAGTAATTGGTTTGTGAATTTTCCCGTATCCGCAAAAAAGGCAATGGATTTTTATGAACGTACAGGAGGACCAACTGTGGATGGCGTGATTGCGATTACGCCAGTAATGATGAAAAAAATATTGGAAATTACAGGACCTGTTGAGCTAAAAGAATATAATCTTGTTCTTACTGCTGATAATTTTATGCGTGTCATGCAAAATGAAGTGGAGGATCGAGAAAATTATACTGTTTCCGAAAAAAGAAAAGAGCCAAATAATTTAGAGGAGAAAAAAGACAGCAAAGAAGAAATGCATATAGAAAAAGAGAGTTCAAAGAAAGTGCTTTCATCGCTGATGCCAATTATGATTGAACGGATTTCTGATAAAAAAGATCCACAGGAGCTTGTTTCATTTTTGTCTGCAATATCGGAAGGAGTAAGAGAGCGTCACATTGTTATGTATACATCAAATCAAAAAATTCAAAAAATTATTGAAGATGCTGGCTGGGGTGGAGAGGTGTTACAAGCAGAAAAAGATTATCTTAGTGTGGTTAATACAAATATTAATGGATTTAAAACAGATGGTGTAATCACTGAAACAATAAATCATACGGCTGAGATTGATGAAGAGGGATATATCATTAACACAGTGAAAATCACACGAGAACATAAAGGCGGACTTACGGGGTATCCATGGTGGGATGCAGTTAATGCAGATTATATGCGTGTATATGTGCCAGAAGGATCACAATTTCTTTCTGTAGAAGGACAAACTCGGGAGATTAATGAAGAACGATTGGATTATGATGCATTGGGATATGAGCGTGATATAGATGTTGAACGTGAAGAATCACAAATTATGATTGATCAGGAAACTGGTACACGTATATATAATGAATATGGAAAGACGGTTTTTGCAAATTGGGTGTATGTGTCTCCACAGGAAAATGTTACTGTAACATATAAATATCGATTACCATTTCGCGTAGACTTCTTTGAAGATGAAAAGGGGAAATTTGGATCGTATTCGATTGTTTTTCAAAAACAATCTGGAAGTGAACGCACATCTGTGGAAAGTCACATTGTTCTTGATGCAGCTTTTGAACGATTTTGGCATACACATGATAATGAGCGATTGACTATGGAAAATAATCTTTTGATTGATCGATTTAATGGTGTAGTTTTTGTGGTAAAATAGGCGACACCTTGTACAAATGATGATATTTTCGGTATAGTAGTGTAGGTATTAATGTTTCAAAAATGATTGTACGTATTACACAATTCGTTACGCATTCATCTCGAAATTCGATTGCAGCTGGTGCCTTGGTTGTTTCGCTTTTTGGAATAGCGAGTCGATTACTTGGATTAGTGAGGGATCGTATATTAGCGTCACATTATGGTGCAGGTGATGTGCTTGATATTTATTATGCGGCATTTCGACTTCCGGATTTTGTTTTTGAGCTTTTGGTTGTTGGGTCATTGGGAGCAGCGTTCATTCCAGTCTTTTCAAAATTAATTGCAAAAAAAGATCGAGAGGAAGCATGGGATTGTGCTAATGGAGTTTTTGTGACTATTGTTTTTTTGATTACCATCTTGGCAATTATGGGTATTATTTTTGCGCCGTGGCTCATGCATTTTATTGTACCGGGATTTCCAGAGGAGAAGATGGTGGCTTCAGCTGAACTAGCTCGTATCATGTTTCTTAGTCCAATTTTTTTGGCAGCAAGTTCTGTACTGGGTGGTATCTTGGTTTCTTTTCGTCGATTTATTTTTTATTCGATGGCACCACTTTTTTATAATGTTGGTATTATTATTGGTGCGGTGTTTTTTGTGCCACATATAGGTTTGGTTGGCCTGGCTTGGGGTGTTGTTTTTGGTTCTTTTTTACATTTTTTTGTGAATTTGATTGCAGCAGTTTCTGCTGGATTTCGTTTTCGTTATTTGAAGAGTGTGCCATACAAAAATACAAACGTCGTACAAACAATGCGACTCATGGCGCCCCGCATGTTTACAAGTGCTTCAAATCAAATTTCACTTCTTCTTATTACGTTATTTGCATCTACGCTTGCTGCGGGTAGTTTAACTGTATTTACTTTTGCTATCAATATTCAGAGTGTTGTATTGGGTGTTATTGGTGTTCCTTTTGCTCTAGCAGCATTTCCAGTTTTGAGCAATAAATTTGCTGTAGGTGATACAGATGCTTTTGTGGGAGTATTGTCACAGACATTACGACGCATTCTTTATTATGCTGTGCCATTGAGTATTATATTTTTTGTACTCAGAGAACAAATCGTGCGTGTTGTGTATGGAGCAGGACATTTTGATATTGAGGATACAGTTTTGACATATCAAGTTTTAGGAACTTTGTGCGTGAGTCTTTTTGCACAAAGTGTCATTCCATTGCTTGCACGTGGGTTTTATGCAATGCAGAATACGAAAACACCATTTTATATCGTAATTGCTTCACAAGTGATTAATGTAATTATGATTATTTCTTTAATTCGTTTTTTAGGTATTTATGCAATCGCACTTGCATTTTCTGTTACCGCAGTTTTTAATGCATCAATTCTTTTTGTGGTATTACATCGTAGTTTTGCAGAACATGAATATCGTAAAACACTTCGGACAGCTATGCAGATTGCAATTGCAACATTTGTGACATTTATCGTGACGTTTTTTTCACGAAATATTTTAGGTTCATTTTTGCCGTTACAATATGTTTGGGGCGTGCTGGCACAATTAGTTTTTTCTGGATTATGCGGAGGTTTGACATATCTCTTTGTAACAGCCATATTTGAAATGCGTGAATACGAAACAATCAAAAAAAAGATCATTATTCGCATCTTTGGTCGACCACAAGTTGCAACAGAACAACAAAATATTGCACGTTAGATAATGATGTGAATACAATTTTTTGGAAATTTGTGAGAAGGAGGGAGTATGCGCGGTACAGTACTTTTTTGGTTTTGGGAGTGTTTTCTATATGTATTTCTTTGCGATTTTTGTCTATTACATGTGCACGATTTAGAGAAAGAGAGCTTTTATATACAATAGGAGATTTGATTCTTTTTCCGATAATTTTACTGTCTGGTATATGTTTGGTGCATCTATCAACGATGGTGTATGCATGTGCTGGTTATGATATGATATTTGCACATGTCGTGCTGGTTTGTATGATTTTTGGTGGTGTTGCAGATATTTTTCGCGGAAAAAATCACTATTTTATACATTTCCATGGCACAAAAAATAATAAAAGAGTTTTCTTTTTGTTATTATTTTTGGTTTTATGTGTATTATAAAGAAAAAGTAACAGGAGACAATGAATTAGATAAGTAATTAAAATTTCTTGACTTTTTTGATTTTTATGATTATATTATGGAATACAGAAAATTTCTGTAATTAAAGATGTTGTTTATTTGAAAATTACTTAATAAAAAAGGAGAAAGACATGATTGGCAATAATGAATTTCGTAAAAAAAGCTCTCAAATTTTTAATGAAGATTTGAGTGTTTGGGATACAGAGGATGTATTTGAATTCAAAATAACCAATGTTACCTTAGAAGAAAAGATTTTGTTTGTATTAAAAAAAACCAATTGGAATTTCTCTGTTTGTATTGAGGGAATGCGTTATCTCACATCAGTAGAAAAAATCCTTCTTGTGATGGAAAAAACTGATTGGATTGAAATTGTGTGCGAAGCGGGGATTCCGCAGCTTAAATTGGAAGAGAAATCAGAGGATGAAATTCTGACAATTATGGAAAAAGCTAATTGGAATCTGCAGGTATGTATAGGTGGAATTCGTTTTTTGACTTCAGTTAAAAAAATACTTTTTGTGCTGGAGAAAAATGATTGGTATGTTACAATTTGCAACGTTGGAATTCCACAGCTTAAATTGGAGAAAAGATCAGAAGAAGAGATTCTGGCAATTATGACAAAAAGTAATTGGAACAATTTTGTGTGTAATGCAGGAATTCAAGCTCTTGGTGATTTAGAAATGAAAGAAGATTGAAGAAATTGAAATATATTTTTGAAATCTTGGAATTCTCATTATAACCTCGTTTACGTATTATCGTAAACGAGGTTTTTAAAAATAAAAAGTATTTTTGTTTTATTATAAATGAGATGATGTTTTTAATCTTTTTCTGACAAATTCCATAAGATTTTTTCTGATGTCAGTTCGCATTGCAATCAGTTCATCGTAATTGTAAAAAAAGCGATTTTTTGATTTTTTATATTATTGATATCTTTAGGATTTGGATGAAAAACGAAACTTGCAAATGATTCTGCGATGTCTTCTTCAGGGTTGGTTGCTGCGTATTCTGTGACAAAGGCATTGGGATTTTTTTGATAATTATTTTCTCTGTTTTGGGTGTATACATCAAACTGATTTTTCCAAAATGTATTATAAAAGGTATTAAGATACGCATCGTTTTGCAGACAACCTTCTTGTACAATGAAATTGTGGCACAGTGTATTTTCATTTTCTTGCATTTGTGAATAGTTCAGAGTTACAATATGAGAAAATTCATGAATGAGTGTATAGACAACTTCTTTTTCGCCATCGTGAAATGCATCCATGGCAACCACAATATCCCATCGGCGAGGATTGTCGCTATTTGTTGTCACATAGGCAAATGTATCATCATTTTCAATCTGTGGAGCAAGTATCAATGTGTGTAAGTATGTATCAGAAAAAGAATCAGGTGATATGTGTTTTATCCAATCGATAACTTTTTGTTGATTTATTGTTTTATTTTCGCCTTGTAACAAGGTAAATTTTTCACCTTTTTCAATTGCGTATTTTGCCAATATATCTTCTTCATTTTCAAATGACGTGCTGATATCAAAGTGATGTGGCGTAGTCATTGATGTAGAAAATTGTTCGTATTCCTTATCATAAGTTTCAAGTGCAGAACAATCATCAGCACTTTCAACAAGTATTTCATAGACAAATATTTCTTCTATGTCATTGGAATATTCTTGAGAAAAAGTTTCTGTCTCATTCTGCACTTGCCAGTAATACCATATGCCAAATGTGAATAGTGATATGAGAGTGAATATAACAATTTTCTTTTTGTATATATCCATGCATAGATTGTATTTGCACAACATGATATATCATGCACATATTTTAATCTTCCAGATATTTGATCTGGTGATAAATGCATGCGTAAGGATTTTGTAATATATTTTTCAATTCTTTCATCATTTTCAATACGACGAAACCTTTGATTAGCAGTAATTCTTCTTTCTCTTTTCTTTTTCTTTGCATGATGAGCTCGATACACACCATCTTCATCTTTATTTCTTTTAATTTCTTGAGATATTGCACTTGGTGTTTTATTGATAATATGTGCAATTTCTTTTTGTTTATAGCCTTTACGTAGTAAAAGGGCTATCTGATTTTGTTCAAATGCGTTAATATGTGTATAAGACATTCTTTGGTTATTAATTGTTAGACGTAAATGATCTACAATTATCTTACACCAAGGGATGTCTTTTTTTCTAGAAATTAAGGTTGGAGGTGAGATGTAGGCACTTGTTGTTGACATTTAAAAAATATATGTTACAATGCCCTACTAATTAAATAATATTTTTTATGAATAAAAATCAATTAGTTATTGCTCTTGTAATTGTTGTGTTTGTTTTTGCATGTGTATTTTTGTATTTTGTATTTCGACCATATAAAAATGATAATTCTGTTATTGTTGAAAATGAAGGTCAAACATATACATTTGATGTAGAAATGCAAAATGATACAGAATCTGATGAAATTGTAGCAATTGTAAATGAACAAAGAGATGATATTGTAACAATAGAAGAATTAGCAAAAACACAACAAGAAAAAAATGATAACATACAAAAAAAGCATGAAAAAGAAATCGTTAATCATTCTGCAGTGAATAATTCTCCTGAAACTGGACCTGGTGTAATTGCATTTATTGTTGCATTAATTGCAGGAGGATGTGGATCAATTGTTGCATACAAAAAAATGGATAAGAATATGTAATATATTCTTTAGAATGTTACATAAAACATCTTTTATAATACGAAATGTGTTTTTAGTTGTAATAACTAATTCAGAAAATGTATTGTGAAAGCTAAAGTTTTGCAAAAATTGAATTGGATGAATTGAAAGAAGAAAGAGATTTTGATAGACTGAGGACTGTAACATGTATTAAAGAAATTATGAGCGAAAAAGAGTATTATACAAATGAACAGGCAAAGGAAGTAGGGGAGAAACTTGGGATTGATTGGTCGCATTTTGATGTGGATCAGTTTCGGCGTGGGATGAATATTGAGATGGAGCATGGTTTAGTGGATGCAGAAACAAATGTATCAAATGATAATCCAATGATAACTGGTAAAATTGCACTTGCGCACCTTAACGAATTTCCAGATTATTATGATCGTTTGGAAAAAATGGAAGAGGAAGCAGAGGAGTACTGGGAGCAAAAAGGATAGATTAATGCATGAAATATCAATTTAGATTTATTGGCACGCTTTTTGGTTTTTGTTATTTTTTAATGCAAAGTTTGTAAACAATCGATGGTTTTCGCTACAAGAGCGTGCATTTTTTAAAGAAGATGTATACTTTTGTGGGCAGGTTCGATTCCTGTATATGATTGGCTTGGAGATAGGAATGTAGTGTGGAGAATAGTTAGGAGACAAAGAGAACTTCTCGCAAGATAAGAGGAAGTCGTCAGTGAAATACTAACCTTGCATTCCGAAAATGTATTGGCTAAAAATAGTCAGATATCACTGCAAAGAGCATCAAACTTTTAGGGAGTGCATATGTACTCCCTTTTTCTTTGTCTTTTGTGAAATTTTTAGTTGACAAGATTGTGTGTTATGTGATATATTAGATTGTCATTGAAAATAAATTGATTATTGTGACAAAGGTTCTTTTTATGCTTTTTTCCAAAGGAGGAAAAATTATGGAAAAGCAATTTCATATTGGTGATGTACTTAGTGTTACAACAAAGCGTCAAGTATCTCCAAGAGATATGGAGGGAATCAGAGGGATTTTATTTTTTCTAATGGGTAGCATGTTGGATGATATGCAAATTTTTCAGGCCAAAAATCTCTGTAAGTCGCATGTGCTTGAATTGCATCCACAACTTCAAGGCGTGGATGCTTCAGGTGTTACTTCTGCGAACTATCAGGAATGGATTGATCAGCAAATTGGGCGTTTTGGTGAATATCTTGCTATTTGTCCAATTCCAAAAGATCATCAAAAAAGAAGAGAAATTCTCAATAGCGGCATAATTGTATTGACTGTTTAATAAAAGGTCAAAGAACTTGCAAGCACTGACGTAAAAGTCAGTGCTTTTTTATCGGTATTTATTTAAGTAACCCATTGCTTAAACAGTATTTTTTCGTTATACTGGTGTTTATGAAAAACATCAGAAATTTTTGTATTATTGCACATATTGATCATGGGAAGTCGACGTTGTCTGATCGGCTTTTGGAAGTGACGGGGACGGTGGAAGAGCGTAATATGAAAGAGCAGTTGCTTGACCAGATGGATTTGGAGCGTGAGCGGGGGATTACGATTAAATTGCAGCCGGTGCAGATGCATTATGAAAAAAATGACACGGCGTACACATTGAATCTCATCGATACGCCGGGGCATGTGGATTTTGCATACGAAGTGTCACGTTCACTTGCGGCAGTTGAGGGTGCAGTGTTACTTGTGGATGCGACGCAGGGTGTGCAAGCACAGACATTGACAAATTTGTATTTTGCATTGGATCAGGACTTGGAGATTATCCCTGTGCTCAACAAAATTGACTTGCCAAATGCTGATGTAGAGAAAGTCAAAAAAGAAGTAGTGCACATTTTGGGATGTGATCCGGATGAGATTTTGGCAGTGAGTGGGAAGACAGGTGAAGGTGTGAAGGAATTACTTGAAGTAATTATTGACAAGGTGCCAGCTCCAAAGGGAGATAAAACTTCTGAAACACGTGCATTGATTTTTGATAGTGTGTATGATTCATACAAAGGTGTTTTGGCGTATGTGCGGATTATTGATGGCGCGATTAATAAGCGTGACCATATTCATATGTTAGCAACTGGTGGAGAGAGTAGTGTGGTAGAGCTGGGACATTTCCGTCCACAGTATGATGCGTGTGAGGATTTGCTGACAGGCGATATCGGTTATATCGCGACAGGATTTAAAAGTGTGTCTGAGTGTAAGGTGGGTGATACGATTACTTTGAAACAAAATGCAAAAACAGAAAACTATAGTGAGATTGTCGGACTACCAGGATATAAGGAAGTACAGCCAATGGTGTATGCGAGTTTTTATCCACTTGATGGTAGTGATTATAATGTGATGCGTGATGCATTGGAGAAACTAACATTGAACGATGGTGCATTTCGTTTTGAACCAGAGAGTAACAAGGCACTAGGACGTGGTTTTCGCTGTGGGTTTTTGGGGCTGCTTCATCTTGAAATCATCCAAGCACGTCTTGAAAGAGAATTTGATATGACACCAACTATTACTACACCGAGTGTGGTGTACAAAGTGCACAAAAAAAATACTGATGAAATTATAGAAATTTTTTCACCGACAGAATTACCAGATCCATCACAGATTGAATCAACAGAAGAGCCATATGTAAAATTGGAAATCATCGCGCCGTCAGAATATCTAGGAAGTGTGTTGGAATTGATGGGAAATACACGCGCAGAATATAAAAATACAGATTATATTGATCAGACGCGTGTACAATTGATATTTGATGCACCACTGATGGACGTGATTGTCGATTTCCATGATCAGCTCAAGAGTGTATCAAGTGGATATGCATCGATGAATTATGAGGTGATAGGGTACAGAACAAGTGATCTTGTGAAACTTGATATTTTGGTAGCAGGCGAACCTGTGGATGCATTTGCGCGTATTGTGCCAAAAGAGAAAGCATATTATGAAGGAAAAGCAACTGTAGAAAAATTAAAAGATGTGTTACCGCGACAAAATTTTGCTATTGCAATCCAAGCAGCAATTGGTGCAAAAGTGATCGCAAGAGAAACAATTCGTGCATTTCGCAAGGATGTGACAGCAGGTCTCTATGGTGGAGATATCACGCGAAAACGCAAATTACTTGAGAAACAAAAAAAAGGAAAAAAGCGCATGGCACAATCAGGAAATGTAGAAATTCCGCCAGAAGCTTTTCTCAAAGTGTTGAGAAAATAATTTTGCGATTGGCATGGAGTAGAGACGAGTAAAAACCTCGTCTTTTTGATTGTTTTGAATGGGTTGATGATTTTTTTTACTACAACATTTATTTTTTCTAGTGTAATATTTTTTACACCTGGAGTTATGTCGCTGGGCTATTTGAGAAAACACAAAGCACTATAAAAAAGAAAAGTTTTTATGAAATATAAGAGCCTTTTTGATTTGTTGGGTTTTGCAGTGTATTATAAATGTATAGGTTTTTTGTATAAAAAATTTAATAAATCTTAATATTATAAAATTATGGATGAAAATAAAAAAATGGCACAAGTGCCTTCCGGAGAAAAAGTTGTGCAAGAGCCTGTGCAAAATGTGAGTCAAAATCCAGAACCTGTAAAAAAGAATAATACAATATTGATCATTATTTTAATAGTTTTGTTTTTGTGTTTTTTGTTGATTGTTGTTTTTATTGGGGCTGGTATTTGGATTACAAAAAAGGCAATTGATAGTGCAAATACTGTACCTGAAATAGCGCAAAAACAAATAGAAAATGAGGTAAAACGATATGATAATGTTTATGATACAAAAGATGTGGCAGAAGATTCTGTTGATACACACAAAGGAAATGAAGAGCAAGGTACTATGTATTTTAGTTCAGAATATGGGTTTAGTTTACCAATGAAATCAGGATGGGAAAATGTCAAAATAGATGAAAATGTGTATGGTGGAGACTTTATCATTGCAGACGTGAATTTTTATCTTCCTTCGCAATATGGCAATGATGAGATGCAGGATTATGTACAAGTATTTTCAATTTCAGTGTATGTAACTGATAGTTGGAATGACCAAGGAGAAATTGAAAAGGAAATGGCTGGTGAAGTGGTGGGGACTAATGAATATTATACACTTGTGTATTCTCATCTCAACGGAGAAGTGTTAGATATTACACCACAAACAATGCAAAATATGCAAAAAATTATTGATGGTATAAAAGTATTTAGTGTAAATGGTGATGTTGATACAGCTGATGATAGTGCGTATTTTACACAAGAACATTTCAGTGATTCACATGCAGCATATCGTGATAATATGATTTATTACTGGAATTGCAATCATCGGTATTCACTTTATTATCCGACAACATGGAGTAATAACGGTATGACAGATATGTCTGATGAAGTGCAAGTGTATGGAGATGGGATTAATGTGCATGTAAAGGCATATCCATATACAGGGACACTTGATGAGTTTGCAGCGATGCAAAAAAAGAAAAATGGATATAGCGCATCTACGGCAGTGCGCGATCAGATGCATGGAGGAGCACATGTTTTGGCATATTCATACGAAAAATCTGGCGTGACAGTGTTGTATTGGAGAGAAGGAAAGAATGTGATGGAATATAAAGCTTCTGGCTGGAGCACAAAAGAAGAAAGTGATGTGCTTACCAATATGATTGCAACGATGCAATTAAATGAAAATAATCCACATTGTATGAACTGATGTGCGGTTGTGTCAAGGGTATGTCATATTCATTACTACGTAAAGAAAAATATAACATACAAAATTTTAGTGAGGTTTTGGAGGGCTTGCAAAATGTATTTTTTTGACGAGTAAAGAATTTCTTTGGTATAATATAACGTTGTGCTTTGGTGGGTGTATAAGTGTGTATTTTCTTTTTTATATAAGGAGGAGATTATAGTGGATGAAAAAATGGTAGTAGATAGTAACGTGCCGTGGGACAATAAAAATTTTTTATTGTTGTTAAAAGAGACGCGAGTACCAGTGACAATTCCCACGAATCATCGCGGATTGCTGTGTGGTATCGTTATAGATGTGTGCGATACATACATCGAGATCATGTCTATTCAACAACAAGGCGTAGAAGAAATCACTAGGATTTATTTTAATGAAATTGAAAAACATATTTATGTTGTAAACAAATTAAAGTGGCAACGACACAAAAAAGCAATTTCATGTAATTGCAATTGAGTGTTTGATTACAACAGAGGTAGTGGATGAAAATTTCATCCACTGCTTTTTTGATTAGAAAGAAAAGTGTTTTTATGTACAAGAAATCGTCTTTTTTTGGTGAATAATGTAAGTGTCGAAAAAAATATTATGAAAGAAATTTGACGTTTGTGTGTGATATTTTCTTTTGTGTATTTCGTAAGTGATTTGCATTATTTTTGATATTTGTTTATTATTTTTACCAGAAGCACATAGGATGGCGTATTGCTGGTGCAAGATAGGTTAAGAATGGATATGTGCAAATTCCAGATGGATATGTGATTAAAGCAAATGCGTATTTTCTTATCACGAGAGAGAAATGGAAAAAAGATGATGATGAAAACACTGATGAAGAAAGTGACGGTAGCAAAGAAGAAAAAGATGGAGGAAAAAGTGTTTATAACTCATCAGATTAGTGAAGACAAGGGGGTGAAGGAGATGGATAATATGATAATATCGGTCTTATGAACATCGCTGTTGTACTTGCTTCAGGTGTAGGAAAACGTATGAGAGGAGGAAAGAATAAGGTGCTTTTGGAATTGGGTGGGAAACCACTTATTTTTTATGCGCTAGATAATTTTGTGCAATGTGATGACATTGATGAAATCGTGATTGTCGCAAGAGAAGAAGAGATAGAACTCATGCAGGATTTGGTGAATTGGTTTGATATCAAAAAGATTGCACATATTATTCCAGGAGGAGATGAACGACAATATTCTGCATACAATGGTGTACAATGTATTTGTGAAGCATATGATCATGAGGATATTGTTGTGTTGTTTCACAATGGTGCAAATCCGTTTGTAGAATCAGAAGAAATTGAACGCGTGATTATAGCAGCGAGAGAACACGGCGCAGCAGTTGTGGGACACAAGACCAAAGATACAGTTCGAAAAGTATCTGATAAAGGATTTTCAGAAGGTGTGCTTAATAGAAATGAACTGTGGAATATGCAGACGCCACAAGCAATCAAACTTGAAATTGCACGAACAGCATTTGAACAAGCAAAAGAAAATGAATTTCTCGGAACAGATGATGTGTCACTTGTGGAAAATATCGGTGGAGATGTCGTGATTGTAGAAGCGTCAGATAATAATTTCAAAGTAACAACACCGATTGATCTTGTGCTTGCTGAAACAATTTTGAAAAATAAAGAAGAAACAAAAAGGAATGAAGAAAGTGAGTAAAAGTAAAAAAGATAATTTTTTTAATATAGGCTATTAGCCATTTTCTAAAAAAAATGATTCGTGTAGGTATCGGACAGGATTCACATCCATTTACAACTGAAGAAAAGATATGCGTGCTTGGCGGAATTGAGATAGAAGATGTGCCAGGTTTTGTAGGTAATTCTGATGGAGATGTAATTGTGCATGCATTATGTGCTGCGATTGAGCAAGCGCTGGGACGAAAAAATTTTTCTACATATTCTGATGTAATGTGTAAAGAAGGAATTACTGATTCAAAAGAGTATTTGAAAGTTGCAGTAAAACATATGAAGGAAATGGAATGCACTGTAAACAATGTTGGCATATCTGTTGAGTGTAAAATGCCAAAGATTTTGCCGATTGAGGAAAAAATCAAAAAGACACTTGCACCGATATTGGAAACTGATATTGCAAACATTGGAATTAATGCAACAACAGGAGAAGGGATGACAGCATTTGGACGCGGAGAAGGTGTGCAGGCGTTTGTGATTATTTCATTACAAAAACCGAAAAATTAAAAATAGGATATTATACATTATGAAAAAAATTCATATCACAGCACCAGCAAAAATCAATCTTTGTTTGGAGGTTATAAAAAAATATGAGAACGGATTTCATGAGATTCGGTCTGTTATGCTCAAGTCACAGCACATTTTTGATCATATTGATGTTGTTTTTGAAAATGAACATGATGACATTATTATTTCTTGTGATTATGAAGGCGTACCTACAGATGAGGCAAATATTTGTCACAAAATCGCAACAAAATATTTTGAAAAAATCGGAAAGCGTGTCGGTCTCAATATCACAATTGTAAAGTCAATTCCACCTCTTACAGGAATTGGTGGTGGAAGTTCTGATGGTGCAAGTGTATTACTGGCTATTGATGAGTATTTTGGATTTCAATTAAATGAAAATGAAATGGTTGCTATTGCTGCAGAAGTCGGAAGAGATATTCCATTTTTTTTGCAGGATGCATTTGCAGCAAAAGTAGGCGGTGCAGGAGAAAAAGTGGAGAGCATAATGAATTTTCCACATGTGCCAATTCTTATTGTTTGTCCTGGTGGAGAGATTGCAACGCCATGGGCATATGGACAGCTTGATGAAAAATTGTGGTTCATGAATGATGAGAAAAGAGAAAATATGACAGAAAACCTAGCTAAAATACATACACTTGATGATATGGTACCATATATTTATAATGATTTTGCATTTGTAGCAGAAGAAAAATATCCAGTAATCAAAGAAATCCAATTAGCGATGCGTTCTTTTGGAGCACGAGCAGTATCAATCTCTGGAAAAGGCCCAACGGTTTTTGGGATTTATGACAATGTAGATACTGTGCAAAAAGCACAAAAAATCATGCAAAAAAAATATCCAGACATGTTTATCTCTCGGTATTGATTTTTGATAATATGCCCAAAGATATATCATTTTTTTAGAGAGACGTGGTACTTTTTTGGTTGTAAAATTTAATGTTTATAAATATCTGTGGTATAATTAAAGATGTAATAAATAAAAACTACTACTATGGAACAAGATATGATGTTAACTCCAGAAGAAATGGATGCATATATAGGAAATATAAACAATGTCCCAATGACTGTTGATGCGACAACAGCAACAGCGTTTCCAGATGCTGCAGCTGGCATGATGATTTTTGGTGTAGGACTTTTTTTCCTGATTTTTTTTGTGCTTGGAGTTATAATGATTGCGTCAATGTGGAAGATTTTTTCAAAAGCAGGCAAGCCAGGATGGGCTGCGATTATCCCAATTTATCAAGTAATCGTTCTTCTTGAAATTATTGGCAAGCCAGTATGGTGGTTTCTTCTTTTAATGATTCCTGGTGTTCAAATTGTCATTGGACTGATTATGTTGATTGATCTTGCAAAAGTGTTTGGAAAAGGTACGGGTTATGGATTAGGTCTTTTCTTTTTTGGTATTATCTTTTTCCCAATGCTTGCATTTGGTTCATCTCAATATGTAGGTGTCCAAAATACTTCAGTTCCAAATGGTAGTACGCCACGACGCGATGATCAACACATGGATCCAACACCTTCTTCTTCGGAAATGGATTCAATCTCTAACTCTGGCGGAGACATGGATTCAGGTTCAGATGATTAAAGAAAAAACTTCTATAGACTGTGGAGCTGTTGGTGGGAGCACTGACAGCTTTCTTGTTTATTTTTGTTTGTATTGACTTGGATAATTCGTGTGTCTTGTATAAAATTCTTTCATATAAATAGTTCATTATTTTTTTGATATAATATTTCAATGAAGAAAAATTATATAATTACAATTTCTCTTATTGTATTCATTACTTGCCTGGGAACGGTTGTGTTTTTGTATAGAAATATTGATAGAGATGTTATTGTCATCGAGCAGAAAAAAAACGATAATCTCGTTAAAAATGTTTTTGAAGTTGGAGAAGTGAAGTATATTGAAAAACAAAAAAACAATAAGCCAGTGACAATTCTCTTTGGTGGAGATGCGATGTTTGATCGATATATTCGTCAGATGGCTGAGAGTAGTAGTTATGAATCAATTTTACAGGGTGTAAAAAATATCATGATTGCAAGTGATTGCACTATGCTCAATCTGGAGGGTCCAATAACGGAAAGTGTTTCGATATCAAAACATTCAGTAATTGGTTCGCCGAAAAATTTTATATTTACATTTGATCCACAAATTATTTCAGTTCTCGCTGATCATAATGTGTGTCTTGTGAATATTGGTAATAATCATATTAATAATTTCGGCACAGAAGGTATAGTGAATACAAAGAAATTTCTAAAAAATAGCACGATTTCTTATTTGGGAGATACAGGAATGGAGAATGAACAGCGCTACATCATAAAAGATATTGGTGATGTGAGATTTGCTTTTGTAAATTATAATGCATTTGTAAGAAACGCACGGGAAAATACGTTGTCTGATATAAAAAGTGTGAAAGGAAAATCAGATTTCATTGTTCTTTATACGCACTGGGGCACAGAATATAAAACAGTTTCAAATATTCGTGAACGAGAATTGGCGCATCTTTTTGTTGATGCGGGTGTTGATTTGATTATCGGATCTCATCCACATGTGGTACAAGAGAGGGAAGTATATAAGGATAAAATTATTTATTATTCTTTGGGTAATTTCGTGTTTGATCAATACTTTTCTTCTGAGACAAAAAAAGGTCTTATTGTTCGCGCAACTTTTGATTTAAATGAAAAAGAAATTATCACTGAAGAAAAAGAGATTGTATTGCATCCTAATGGTAAAACAGAAATGAAGCAATAAAATGTTTTTGATAGAATTTTGTGTAGGGAATTTGCAATTATCGTAATCATTTTGCATAATAAAAAAGTAATTTATATAACATTAAGAATATGGAGTTTTTTGATGAAATGAACACATTTCCACTTATTGGAGAGAAATTTCCTGATTTGGAGGTAGAGACGACGCATGGTGTAATGAAGTTACCAAAAGATACAAAGGGAAAATGGTTTGTTCTGTTTTCACATCCTGGAGATTTTACACCAGTATGTACGACGGAATTTGTCGCATTTAGTAAGCGACAGAAGAAGTTTGATAAATTGAATACAAAGCTGATTGGACTTTCCATTGATCAGGTATTTTCACATATCAAGTGGGTGCAGTGGATTGAAGAAAATCTTAAAGAAAAGATTAAGTTTCCAGTGATTGCTGATGGACTTGGTGAGGTGTCAAATGAGCTTGGTATGATTCATCCAGGAAAAGGGACCAATACAGTTCGCGCCGTATTTATCGTAGATGATGGAGGTGTGATTCGCACAATTATGTATTATCCACAAGAGATTGGACGTAATGTTGATGAAATTCTTCGAACTGTGGAGGCACTTCAGGCATCTGATAGCACAAAGCGTGCAATGCCAGAGAATTGGCCAAATAATGAATTATTTGGCTCTGATGTAATCATCCCACCAGCATCTGATGAGAAGACAGCAAAGGCACGTATGAAGAAAAAAGGATGTGTCGACTGGTGGCTCTGTCACGAGAAAATGCCAAAAAAGAAAAAATAATTTACTATTTAGTAGATATATAACAATCTGTTATCAGAAAAAAGAACATGCTGTGATAGCATGTTCTTTTTGATTTGAGTGATATGAATGTGGATTTTAGAGGAGGGGAGATGTTAGACGTGCAAGAGAGTTACGTAATTTGGTAATCACCCTTGTATTTTCGTAGTCTTTCCATGTGTATTCACGACATTTATCGGTGTCTGCGAGGAACACTTTTCTCATTTCACGACATTTATTTTTATTGTAAAAAAGTGCGTTTACTTCATAGTTTAATCGGAAACTTCTAATATCCATATTAGTAGTACCAATTGAGCCAATTTCATCATCAACTACGATGCTTTTTGTATGCATAAATCCTGCATTATAATGATACACCTTACCACCAGCACGGAGAATATCTTTGAAGTATGTAAATGCTGCCCAGTAGGGGATTTTTTTGTCAGGAATACCTGTGACGATGATCCGTACATCTATGCCACTGAGAGCTGCAGTTGAAAGTGCTGTCAGGATACTTCTGTCTGGCACGAAATACGGTGAATGAATGTAAACATAGTTTGTTGCAGAAGTTATAAGTGAGAAATACATTTTTTGTAATGCAGCCCATGATGTATCAGGTCCAGAATGTACGATCTGCATTGGAAATATTTTTTCTTTTTCTAAAGATTTTTCATAAGGAAAATATCTTTTGTGATAGAGGTTTTCTCGATCTAAATCATACCAATTTTCAATAAAAATTTTTTGAAGGAGAAGTACTGCTTCACCAGTGATGCGCATATGTGTATCACGCCAACTCTTGAAGCGAGGTTTGCCATCAATGTATTCTTTACCCATATTCATGCCACCAGTATAACCAACTACACCATCAATGATAACGATTTTTCTATGAGAGCGATGATTGAAAAAAAAGATTTTCGTTGGAGAAAATACGTTATAAAAAAGATGAATTTTGATGTTATTTTTTTGCATTTCTTTGAGATATGATCTCTTGATACGTAATGCACCAATCGAATCAATGATAATTCGCACTTCGACACCATCTCGTGCTTTTTCGATAAGGATATTTTTGAACTTTTCTGTGAGGCTATCACTATTCCAAATGAAATAGTCCATGTGTATGAATTTTTTTGCTCTTTCAATATCTTTGTAAAGTGAATCAAATTTTTCTTTTCCTGTGTGAAAAATTTTTATGGAATTATGTACAGTAATAACGGCATTAGCACAGTTTTTGGCAAGTATTGCAATTTTTTGTGTTCGAAGATCTTTTATTTCTAGCAAGTTGCTATGTTCTTTCTCAAATGATGCAACAAGTTTATTGTATGTGGTTACAGTTTTGCTCTCAGGTGGGCGTTTGATTTGAATCATTTTTTTGCGCCTATGATTGTATCCGAAGAGCAAATAAGCAATAAATCCAATAATTGGAAAGATGAAAAATATAGCTAACCATGTGATAACGCTATGGGAATCACGATCTTCGTCTGTAAGAATGACAAATATTGCAAGAATCCAATAAAAATACAAAATAATCGTTATAAGCCATGTGGCAATACTTCCAGCTTCTATGAGTGTTTTTTCAATCATATTATTGTGTTATGTGATTCAGATATGCAAAAACGATATCTTCAATTGTATGTAATGTGCGTGAATCTTGCGAGAGAAAATTCTGCGTTGTTTTTTCTAATGAGATATCATTAATATTGTCGAAATCAGAAATGCTATTTTTTTGTGTATATGCATAATTGGATGCGGTTTCAAAAATCATATCTGTGCGTGATTTTATCGATGTTGTCAGAATTGTTCCGCTAATTAGCACAAAACAGATGATTACGCTTAATGCAAGAGTGATGTTTTTTGAGAGTAACGGTTGTTTTTCTTTTGATAATATAGTGATTGTTTTATTTTGTTTTTTTCTTTGTTGATAATAAAGGATTGTCATGAGGCAGGATTTGTATGTTTTGAAAAGTGAGAGAAGAATGAAAATGCTCATTATGATGAGTGCGATAAAAAATGAAATGGCAAGTGAAACGAAAGGTATATCTGGAGTGAGAATTGTCAGAAATATTTTTATTGTGGTGTAAAAGATTGTGATTATTAAAAGAATTTCACAAATAAGAATGGCATAGAATGTAAATGATAAAATAAATTTTTTGAAAAGAAACGCGTGCGAGATATTTTTGTTAAATGCATTAGCTGATTCGTCTGGTGCAAGGCATGTGATTTGTGAAGTAAATGAGTGTCGAAATAATGCATTAAAGAAAAAAATAATACTGAATATTAAAGTGAGGAGTGCAAATCCTTCGATAACAAGAGTGTCTGCTTCAACGAAGAGAAGAAATTTACGAAAAAAATATAATCCAATAAGAGTATAGATGACTATATGTAGTTCTTTGAGTCGACGTGCAATGAAAAGAGGTGTTTTCTTTAGTGAAAGAAAAAATGTTTTGAAAAATGTGATGAAATTATTTCTGTAATATTCTGTTGTAATGATTGTCACCCCATTTTTTTCCACGTGATAGACAAAAAGAATTGCAAAAAGTGATGCAAAGAGCACAAAAATAAATTGCACTTCATTGAAAAGTGATGTAAGTGGAATATTCTCAAAAGTCTCTCCACGTTCTACTTGTATGATGAGTAAATTAATGGCAGTAAAAACTGTGGACAAAATGAAATTAACGACGAAAAGCAAGATGCTTAAATAAATTGTTTTAAATAAAATTTGAAATTCACTTGTTTTATACAAGCATTTACGAAAAAGAATTAATGCTTCTGCAAAATCGTGACGTATATCATAAAATAGTTTTTTCGGTATTTTTGATTTATTTAGCATATAGCAATCATATCATGAATGATTTAATCTGACACGGTTTTTCTTAGACTCTTTTTTTATTTGACATTTTGGATTTTTCTCCGATATCAGTTCCAGCAACATAACCTGTCGTCCAGCAAAGTTGGAGAGAAAAACCGCCAGAAGGACGATTTATATCTAATATATCACCAAGGAGATATAAATTGGAATATTTGCGTGATGTCATATTTTTGAAATTCACTTCTTCTGGTGCAATGCCACCATCAGCGACAATTGCTTTATCCATGCCACAGGTACCAGTGATAGGAAAAGTGAGATTTTTGAGAGTGTGTACAAGTCTTTTACGTTCTTCACGTGTGATAAATTTTGCTTCTTTTTCAGAGAGATTGATGTGTGGCAAATCCAATAATACAAGTGCAATATTTTTGAAAATCATTTTTGGGAGAACATTTTTCATTTTTTTGTCTTTGCATTTATCAAGGAGTTTGACAATTTTATGATCTAAATCAATTTCCTCTGTATCAGGAAAAAGATCTATGACAGCATCAACTGGTCCATTTTGTAATAGTTTTTTTACATCGTAGGCAGAATTGATGACGAGTGGTCCAGAGATGCCAAAGTGTGTAAAGAGAATTTTTCCCATTTTACGAATACGTGTTTTGCCATTTTGCACAAAACGTAGTTTCATAAATGACCATGTGATGCCAGACAGTGCATGCACCCAAGAAGCATCAGTTTTAAGTGGTACGAGGTTTGGATTTGCATTGCGTGTAGTGTGTCCGAGTTTTTTGCAAAAATTGATACCGTCACCAGTAGATCCTGTTTCTGGTGCTGCGAGTCCACCTGTTGCAATAACAAAGTTTTTTGCAGTATAAATGTTTCCGCTGTTGTCTTTTATGGAGGTAATAGATGTGGAATTATTTTGTATTTCTGTGATGCGTGTATTGAGTTTTATGGTGACATTGCCATCCGCCATGTATTTTTTGAGTACATTGAGCACATCTGTTGATTTTTGTGTTTGGGGAAATGCACGGTTGCGTGCCTCAATGACAAGTGGCAATCTTCTCTCTTCAAAAAACGCAAAGGTATCTTCTACACTGAATTGTGAAAAAGGGGAATAGAGATATTTTTTTGTATCAGAAAAATTATTGAGAAAAGAATGTGTGTCAAAATCAGCATTTGTGATATTACATCGACCACCACCAGTGAGAAGAAGTTTTTTGCCAAGAATGCTATTTTTTTCCAATAACAAAACACGTGCACCATATTCTGCTGCACGTCCAGCACACATCATCCCAGATGGTCCACCACCGATTATAATTAGATCATATGTTTTTTCATTTTGCATAATGTATATGTTAATATAGATCACATATTATGACATAAAATCATATATCTTTCAATCACATAGTTTAGTCGATATGTGAATTTATAAAAGCATCCTATAAATAATGTATTTTTTATAGTTTTTGAAAAAAATAAAATGAGATTTTGATTATCTATTTGGATTTTTTATTCATCAAAAAATCTACAATTACTTCTGTTGCGTTGATGTTTTTGGATGTTGGACCTGCTATTTTTTTTCGATTTTCATTCGGTGGCCATTGATGTCCCATACCACCAACTCTGTAGAAATGAATTTTTGTGTTTTGGGCACAATCAGTATATGTAGTTTTTGTTACTGTAGTTCCATCATGCATAATGGATGGAAGAGTTTCTGTTTTTGGCATGCGTTCACATTTGTTATTTTTTGCCCAGAATTTTTCTGTATTTTGTGAAGAGAGAGTGAGACCGCCTTTTCCAATTCCTAAAGTTTTGTGCTTAACGTCACCACCATTTATTGGTACAATAGGATCTTCAGTGCCTTGTATTGCAATGAGAGAAACGGAGTTTGCATTGCAAGAATTTAGTAAACTTTTTGGCATAGCAGAAACAACAGGTGCGATACCTGCAAAAGTATCACTCATTTCACACCCAAGTCTGTATGAAAAAAAACCACCACTAGACATGCCATTGGCAAATATATTTTTTTTGTCTATTGGTAGTGTATTTTGTACATGTGCAATTAATGTACGTACGAATCCAACATCATCAATATTTTCATGGGTAGTTGCTACATTTCTTCCATGATTCCATTGGTTATTGATGCCTTGTGGATAAACGACAATGAAGCTTTTTTTGTGTTGTGAAGCAAGTGTATCAGCTTTTTTGCTAAATCCGCGTTTTGCTTGATTTTCTGCTGTGCCACCACCACCATGAAAAGAAAGGAGTAATGGGTAAGTGGTATTTTCATTATAATTTTTTGGAATATGTATGAGATATGTCCGTTGTAGACCATCGTGTACGATAGTTTCTCTATAGTCACCTGGTTTATAATTTTTATTACTACTGTTATAATTATGATTTTTTTCGTTAGTTGTTTTTTGAAAAAAGTGGGAACAACCAAATAAGAAAAATGTTCCTGTCAGTACAATAGCTATCAGTAATATGCTATATATATTTTTATGTATAATCATGTTGTATGAGGATTTAAATATAAACACGCTATTTGAAAAATGCTCTTTCTTTGATTGTATCAATATCTAATATATTGTACAAAACAAAAAATCAAAAGCAAAAAATAAATACTTGACGAGATTTGTCTTGATATTCTATCATTGTACATAAAAGGAGGAGAGCGGGGGACATAATTACATAATCGTAAAAGATATGAGAAAGATGTTCGGCGCTCTTGCAATGCTTTTGTTTTTGATCGGATGTAGCACTCAGATTGAGGATGTACATAAAGAAACAGATGTAGTGGCAGTTGGTAATGATGTACTATATGATTGTCAGGGTGAAAAGATACACGCAATTTTTGATGAAAAAAATGGTGAGAGTTTTTTGGAGCTCACTTTTCTTGATCGTGGCACTGATCTAAAGCCAATTGTTTTTGTAGGCAGTGAGATGGAGAATGGTTCTAAATATACATCAGGTAATATAACATTTTTGGTGCAAAAAGATAAAGCAGTATTGGCAGTGGAAGAATCTGGAAAAAGTATTAAATGTACACTTTTAAATACAGAAGTAATTGTTGGTGAAGTCGGTGATGATATACCAAAAGAGGATTGTTATGTGTGGTTTGATGGATGTAACACATGTAAAAAAGATGCGAATGGAAAATTGCAATGCACAACACAACACTGTGCACCAGAAATAATACAATCAGAACGTTGTCTCGATGCTGACATTAGAGCAGAATGCAAACGTGCAGGTCGTATATGGGAAGATGGATTACATGAGTGTATGGAAGATTCTTCTGATATGACAGAAACAGAAGAGAGATAAGGTTTTGAATATAAGAAAGACCATAAAATGTCAAAAAAGAAAAACCACCCAGTGATACGTTGTATCACGGGTGGTTTTGAAATGTCCTACATTTATGGAAGGGAAATTGCAAATGATTCTTTATCGCAAGAAAAATTTCCAGCAAAAAACCCTCCATCAAATAGTGCTTCATTGCAATGCAATTCACCTTCAAATTTTGCATTATTGCAATCAAATATATTAAATTTAGCTTGATTGCAATAAATGCTTTGTTTGAATATTGCTTCATTACAAAGAAAAGTTCCACCAATTGTAGCACAATCAAAATTGACATTACTCCAAAAAGTTGCCTTCCTGCAGTAAAAATCTATAATTATTGCCTTTTTGAAAGAAAATTCTCCCACAAAAGATGCGGACTGACAATAAAATCGAGAAAATGCACCTGATCCAAGGTTCATTTTGAAAAAAGTAGCTGTTTCGCCGTAGAATGTTCCTACAAATGAGTCTTTTCCAAAATAAACACAATGGTTGAGTTTTGCACTACCCCACGCAAGTCTTCTGATCCTTGTGTTTTGAAAATTTATGCTTCCTTCAAATGTAGATTTGTTAAAAGAAAAACAATTTAAAATTACAGAATCAAAAGAAAAGGAACGAAAAAACCTGCCTTCTCCAAGAAAAAAACATTTTTCATCAATATTCTTTCCTTTATGATATATTGATTCACCTTGTTTTTCTCCGATATTTTCCAAAAAAATTTCCTCATGAACTTCATATTGTCCAAAAGGACGAAAGTCTCCATCATTTATGAAATGATGGATAAATTCGTTGGCAGTTAAAACACGAACGTCATTATGCTTTCTCATGGTAACCTCCTTTAATTTCCATATTGTTAATGTAGGATTGTTATACGAAATTATATAACAAGCAATTATATCATAAAGTATGTAATTTGTCAATATTTGATTTTTGTGATAAAAAGATGACAAATGTGATGAAATGCGCTATGATTTTTGATGTAATAGGAGGTGTTTAATCATATGTGATTTATGCACGCATTACTTTCTTTGGTAGAAGGCATTTCTGGACTTGCTGTATTTGGAATCTATCTTTATTTGGCGGTTGTAGTGGTATTTATCATTATGGAAAATCGTGATATTAGTTCCACTCTAGCTTGGATACTAGTGTTTTTATTGTTTCCAATAATTGGATTTGTACTTTATGTTTTTTTTGGGCGGAATTGGAAAGTGGTTAGTCCAAATAAAAAAGAACATATTAAAGACTTACAAGAAAAAGTTGAACATGTGTTGTTTGATTTGCGCGCAAGGCAAAAGAAATATCTCAAAAATCTTGATAAAGATCACGTGTCATATGGTAAAAAACGTATAATTCGTGTAACAGAAAAAAATATTGATTCACTGATTACATTTCAAAATGATGTCAAAATCATTCAATCAGGAAAAGAGAAATTTGATTTGCTCAAAAGAGATATAAAAAATGCAAAAAATTTTATTCATCTTGAATATTTTATCTGGCGCAAGGATGTACTTACTGAAGAAATTAAGACACTTCTTATCAAAAAAGCAAAAGAAGGTGTGGAAATTCGTGTACTTTTTGATCCAGTAGGAACATTTTTTACCTATGTGTTTTCTCCGCGCTATTTTGCAAGTATGAAAAAAGCAGGGATAGAAGTTGTACCTTTTTATAATAAGTTATCACCATTTAAAATAACGACTGTAAATTATTTATTGCACAGAAAAATTGTAATTATCGATGGAAAGATTGGTTATACGGGTGGGATGAATATGGGGCAAGAGTATGTTGATGGTGGAAATGAATTTGATTCGTGGCGAGATACACATTTGCGTGTGTGCGGTGAATCAGTTTTGTCTTTACAAACAACATTTGCTGTGAATTGGGAAGAGGCAAGTGGAAAATCAATTTTTGATAAAATTTATTTCCCAACATACTCCAACAATAACTGTAATAATCTGATGGTGCAGATGATTGTATCAGATCCACATGCGTATTGGCAAACGATTCATCAATCACTTTTTGCTATGGCACTTGCAGCAAGAAAACATGTCTATGTGCAAACGCCGTATTTTATCCCAGATGTAAATCTTTTCGAAGCATTAAAGATTATTGCACTCTCAGGAATTGATGTAAAAATTATGGTAGCTGGCATACCGGATAAGTATATTGTATATTGGGCGGCTTTTACATATTTTGAAGAATTGCTCAATGCGGGCGTGGAAATTTATCATTATAATGCAGGATTTATGCATGCAAAGACATTTTCTGTTGATGGTAAGGTATGTTCAATTGGTACAACAAATATGGATATTCGATCGTTACATCTTTCTTATGAAAATAATGTTTTGATTTATGATGATGGTACCACACAGAAGTTGGAAAATGATTTTTTGGAGGATATCAAAAAATGTAAAAGATTTACTCTTGAGGATTATAAAAAAATTAATGTTTTTGCAAAATTACGTAATTCTCTTGTGCGATTGCTTTCACCACTTTTGTAAAATGTGGTATTATTGAATAGGTAGTGAATCTTGCTGATATTAATGAGAGATAAAAAAATAATTGAATTAAAGTTATGGGATTTTTTTCACGAATCTTTCTCGGAAAAGATACAATTAAAATGGAGGATGTCCATGATGAAGATGCAAAAAAAAATGATGCATCTGATGAAAAGAAATGTGATCCAAATGATGCAAAAGATAAGAAGTGTGCTGGAGATTCTCCCTTTTTGCAAAATGAAGATTCAGACCGACCATTTTAAGCAGAAAATAAGCAAAAGATTACGAAAAAAAACACCCAAGGAGGTGTTTTTTGTGGGTACTATAAAGCAAATGGTTTATCTTTTAAACAAATATTTAAGTAATTAAGCGGATTATCAAAGATTTTATCTTTGCGAAAACGAAGACAAAATTC
>PDWI01001729.1_pt1 | contig 33999 bp, 31 predicted proteins | sample 1430891 | NCBI WGS metagenome assembly PDWI01 (sample SAMN01162508, study PRJNA174530) | Oral metagenome, whole genome shotgun sequencing project. | biome: Marine environment; feature: Marine mammal; material: Swab sample of the gingival sulcus; isolation source: swab sample of gingival sulcus... | reverse complement strand
TTTGGCTATTTCGCCAATTTTCGGGGTTTATTTATGGTAAATATACAAACTATTTTATTGAATTACAATAATTTATGTGTTTTGTGAATGTGCCTAAATAAATACTAAAAAAATGTTCTTGAATAGGATGAAGAATAACAGGACAAAAACTAAAACCAAGCTAAACCACCGGCTTCACAACCAAACCTACGTCTTGGTGTATTTCCTTTGTATTTTAAAATAATTTCATGTGAGCCTGAAGTCGCCAATCGTAATCGTGATGAGGTTAAATCATATGCGTAACCTACAAAAACATTTTCTGTTACATCAAAACCAGCAGTAATACTGAAAGAATCTTTCAATCGGTATGATAACCCCAATTGAAAACGTTCATAAAATAAAAAATTTGCAGATGTATCAATTGATACAGGTGACCCCTCTACAATTTTCACCAACATTGCTGGTTTAAATCGAGTATCATAATTAATCTGAAAAGCATATCCTCCTATTATAAAGCACTCGTAACTCGTATCAATAATAGATCCACTATGAATATCACCACTATAAACTCTATTCGGAATTAAATTTGGAACAGATATTCCAAAATAATAACTTTCTGAATTAAAATAAAGTCCCGCTCCTACTGTTACAAATAATTCATTGATATCATTTTGTATTTTGACATCATTCATATCCTCTAAAATAAGTTTTTCTTTATCTACTTGAAAATATCGTCCTCCTAATTTTAACCCAAAAGCCAACCTCGTATCATTCGAAAATAAAACAGCATACGATGCTACAGCATCAACATAAATTTCTTTCAAAGGACCTATGGCATCATTAATGATATTCATTCCCAATCCTAAATTATTTTTACGCATAGGAGCATGAAAACTAAGACTTTGAGTGTGTGGAGCTCCTTTCAATCCTGCCCACTGAATACGTTCTACTGCCGTAATAATAGGTTGCCCTAACGCCCCAGTAAACGCAGGGTTTACGACTGTAGTATTATGCATATATTGCGTAAATTGAGGATCGTATTGTGCTTTTATTGTTACCGATAAAAATAACAATCCATACACCAATTTATTTAGGATTTTAAACATCTTCATAATTATCTTATTAAATAAATCCAACCTTTTCGAACATTTTCGTAACCTGTTTCATCTGTGAATGTCACTAAGTAAAAATAAACTCCTGTTGGCAATCCTTTTTGTCGATTTACAGTAAGATCTACATTAGAAAAACCATCCCATTTATCTGTGAGTTTATCAGGAGAATACACTAATGAGCCCCATCTATCATAAACTTCATAAATACTTCCCGGTGGATATTTGTCAGCACATTGTAATTCAAAAGTATCATTTACACCATCGCCATCAGGAGTAAAAGTATTGATTGTTGTATCACAAAAATCATCCATAATATCACCTGTAGAGCCAAAGGTTATTGCTAAATAATCATCAGGACGAAAAGCTAAGGATTTTATTTTTCCCTCTGTTAAATCCCCCTGTACTTCGGCATTTCCTAAATCCACCCATTGCTTTTTTTCCTTGCTCCAACCAACAACAGTAAGTTCTTTTAAGTCTTTAACTAAAAGTTTTATTTCACTATGTATATCCCAAGTTAATGTAACATCTGTTGCTTTTTGTCCATCAAAATCCCAAAATTCTAATTCACTAACTACCTTAACATCTCTAGCTTTTTTCTTAGTATCAAAAGCAGAAATAAAATAAGATGCAATACTTGGATCTTCAAAAAAATAAGCTCCTTTATAATTAGTGTCTCCGTTCGGAATAAACATCGGTCTTAAACGATTATCATCCCCAATAGGAAATTTATACTCATTATTATAATTAATTACAGAATTATAACCATCAACGTAGTGTTCATCATCTTCTCCTTGGTAGAATTGATGCCCTATAAGATCCATTGAAATAGCAGGTTCATCTCTTTGTGTCTCTATTTTTCCCTCAACAAACCAAAGTTCATTTTTTGCACCCACAGAAACTTCTAATTCTAAATTAGCATTCAACGTTTCGACATACATGTCATGGAATATTGGTCTATTTGTTCCTGAGATGACTAAATTTCCACCATTTACACTATAAAAATGCGCTTTTCCAAGATTTTTATCAAAAGTTCCATCATTAACTAAATTGGTATGAAATCCCACTTCAGCACCATCATGCATTTGAATTACTCCAGCATTTCGGATTGCTGTTTGAGAAAAAACTCCCACAGAAATAAAAAAGATTAAATATAATGTTCTCTTCATATAAACGTAATATGCTACAAATATAGCAAAAATTATTCCATAATACAAGAAAAGAGAAATCGAACTAACAATTTCCCTTTTTTTGTTTATTTTGAATTAAAACTATTGAACAAAAACAATTGTTTTATCATCAAAATATTTATTATTCATATTATTATTATACATTTTTAAAGCATCTGATTTACTAGTTGTTTTATAAATATAAATATGTCTTCTACCATCTTTTTTAAAGTATCCTGCTTTAAATCCATCTGCAGTAAGCTCATCAATAAATTTATCTGCATGAGGTTTACTACCACTAACCGAAACTCTTATATAATAACCTGATTCAACTCCATCTACAGCCATTTTATAAACTTTTGCAGGTTTTTGAACTTTTTCTTTTTTATAAGTTGTTGTTGTTCCCTTATCAAATGTTATTTTTTCAACGAAAACAGGATCTTTAAGCGTTTTTCTAAACTTAGCAAAAGGATCTTTTTTCTTTCTACCACTTTCTAATTTTTTCGGCGCTTTTCCATTGATTTCCTTAACTTGATCTTTTGCTTTTTTAGCCTTATAATATCGATCAATATAAATGAAATATAGTTTATTTCTTGGGTTATAAACATATCTTACATCAATATTTCTCTTCTTATATATTTCCATTTTTCTACGAACCTTTTTGATGTCTTTAAATTGATATAGACATACATAATATAAGGTCCCTCCTCCTCCTCCACTAGAGGTATCTTTCACTTCTACATATTTATCTCTCCAAGGTTTTGCTGTACTTCTTGGCAATGATGTATCTTTTTCTTCAACGTTTGTTTTTGCAACTGTTTCAGTTACAGGTTGGGTTGGCTGAACTGTTGGCTTTGGTGGAGCCACTACAGCTGTTTGTTTTTGAGATTTTAAGATAGATAAAACTTCATCAACTTTTCGTTGTAAGCCATCAATTTTTCGTTTAACAGCAGGATCCATTTTTTTAACTCTAGGAACATAAGTACCTGTCTTTTTAGTTCCTGTAGTTTTTCTTCGTTTAACTCTTCGAACTCTAGAATTTGATTTTTGTCCAATATTATAAATAATTCCTATTTCATTAGTTGCACCTAGGTAACTTTTACCATAGTTAAAACCAACAGAAATTTGATCGGTAACATTAACTCCAAGTCCTGCTTCTATTCCGAAAATATTATCATAGGCTACTTTTATCCAACCTATTCTTGGTAAATCTGCTATCATATTTGCTCCAAAACCGAACTTACCCGGTTGCTTTTTAGCAATAGCCAATACTCTGAAAGCCGCACCACTAAGGAGGCTTTTTCGTTCCTCCATTACATAACTATATCCTAAATGTAACCCAAAAATTTTATCAGAAAAAGCAGTTACCATTTTTCCTGATTTCATATTATAATCAACCAAATTTTCGAAATTCAGTCCAACATCAACTAAGCCAAAAGAATACGTTAGTGCTGGTTGTAAAATTACAATAGGAACAGTTTGATAATTTTGTAAGGTTTTATCAACAACATCTGTAAAAACCCTATGAGCTATAGCAGATCTTCTTGAATATGCTAAATTCATAGCGAAAGTTAGCTTTGAATCATTGTTCATAGTAACTTGTTTTGCAAAATTCGCCACAAACCCCAAATCTTTAAAAATACCTACTTCTTGCTGATATATTGCCGCTCCTACTCCAATATCTTCTCTCAACATTCCTGATGTAGTGAACATATACAAACTCGGAGCATCTTCGAATTGTATGTGTGAATTTCGCACCAAAGCACTCACCGCTATATCCTCTTGATGTAATAATGAATATGTTGGTATCGACAAAAATCTATTAAATTTAACAAAACTTCTCGAAGCAAAAGTACTGTAACTTCCCTCATTTGTAGTTACTTGACAATAAGTCGAAAAACTTAATAAAATAAGTAGTAAGGTAATTTTTTTTATCATGATTTATAATATTTCAATTGATGCAATAACATCATACTTATATAACTAACTTTTTTATATTTTATTATGCAAAAATATAACTTTTTTACTAAAGTATCTGATGTAAAAAAATATTTCAGTAAAAAATTTTATATTTTTGATATCTTTGCACGGAAATAAAAAAAATTAATTAATGTCACAAAAAATCACCATAGCAATAGATGGTTTTTCATCTACTGGCAAAAGTACCATCGCCAAACAACTAGCCAATAAACTCAATTATATTTATGTTGATACAGGAGCTATGTATCGAGCTGTGACATTATATGCGCTTCAAAAAAAATACATTGGTGAGACTTTTTTTGACAAAAATAAACTACTTAACGACCTTGACAGTATCAATTTATCATTTCAATATAATCCTAATTTAGGTTTTGCTGAAATGTATTTGAATGGTGTAAATGTCGAAAAAGAAATTAGAACTATTGAGGTTTCTAATTATGTAAGTCATATTGCTTCTATTTCTGAGGTACGAAAAAATTTGGTTTCGGCTCAGCAAGAAATGGGTAAAAATAAAGGTGTTGTAATGGATGGACGAGATATTGGAACTGTTGTTTTCCCTGATGCAGAATTAAAATTATTTATGACAGCATCTGCTGATAAACGGGCTCAACGACGTTATGACGAACTTTCAAATCGCGGAGATTCAGTTAGTTATGATGAAATTTTGAAAAATGTACAAGAACGTGACCATATTGATTCTACAAGAAAAGATTCGCCTTTAATAAAAGCATCTGATGCCATTGAAATAGATAATTCTAATTTAGGAATCGATGAACAATTTGAACTAATTATGAATCATGTCAAAAAAGCTATTCAGTCTTTGAAATAAAATGAATAGGTAATTTATACTGAACTTCAACAGGAATTCCTCTTTTGAGTGCGGGATATACCTTTGGCATTTTGTGAATTATTTTTTTGAACTCATCTTCAAAATCAACAAATAAACTGTCAAATTTTTCTGTTTTATGGATACTATCTAATGAAAAATGACCTTTTTTATTAATTTTTATAAATAAAACAATATTTTCATCGAATTCATCATCGAGACATTTTTGATATTTTTGTAATGTCTTGATTATTTTCTCACGCACTTTTTTCTCAAAACAAAACATTCTTTTTTTAGAATCAATTTCTTTACAAGTCTTAAAATACGGAGAACTATCAACTTTCGTATAATCAACATCCCCTAAAATTGTTTTAGGTTTAGGATTACACGAATAAAAAAATATCATAAAAAATAAGAAAAATCTAAACAAATTATATTTTTTTAAAAGGCTAAAATTACAAAAAAATAATTCTAAAAACATAAAACTATTTCTAAAATCATATTTTTACATATATTTGCTAATTAAACATAACTAAAAATGAAAAAAAACAAAATTTTTACAATATTAATAATATTTGTAATTGTATCGTGTAGTCCTAAATTAAAATTAACTGGTAAATTTTTGGCTAATTCAGAAAAAAAATATACTACACTTTTGATGAAAATCCTTTGAGTAAAGAAAAATTTATTAATTTAAATCAACAAAACTATAACTGGACTTACGATATAGATGAACTAAAAAAGAAAAAAATTAAACAATTAATATTTACCAATGACCTAAATACCGACATAAAAGATGAATACGCATGTGCACACAGAATTAAAATTGACAAAATATTAAAAAAAATTCAATAACGAAAAAGATATTGAAATTTATTCAGATATAGATGTATATTTTTACTGTTCTGATATGCCGCCAAGAGTAATTAACGAAGACTTATTAAAATTTCGAGGATACTATGTATTAGAATCTTTTAATGGTAACAAATACATGGTTAAATTAGTAGAAGACTCTTATGAAAACTCTTATGAAATATCAAGAAAAAATGAGCTATTAGACACAGAAACTGGTTGTTTCAAATATAATAAAAAAGACAATGAACTAATACTCCATGGGTATTACAGAAAAAATAAGGAAATTGGACTTTTAAAAGATATAGACGTTAAATACATATTTAAAATAACAACTAATAAAAACAATCAATTAGAGTTTAATTCAAAAAAATATAAACTAAGAAGATATTAAATATTTTCGATAAAAATTTAAGGATATAGAAAATGTATAAAGCAATTCAAATAGACCGAAAAAATCTTACTATTATGGGAGTCACTTTTCCTGATTTAGAAACACTCAATAGTACAGCTAATGCATTAGGATCAAATATGTTTGAGGGGTTTAAACCTACAAAAGAAATTATTCAAATTTACCTTGATTTAAAAATGGGGAAAATCACAAATCTTCAGTTGATAAAAAGTTTAAAGGAGATGATATGAGTAATAGTTATCGCTATGTAGACCCTGATTATTCTTATACAGACCCTAAAACAGGTATATTAAAAAATCTCGAAAATATTGTAGATGCTGATTTATTAATTCTTTTTGAAAGTTTAAAGGTCAGCATACGATTAGATGAATTACAAAAAAAACCTATAAAAATAAAAAATTCTCACTCTTTATTAGATATTCACAGACATTTATTTCAAGATGTGTATTCTTGGGCAGGAAAAATACGCACAGTAGAAATAAGTAAGAACGGAAATCCTTTTTTTCCTTTAAGTCATTTTGATAATGCATTTTTCTATATTGATAAATTAATTGCAGAATATCGTAAAATAAATGTAAAAAACATTTCTCAAATAGCATTTAAACTTGCCGAGATATTAGATAATGTAAATTATTTACACCCTTTCCGAGAAGGAAATGGACGAACTCAAAGAGAATTTTTAAGGATATTAGCCAATGAAAAAGGATTGATTTTAAATCTCAACCCAGCTGATAATGTAGATGTTTATAATCGCTATATGGAAGGAACAATCAATGGTAATGTCGAACAATTACAGCAACTTATTATAGAATCACTAAATAAAAAGTGATAAACCTAACCGTTAAATCATGCAAACAACAAAAAAATTAGCAGCACAAATTATTTTAGCTTGTAAACATTTCTCAATAAATCAGATCGTTATCTCTCCCGGCTCAAGAAATGCCCCACTAACTATAGGATTTGCAACAAACGATTTTTTTACAAATTATAGTATTGTAGATGAGCGATGCGCAGCTTTTTTTGCCTTAGGAATTGCACAACAGACTCAAAAAACCGTTGCTTTAGTTTGTACATCAGGTTCTGCGTTACTGAATTATTATCCTGCAATCGCAGAGGCTTTTTATAGCAATATTCCTCTTGTAATTCTGTCGGCAGACCGACCAAAACACTTAATTGATATTGGAGATGGACAAACAATTCGGCAAGAAAATGTGTTTCAAAATCATGTTTGTTTTTCTGCCAATCTTAACGAAGGTGAATTGCTAAATAACGGAGCTTTAATCATAGAGGCATTAGAACATACGATTCAGCAAAAAAAACCTGTTCATATCAATATTCCGTTTGATGAACCACTTTACAATCAACAAGATAGTGAACAAATGGAAGGTTTAATGGAAAATATCTTTCAGGTGCTATCAACCAGAAAAAAAACTAAAATAGCTAATTTGCACGATATTAATTTCCCTGATTTAATCAAAATTTGGAATAGTTCAAAACGTAAATTAATACTTGTCGGAGTAAATTATCCTAATAAAAATTTAAATCAAATTCTAACACAACTATCTGAAAATGATACATCTGTGTTAGTAATGACAGAAACAACATCTAATTTACATCACGCAAATAACATCAATTCGATTGATAAATTAATCACTAATTTTAATGAAAATGATTTTTTAGATTTTCAACCTGATTTATTAATTACTTTGGGTGGTTTTATCGTTTCAAAACGCATAAAACAATTATTGAGAACGCATAAACCTTTAAATCATTGGCATATTGATGAGTTTACAAAACTTGATACTTATTTTGCATTAACGCATCATATAGAAACAAATCCGAGTTTGTTTTTCTCTAAATTTATAGATTTTTCAGAGAAGGTTTCGAGCACATATCAGACAAAATTCACCACTAAAAAAGAGCATTTAAACACTCAACATCAGCATTTTATGACAGATGCTCCGTATTCTGATTTAAAAGTAGTGGAATGTATTTTAAAGCATATTCCAAATAACACACAATTGCAAATCAGCAATAGTTCGATGATACGATATGTGCAATTATTTGACATCAATCAAAGTTTATCTGTGTTTTGCAACCGCGGAACAAGTGGAATTGACGGAAGTACTTCGACCGCAATTGGAGCGAGTGTATTTTTCGAAAATCAAACAACATTATTAACAGGAGATATTAGCTTTTTTTATGATAGCAACGCCCTTTGGAACAAGTATATTCGAGATGATTTTCGAATTATTTTAGTCAATAATGACGGTGGCGGAATTTTTAAAATCATTCCCGGCCCTAAAAATAGTGAGGCACTCCCCTATTTCGAAACAAAACACAAATTAACTGCCGAACATCTAGCAAAAATGTTTAACTTTGAATATTCATCTGCTAAAAATTTAAAAGAACTAAATAATTGTTTATCAGAATTTTATGAACAATCAAGTAGACCAAAATTATTAGAGGTATTTACTCCTTCTGATATAAATGATATTGTACTAAAAAACTATTTTAAAACTGTAAAATAATGGAATTAAACGAAGGCGATAAAGTCGATTTAATCATCGGACAAAAAACACATTTAGGATACACGGTATTAATAAATGAATTTTGCGAAGGACTTTTGTATAACAATGAGATTTTCAAAGATTTAGAAGAAGGAATGAAAACAGAAGGTTACATCAAAAAAATACGTGAAGACAAAAAAATTGATGTTGCACTTCGTCCGCAAGGTTTTAGAAATACTATAAATGAGGATGTTGCAAAAATTTTAGATAAACTTTCTAAAAATAAATTTTTAATGCTAACAGATAAAAGTTCTCCTGAATCTATTAAATTTCATTTGCAGATGAGCAAAAAAGCATTCAAAAAAGCAATAGGAAACTTATACAAACAAAAGAAAATCAAAATTGAAACAGATAGAATTGTATTGATTGAGAAATAGTTATCGTGTTTGATCTAATTTCTTTTTTAAGGTTTCAACAATTCGAAATGTTGCAGGACAAATTTCTGTATTTTTTATCGTTAAATCGGAAATTTGTATAAATTTTTTACGATTTGTATGCGGATATTCTGCACAAGCCTTTGGACGAACATCATAAATAAAACACATATTATCAGACTCATCTAAAAAAGGACAAGGCGCCGTTTTCAATACATGAAAATCATCGCTATCTATTCTCAAATACATATTTTTAAAATCTACAACTTTCATTTTTAGATGTTTAGAAATTCGTTGCATATCTTTTTCAGTAAATATTGGAGAGGTCGTTTTACAACAATTTCCACAGGTAAGACAATCTGTTTTTTCAAACTCTTTTTCATGAATATCTTGCATCAGAAGATCTAAACGTTTTGGTGTACGTTTTTTTAATTTTTTGAAAAACTTTTTGTTTTCGTCTTTTTTCTGTTTAGCTAAACGTTCTATTTCTTGTATATTTTCGCTCATAAAATAAAAAAACTCTCAAATAAATGAGAGTATTTTAGTAAATTAAATTTAAAATTATGAAAAAATTATTTTTCTCCAGGTTTATGAATTGCTTGACGCTCCCCATTAACATAAGAAGCTACAAAAGCATCTCTAAAACCGATTCTAACCAATTCTTTACGTAATTCATGAGCTTCTTCTAAACTATTAAAAACACCAATTGAGTATTTATAATAGTCTGACTGAGTTGCTAAAACAGCTAATGCCTTAGATAAAACAGGGTACTTATTATCAGTAAAAGCTTTTATTTGAACAGAATACACTTTTTGATCCTTCATTGCCTCCTTAACATCTTGAGCAGCCGTATCTGCATCAGTTGTCTCTTCATATTCTTCTTCATCACCTGTATCTAAATCCTCTTCCAACTCTTCTTGTTCAGCACTAAGACTATCTATAACACGTTGTTTTTCAGCGTATTTTATCTGCTCAATATTTCCACTACCTCCATTAAGAAATAAATATAACGCAAAACCAATACCCAAACCACTAAGGATTCCAAATATTACATTTGTAAAAAGACTAGACTTTTTTTGTTTTGCTAAATCTTCCTCTAATTCTGTAACTCTATACTCATATTCTTGTTTCTCTTCTAAAGAAATATCTATTTGTTTTTGTAGAGAATCTAACTCTTCGTCACCTATAAATGGCATATTCTATACTTTTAAAATTTTTTGCTAATTTACAATTTTTTTTGAAATCAAAACATATTTTATAAAAAATTTGCATTCGAAAGAAAATAAATTTAACTTTACAAATATTTTTTACTCAAAAAACAAACTAAAGAGATGATTTCTAAAATCCAATTATTAATTACTATTTTATTTTTAAACAGTGCTTTTTCTCAAGGGTTATCTCCTGATTTTCATAAAAATAGAAGAGAAATTTTACGAAATAAACTCCCTAAAAATTCGGTAGCGGTAGTATTTGCAAATCCTATTAAAAACCGTTCAAATGATGTGGATTATATTTTTCATCAACATCCTAATTTTTATTATTTAACAGGACTAAATGAAACTGATGCTATGCTTGTTATCTTTAGTGATGACCAAAAAGATGAACAAGGAAAAAGCTACAATGAAATACTATATGTTCATGATAAAGATCCACAATATGCTTTATGGAATGGCGACTGGCTGGGTTCTAAAAATGCTAGTGAAAAATTAAAAATTTACACAAAATCTACAACTGATTTTATAGAAAACCCTATTGATTTTACGAAATTTGACAATATTTTCATTGAGGTTAGAAATAATTTAAAAAAACCTTTAACAACTAAAATTTTAAGCCTTTACAACCTAATCGAAAAATTTAAACAAAATTCTGGTTACGACAAGCTACTTTCTAATTCTGAAAGAAAAGTTTATAACATATTAAAAAACACGCCTTTACAAAAAACAGAAACTATAAAAAAAATAGCCACTGAAGCCATTCAAGCCTACCCCGAACTTAGAAAAGATAGTATTTTAAATGCTTTTAATAACGCTCAAAAAATGATTGATTACGCTAAAATCATGAAACGATTAACCAAAAAATTAAATCATAAAACAAAAATTAATCAAAATCTTAATTTTATTCTTGGTGAAATGCGAGAAATCAAAACGAACGAAGAGTTGAAACTTTTAAAGAAAGCCATTGATATTTCTGTTGTTGGACAAATTGAAATGATGAAAGCCATGAAGCCTCATATTTCTGAACGAGAAATTCAAGGAGTTCATGAGTTTGTATATAAAAAATATGGTGCCTCTTACGAGGGATATCCCTCAATTGTAGGCGCAGGAAATAACGGTTGTGTGCTACATTATATTAAAAATGACAAACCACACGCTGAAAACGGAGAACTTGTTTTAATGGACTTAGGCGCTGAATATAAAGGATATACAGCCGACATAACGCGAACAATACCTACTAATGGAAAATTCTCCAAAGAACAAAAAGCTATCTACGAAATAGTTTTAGAAGCTCAAACTGAAGGTATTAAACAAGCCAAAGTCGGAAATAGTTTTTGGGCTCCAGGGCAAATCGCTAGAAAGATTATCAACAGAGGGCTATTTAAATTAGGAATTATTGAAGATGTTGATGCCTCACATAATTATTTTCCGCATGGTACTTCTCATTATTTAGGTCTTGATGTTCATGATGCAGGAACTTTTCAAAGTTTAAGGGCTAATTCTGTAATTACCGTAGAACCGGGTATTTACATTCCGAAAGGCAGTCCTTGTGATAAGAAATGGTGGGGAATTGCAATTCGAATTGAAGATGATATTTTAATTACTGACAAAGGTCCTGTAAATTTATCTGAAAAAGCACCTAGAACAATTGAAAATATTGAAAAAATGATGATGCAAAAAAGTATCCTTAAAGATTTCATATTACCGAAATTGGATTAAAACAAACTAAATTAAATTCAATGAAATTAATTCTACAAATAGCCCTTTCTATATTACTCTTAAGTTGTAACAAATCAAAATTTGTTAAAATATCAGGAGAAGTGATACACCCTACACATAATTATGTAGTATTTACCAAAGATAAAATAGTTTTTGATACAATTTATCTTAATCCAGATAATCATTTTTCTGTTCGAATCCCTGTAAATAAATACAATATTTACGAAGTAATATATGGACCAGACTCTCAATATATTTATACGGAACCAAATAAAGAATTAAAATTAAAGATTTATTCAGAAAATTTTCATGAAAAACTTAATTTTTTCGGTGATTTTGTAGAAGAAAATACCTTATTGAAAAAAGCTTTTATAAAAGAAATGAAAAATTACACCTCTTTTTATGAGTGGTATGATTTGGATTATAATACATTCAAATCTAAATTAGATTTATTAATATCTGAACAGAATTTAGAATTTAATAAATTAAAACAAAAACCTTATTCTAAATCGTTTTTGGAGGTTATGGAGGTTATTATGTTATACACTCTACATGCAAAAGTAGAAGAATATTCATGGTTTAAATTACATCTTAAAGGCTCTCAATTAAAGATTGATCCCAAAATAATTACTGAAAATAGAAAAAAAATAAATTTAAAAAAAGATGATTTATTTTTACTTGAAGTATATAGAGATATTTTATTTTTAATTTGTGATAATAATGCTCTATTCAAAGGATATAAATTGTTATCAGATAATCATACAGCTTCAGCTCTTCGTACAATAAATCAATTCATAACAAATCCAAAACTCAAAGAATCTTTGTCAAAAGAATTACTGATTGGTTTTTTTAAATGTAAATACTATAACTCTTCCATTGAAAAAACAGTAAAAACATACGAACAAATAAATACTGAAAAAGCAGAAAAAAGTTTTATTTCAGATTATCTAAATGATTTAAATTTAGCAAAAAAAGGAGATTTTTTACCAAAATTTGAATTGAAAAATAAACAAGGTATCAAAATAAATTCTTTAGATTTAATAAAAAATAATGAAAAAGCTCTTGTTATATTTTATGATCCAAGCTTAAATATAAATCAATATTTTTCAAAGCACATCAATTGGCTTATTGATCGAAACTCAAAAATACCAATTACAATTATTAATTTAGGTGATACAAAAAAATTTATAAAAGGATTAAAAACTGATAAACAATATTTTTTATCAGAAAAAAACAAAAAATTACCATTCTTAAAAATAAAATCTTGTAGAGCTTTTTTTATTACAGATGGTCGTATTTATTATGATTACATCACTTTTGAAACTAATAATTTTCATGATAAAGCATGTGATTTTTTTGAAATAAAAAAACAAAACTGATAAGTTAAAAATAAACATTATATTTGCACAAAAATTAAACTTTTGGAATTAATAAAACTCATCAAGTCAAATAAAATTTCCTTAACAATTACTATATGTTATCTTGTTATTACCTTTTTACAACCATTAGTAATTTCAATGAATTTTTTTAATTTATCCTTATTTTTATCAGTTTTATCAGTAGTTTTATTATTTTATTTAAATATTTATAACTCTAAAAAAATAAATATTTGGTCTATTATAACCCTATCTGTAATTCTCATAGGTGATTTCACTTGTGTTTACAGCATTTTTTATCCAAAAGATAATAATATTCTATGGATTATAATAGGTTCTACAGTAATATGGTTATATATGTTATTGTTACATACACTCTTAAACCTAAAATATATAGATATTTTAAAGAAACATTTGTTTTTATTTATTGTAGTTGCTATTTCCTTATCTTTAGTAAATTATTTAGTTACCGAAGACACAAATGATTTCTTTTACGCAGGTTTAGTGATGACTTTGATAACAGCAATAAATTGTTATATTATGTTTGTTTCATTTATGCTTTCAAAAGATACATTATATTTGGTTTATTTTTTAGCCTTAATAGGTACTTTTGTAGCAAATGCTTTTTATGGAATTTTTGAATTTCATGGTGGTAACGTAATGTATATAATTTTGGACATATTTATTTATGATTTAGTTCAACTTTCACTGTGTTTAATCATGACAAAAAGAATGAATCCTGACGAAAAAATAAATTCTTAAAATGAAAAAATCGCCCAAAAACTTGAACGATTTTTAATTATTTATGTGAAATAAACTAAATTTAATTTCCAATCGGATACACTATTTCTTCTATGCTATCTGTATTAATTAAATTACCTTTTTTATCATATTTTTTTTCAATAACACCTGACTCTCCTTTTTCAAGTATAATATAACTTCCGTCTTTCTTAATGGTTTTTTCTGTACCATTCGTATAGATAATGGTTCTCTTATCTTTATCTTTGGGATCAAAAAAATCAGTAATAGATGCTATTCCTTCAGCTAAATTTTTAGTTTTTTTCCTTATAAGAACTTTTCCATTCTCAAGATATTCTTTAATACCTTTTATTTTATATTCTTTAAAACATTTTTTATTATCGTAATTATAACAATTATATTCATAAATCGTTTTTCCTTGTTGCTCTTTGATTTCGCCTATTAACTGATGTTCCTTGTTATAATTTCTTATTACTGTAGTTTTTCCTTCTAAAAAATGTTCTTCTTTCAAAAAATCACCTGTTTTATTGAATTTTTTTACTTCTATTAAAATACCATTTTTTACTTTTAATTTTACACGAGTTATTCCATCTTTTTTTGTGTAAGAATCTCCATCTATTTCACCAGAACTTAATGTAGAAAAGTAATAAATTTCACCCTTTCTTTTTAAAAAATAATCCCCTTTTGGGTGTTTTTTGCCGTGTTTATTTTTTATATAAATTCTCTTTCCAATACCATCAGCTTTAACACGATTTTCCTTTTTTGAAATCTCTGTTTGTCCAAATGCAAAAACACTTATTGTTAAAAATAACAATAATAACCCTTTATTTTTCATTCTATATTTTTTTATTGTACAAATGTACTTTTTTTTCTTAAAAATCACTTAAGTTTTGAGTGATTTTCAAAATTTATCATTACAAAAAAGCCACTGCGATTGCAATGGCTTTTAACTTTATAAATTAAAAATTCAACAAATGTCCTCCTTTTGGTGGAAGTGTTGTCATTTTTTTAAGTGGTGGAGCAAATTGCGTTAATTCAATTCCTTTCACTGCTTGTTTGTATTCTTCAATTGTTGGTATTCTACCTAAAATTGCTGAAAGTACCACCACTGGCGTTGATGCCAATAAAGATTCTCCTTTTTTACGGTCAGAATCTCGTACCACACGACCTTGGAATAAACGCGTAGATGTCGCCATTACCGTATCTCCTTTTTCTGCTTTTTCTTGGTTACCCATACAAAGGTTACAACCCGGACGCTCTAAATATAAAATATTGTCATATTCCGTTCTCGCCGAAGTTTTTGGGTCGTTGTCATCAAATTCAAATCCTGAATATTTCTGTAGCATTTCCCAATCTCCCTCTTCTTTTAATTCCTCAATGATATTGTAAGTCGGAGCAGTAACCACAAGAGGAGCTTTAAACTCTACTTTTCCGTGTACTTCCTCTAAATTACGCAACATTTTAGAAACGATTTTCATATCACCTTTGTGAACCATACACGAACCTACGAAACCTAAATCTACTTTCTTCTCTCCTCCGTAGTAAGTTAAATCTCTAATCGTATCGTGTGTGTATCTCTTAGAAACATCTTCGTTATTTACATCAGGGTCAGCAATCATCGGCTCATCGATAATATCTAAATCAACCACAAACTCAGCGTAATATTTTGCGTTTTCATCTGGTGTTAATGGTGGTTTTTCTCCTGTTTCTAACTCTTTAATTCGCTTGTTTGCTAAGTCAATTAAGCCTTGTAAAACTTGCTTATCATTATCCATTCCTTTATCAATCATAATTTGGATACGACTTTTCGCAATTTCCAATGACTGGATTAAAGTATCAGGCTGTGAAATACAAATCGATGCTTTGGCTTTCATTTCCGCTGTCCAATCTGTAAAAGTGAAGGCTTGGTCGGCAAGTAAAGTTCCGATATGCACTTCAATAATTCTACCTTGGAATACATTTTCTCCACCAAAATGCTTTAACATTTGGGCTTGTGTAGCGTGAACTACATCTCGGAAATCCATATGCGGTTTCATTTCTCCTTTAAAAGTAACTTTTACCGATTCAGGAATTGGCATTGATGCTTCTCCTGTTGCTAATGCTAAGGCAACTGTTCCAGAATCCGCTCCAAAAGCAACTCCTTTTGACATTCTTGTATGTGAATCTCCACCGATAATAATTGCCCAATCATCAACTGTAATATCATTTAACACCTTGTGAATTACATCGGTCATTGCTGGATAAACACCTTTTGGGTCTCTACCTGTGATTAATCCGAAATCGTTCATAAATTTCATTAATCTTGGAGTATTTTCCTGTGCTTTTTTATCCCAAACTGATGCCGTATGACAACCCGACTGATAACCAGCATCAACAATTGGAGAAATAGTCGTTGCTGCCATAGATTCTAACTCTTGTGAAGTCATTAATCCTGTTGTATCTTGCGAACCAACGATATTCACTTCCACACGAACATAAGAACCTGCGTGTAATACATTTCCTGATGTTCCTACGGCATTTTTGTTGAATATTTTTTCTACTGCCGTAAGTCCTTGTCCTTCGTGAGAAATCTCTTGCGATGGAGCAAAAACCGTTGGCATTTCAATACCTAATGTTTTAGCAGCGAAAGTTTGTAATTTTTTACCAAAAACGATTGCGTAAGAACCTCCCGCTTTCATAAATTCCATTTTCTGTGGCGTAAATGCCGAAGAAATATCTTTTACTGCTTTACCGTCTTTGTATAATTTTTTCTCTTTAGTATTAATCGTTAAGATTGTTCCTGTATCTACCGAGTATTCTTGCTCTAAAATAATATCTCCATCTTCATCATACATTGTATTTCCGTCTGCATCTTTTTTGCTTACCCAGTTTTTAAGGTCAAGACCGATACCTCCTGTTACGCCAACCGTTGTTAAGAAAATCGGAGAAATTCCATTTGTTCCTCCTACAATCGGAGCGATGTTGATAAATGGTACATACGGACTTGCTTTTTTACCAATCCACAATGCCACATTGTTCACCCCCGACATACGAGAAGAACCAACTCCCATTGTTCCTTTTTCGGCAAGTAATAATACTCTTTTATCTGGGTGCTGTGCTTGTAAATCTAAAAGTGCTTGTTGTTGCTCTTTGTTATGCTCAAACATACATTGTCCGTGCAATTCTCTGTCCGAACGAGAGTGTGCATCAGAACCTGGAGAAAGTAAATCTGTAGAAATATCCCCTACTCCTGCAACAAAAGTTACGACTTCTATTTCTTCATCTAAATCAGGAAGTTTTGTGAAAAATTCTGCTTTTGCGTAACTTTCTAATAAGTCTTTTGCAATTTCAGAACCGTTTTTATAAGCCTTTTCGATACGCTCCATATCAGCCTCGTATAAGAAAACTTGTGTTTTTAAAACCTCAGCAGATTTTTTTGCGATTTCAAGGCTATCCCCTAAGGCTAAATCGATTAAAACATCAATCGAAGGACCTCCTTTCATATGTGATAATTGCTCAAAAGCAAAATCAGGCGTAATTTCTTTAACTGTTTCTTTTCCTAAAATAATTGCTTTTAAGAAATCTGCTTTACCACGAGCAGCAGCGGTTGTTCCCGGTAATACATTATAAATAAAGAAATTTAAAGATTGTTCTCTATACTGATTATTTTCGTCTTTAATCTGTTCAACTAAAACTTTTAATAAATCAGCTCCATCAACAGGTTTTGGGTGTAAACCTTGACTTTTTCTTTCTTCAATTTCTTTAAGGTAATCGTTATATATACTCATAAACTCTTATTTTGTTAAGTTTTTGCTTAAAATGCAGTTACAAATATATATAATAATTCGAATTTTAAAAACAACATAAGTTATAAGCTTGTAAAACAAGGCTTAAATAAAATTATTCTAGATATGAATAATGAGATTAAAAGAATGAAAAATGATTTTAATTAACCCTTACTAGAATTGGTTCGTGGTCTGATAAATCCAAAGAATAATTTTTAAACCAATTGATAGTTAGTGACTTATCGATTAAAATAAAATCAATTCGCATTGGAAAATAGTAATTAAATGTTTTTCCGAAACCATTTCCAGCCTTTAAAAAAGCATCTTTTTTTCCTGTAAGTAATTTTCTATAAACCCAAGAATATGCAGTGTTGTTAAAATCGCCACAAATTATGCTTTTTCCTTTGAATTTCTTTTGATGATTTAGAATTACATTAACTTGTGAGGCTTGTTTTTTAAATCGATGTTTAAGTCTGGAAATTAACGATTTAGAATCTTTAGAACCAAAATTTTGTTTATCAAGCATTATCCCCAAAGATTGCAGATGAACATTGTAAATTCGTACCGTATCTTGATTTTTTAAAACATCAATAAAAATTGCATTATTCGCACTTTTTTCGAAATCTAACGAGCCTTTATTGATAATTTCATAATTGCTAAAAATTGCTTGTCCATGCTTTCCGTTGACATTTTTAGGAATAAAATAATGATATTTGAAATTTAATCTATCAACATAATTTTTATGAAATTCTTGAAAAGCAATAACATCAATCTTCTCATTATCAACAAATGAAATGATTTTTTGAGCAATACTATCTTTTTTGATTTCTTTATTAATATTTAACAATCGAACATTGTAACTCATGATGCTTAAATCATCATTTAAGTAATTTTTAGTATTAGAGATATTGTAAAAAGGAGTCGATAAAAAATAACCTAATAATAAAACTAAAGCTGATATAAAAACTCTTTTATCTAATTTTATAGCCCAAAATAGGATAAAAATAAAATTTAAGATGATTAAAAGAGGAGTTGTTAAACTAATCACTGCTGAAAAAGCATTTTTTTCAGGCGAAATATAAGGTATGAAAAATGAGCATAGCAAAGCAAATGCTATCAACAAATTCAATACAAAAACGATATTTTTTAGTATTTTTCTAAACATTACTTTCCTTGTTTAAATAAAAAATCTTTTTCCTCTTTGGTCAAAGCGTTATATCCTGACTTGCCTATTTTATCTAGAATTTCATCTATTTTTTCTTGGTTTGTTTGCGTTTCTTGATTTCGTTTTTGCTTGGTATTCGCCTTATAAACCGTTTTTAAAGGACTCTTTTTTTGAAATAAACTCTTAAATATATCAAAGCTAAAATCCTTATTACCAAATAATTTCACATATCCAAAACCAAATAAAGCTCCACCAATATGCGCTAAATTACCACCTAAATTATTATTAGCTGTTATCAATAAAACACAATAAGCAATCCAAAAAATGGCAATATGTTTTAGTTTGATATTCCCTATTAAAGCAAAACGCATTTCAAAATTAGGTAAATAAGTTGCTATTCCTATCAATAATGCTGAAACTCCAGCCGATGCACCAACTAAATTTACGGAATATCCTAAATTAGGAATCAATGCATAACCTCCTAGAAAAAATATTCCTCCTAATACCGTTCCGTAAAGATAAAAATTAATAACATTTTTACGAGAAAAATAATCTCTAAAAAGATGCCCAAAATAATAAAGTGCGATGATGTTTCCTAATAAATGGATAAAGTAATTATGTAAAAAACCATAGGTAATAATTGACCATGGTTTTATTAAAAATCGACCTAACTCTAATGAAAACCAATTATTTATAAAAGGCTCTTTGAAAGCCCAAAATATAAAAGACAACCCATAAACAGCTACATTAATATAAATAAGTTGTTCTATAATTCCTGCAGATAAAAATCGAGCTTTAATTTTTTGAAAATCATTCATAATCAATAGTATCTAAATCTTTTTTCCAAATTTTAATCAAAATAAATCCAATTAACATTCCACTAACATGAGCCATGTGTGCTATATTATCCCATGAAAATTCAGCAAATTCCATAGATATTTCGTAAATAATCAATAAAGGAATAAAATATTTTGCTTTTATTGGTACAGGGAAAAATAATAACATCAATTCTGAATTAGGAAATAAAACACCAAAAGCCATTAATAAACCTGATATCGCCGCAGAGGCTCCCACCATTGGTCCATTGATTAACGAATTTAATCCTCCTAATAAGCCATCAACATAATTTTGTCCTTGAGCAATATGTTTTGCTCCGTCAGTCATCACTAAATTGACCATATCTTCTGGTATTCCTTCAATTTGCTGATTAATTTGAATATATTTTACCAATAAATAAACTAAAGCGGCTCCAATCCCTGTTACAAGATAAAAAATTAGGAATTTTTTTCCTCCCCAAATACTTTCCAATTGCTCACCAAACATCCATAAAGCAAACATATTGAAACCAATATGAGCAATATCCGCATGCATAAACATATGCGAAAGAATTTGCCACGGCTCAAATAACGGACTTTGAGCAGAATGCAAAGCAAAAAGATTAACCATCATTTGCATATCTAGTTGAAAATGTACAACAAAAAACACTAATACATTAATGATAATTAAATGTTTTACGGTGTCTGTTATTTGTATTTGCATATTTTTTAATTTTTAAAAATTTTATCAATTTGCTCTAATGTTAGTGTCTTAAAAGTCAATTTACCACTTGGCGAAACCGTAGGCTCTGTACACGAAAACAAACGATTTACTAAGTCTTCTTGCTCAACAGGATTTAACTGTTTTCCTGTTTTTATACAAACAGATTTCGCTAAAGATTCTGCGGTTTTTGCTTTATAATCAAGGGTTGCATTTGGCAACTCTTCCTTCATATCAGTTAATAATTGCTCAAAAATCGTTTCTAATTCGCTTTCTGATAACAACGTAGGAATTCCTGAAATCATAATATATTCCATTGTAAATTCATCAAAAACAAAGCCAATAGCCTCAAGTTGTGACTTAATAGCGTAGATGTTTCCTATATCTTCTTTTGGTAAATTGATTTTCGTAGGAAATAATAATTGCTGGCTATTTCCATTTTCATTTTCTAATTTTGACAAAAAATCTTCATAGATAATACGTTGATGTGCAGCAGATTGATGAATTAAAACAATTCCTGATTTTATTGATGATACAATATATTTATTTTGTATTTGATATGTTTTTGGAGTTTTATTTAACTCTGTATCAAACAAATTTTGTTCCGTGTCAGTTTTCGCAATATCACTCTCTAAATCAGCATATAAACTCTCCCAATTACCTGTATCTCTAGTTTTTTTGAAATTACTATGTGATGGCTTTGAAATATTCATCTGTTCCGTATCATCATCCTTAAACGGATTAAAATTTCGATCTACCGTAATCTGTGGTTTTTGAGGAGTTTTATCTTTAAATTCATATGGTGTATCCAAAGAAGCATCTCTATTAAAATCAAGAACAGGAGCGACACTATATTGCCCTAAACTATGCTTTATAGTCGCTCTAAGCATCGCATATAACGCCTTTTTATTATCAAATTCTACCTCTGTTTTTGTAGGGTGAATATTGATATCAATGGTGTTTGGCGGAACAGTTAGATATAAGAAATATCCCGGATAACTTTTACTTTCAATAAGCCCTTCAAAAGCAGTTACAATAGCATGATTGAGATAATCATTTTTTATAAATCGATCATTTACGAATAAAAATTGATCGCCTCTTCTTTTTTTGGCAAATTCTGGTTTCATTACAAAACCCTTAACCGTTAAAATATCTGTTTCTTCATTAATTGGAACTAATTTAGTATCTGTTTTTGCTCCAAATATTCCTACAATGCGCTGTCTTAAATTAGAAGATTTAAGATTATATAATTCTCTATCGTTATGATATAAAATAAAACTAATTTGAGGATGAACTAATGCAACTCGCTTAAATTCATTGACAATATGTCTTTGTTCTTCCTTATCTCCTCCCATGAAATTTCTACGAACAGGAATATTAAAAAATAAATTTTTAACAGCGATAGATGTTCCTTTTGCTGTCTGAATCATTTCTTGAGAAACAATCGTATTTCCTTCATTTTTGATTGCAACACCTAATTCTTCACCTTCTTGTTTTGTTTTTAATTCAACATGAGCTACCGCAGAAATAGATGCCAAAGCTTCTCCTCTAAATCCTTTTGTATGTAAATCAAATAAATCTTTTGCATCACGAATTTTAGAGGTTGCGTGTCGTTCAAAGCACAGACGCGCATCTGTTGGACTCATTCCTTTTCCATCATCAATAACTTGAATTAACGTTTTACCAGCTTTTTTTAAAAGCAATGTAATCGTAGTTGCTCCTGCGTCAATAGAATTTTCAAGTAATTCTTTCACTACTGATGCTGGGCGTTGTACGACCTCACCTGCCGCAATCTGATTGGCAACATGATCTGGGAGTAATTGAATTAAATCTGACATTATTTTTTAGTAAAAATGGATAAATCAAAATCTATTACGTAAAGAAACAATAACGTAAGAATCACAACAATCAATAAAATAGTTCGATTAATACTGTAATTAGATGATTTCCATTCTGTTATAGCTAAATTGAATTTATTTTTAATATCTCCACCAAAGACACTCGAAAATCCACCTGTACTTTTTTTAGGAGCAGTTGCCGTACGAAACTCATCAAATTTATTCTTAAATTTATAAGGGTTATCGTCTCCTTTGTAATAACGTGGCGTATATTTGAATTGATTAATTTCTTTTCTAAAAACTTTCATAAATTATTTAGTATAATTTTCAAATTTAGTAATTTTAAATAAGCTTTTCAAATATGTTCATAAAAACTTATAAACTATCTATTTTTTAGGAGGAATAATTTTCACATCTTGAAATGGTATTTTCCCACGAATTAGCATATCAATTGAAGATTTTAAAACCTCTATTATTTGCATTTTTAATTGCGTTTTATGATATACTAAACTTACCTCTCTTGCAGGAACAGGTTCTTCAAACATTTTAAAATTCTCTTGATATTCTTCCTTAAATTTCAAACTGTGAAGATAGGGCACAATTGTCACTCCTACGCCTTGAACAGCCAAGCTAATTAAGCTATCTAAGTTATTAATTTTAAATTTAACAGGCTCATTATTAGCGTTATTTTCGACAAAATTATTTATAATATTACAAAACGAATCATTAGAAACTATTAATTCATTTTCATGAATATCACTTGGCTTTAAACACTCTTTATCTTTTAATATATGATGATTTGAAATTACTCCAACCAGAGGCTCATAATAAAGCACTCGTTCTTTTATCATTTCGTTGTTTAATGGTGTTGAAACCAAGGCTGCATCGATATGTCCTGCATTTAATTTTTGTATGATATCTTCTAAACTCAGTTCCTCTACAAAAAGATTTACTTTTGGATTATTTACTGTAAAATGATGTATAAATATAGGTACTAATGTTGATAATATCGAAGGAAGCACTCCTAATTTAAAATCGCCACCCACATAGCCTTTTTGTTGTTCAATAATATCTACAATTCTAGAACTTTCGTTGATAATAAGTTTAGCTTGTGTTACAATTTTTTCTCCAATTGGTGTAAGCTGAATCGGTTTTTTGGAGCGATTAAATATTTTTGTGTCTAGTTCATCTTCTAATTTTTGAATTTGCATACTCAAACTTGGTTGTTTTACATTACAATGAGCTGCAGCAGCAGTAAAACTCCCGTATTCAACAAGGGCTAATACATATTTTAGTTGTGTAATTGTCATTTTTTTAGTTTTATAAAACACTATACATTATCATTGATTTATCAAGTGTTTCTTGGAATTCTTTTAGAGGATTACTGTCTTTTGTGATACCACCACCAACATAGATACTAGCTTGATTATCATATATTTTCATACATCTTAAATTAACAAAAAGCGAACTATTTTGTGTGGATTTTTGTTCCGAAAAATTCAATTCTCCCAAAAAACCTGTATAAAATTCTCTGTTATACGGCTCATTTTTAAGAATAAACTGTTTTGCTTCTTCTTTTGGCATTCCGCAAACGGCTGGGGTAGGATGTAATTCCGTTATTAACTCAGATATTGAAGAATTCAAAACACCTGTTATTTTCGTTTTTAGATGTATTAAATTTCCTGCAAAAACACTTTCTACTTTTCCTTTTTTAACCTCGCTACATTTTGATAATGTATCAATAATATAATCGGTTACAATTTGCTGTTCTTCATATTCTTTATCTTCAAAAGGCTCCGTTTGATTTCCTTTATAAACTCGTGTTCCTGCGAGCGACATCGTTTCAAAAGATGTTCCATTTATTTTCAATAAGGTTTCTGGCGTTGCTCCCAACCACAAACCAATTTTTGGATGAAACCAAACATAAACAAAGGCATTTGGGTATTTTTGCAATAAACGTTTAAAAGTCTCAACTAGCTTAAAATCAGACACTTTAACATCTTGTTTACGAGATAAAACAACTTTTTTAAATTCATTTTTATTAATAAAAGTAATTGCTTTATTGACTAAGTCACAATGCTCTTTTTCTGCATCTGAAATTAATTTTTCTTTTGTAATTATCTCCAAATCAACATTTAAAGATAAGTTTTCGCTTATAAATTCAGATTTTGCATACGGAATTAAAATCGAGGATTGTTTATCATCAAAAGGAGCAAAAACAAAACCACTTTGAGAATAATCATCTATTTGAAAAAGCGTATCATCTTCTTGAAAAAAACCACAAATCGTAGAAGTTTTAGGTTTTCGATACACTACAAAAGCTTTATTATCAACAAAATAATCTTCTATTTTTTTAAAAATCATTTAATTTTTATTTAGCACAATATTAGTCAATTTAGCGATAGAAATCAAATTTTGATTTTCATCAACAACCTTAATTTCCCAAAGATGCGTTGTTCTACCTTTGTGAATAAATCTTGCTGTTGCATATACAAAACCAGATGTCACACTCTTTAAATGATTGATACTGAGCTCTAACCCTTTTGTAATATATTTTTCTCTATCTATAAAATACATTGAAGCGGCACTCCCTACAGTTTCCGCTAAAGCTGCCGTGGCACCTCCGTGAAGAATTCTTAATGGTTGGTAAACTTCTGGTGTTACAGGCATTTTTGCAGTTAAAAAATCATCTCCAATTTCAGTATATTCAATTTTAAGCGTTTCCATTAAGGTATCCTTATTCATTGAATTTAAGACATTTAGTATTTTTTCTGTTTGCATATTTAAACTTTATTTGTAATTTAATCGCCAAAATACGTATATTTGGCTAATAATTAAAAAAATAATGTACAAAATACGAATAATTTTAGACACTCCAAAAGATGTTTTTCGAACGATTAGTATCGATGAAAACTGCAATTTAGAACAAATGCATTATGCTATTTCAAATGCTTTTGGGTTTGACGGAAAAGAATTAGCATCTTTTTATAGAACTGATAATGAGTGGAATCAAGGCGAAGAAATCCCTTTATTTCCTGTTAGCGATGACATTAATGAATCAATAATGAGTGCTTGTATTTTAAAAAATGAACTCACTAAAAAACACAATAAATTGATTTATGTTTATGATTTTATGAACATGTGGTCTTTTTATGTAGAATTGATTGATGCCTCAAAAGAGTCGGTTAGCGAGGCGAAAGTTATTTTATCCGTTGGCAATGTTCCTGAAAGCGCTCCTGAAAAAGAATTTAAATCGGATTTTGATTTGGATAATTTTAACGATGGATTTGATGATGAATTCGGAGGTTTTGAAAATATTGATGATATCGATTTTGATAATTATTAAAAAACTAACTAATGAAAAAACTAATTTTGATTTTTATTTTAAGTCTTATTTCTTGTAAAACAGATAAAAAAAGATTGACAAAAATAGATTTAAAACCTAAGGTAGTTGAACAAAAAGATACGATTACTCTAAAATATGTTACGGCAAAATCAGGGCTTGTTTTCAGAAAAAAACCGAGAGGGAAAAAATTAGGAAAAATTCCTTACGAAACCGAGGTAAGCGTTTTAAAACATACTGGAGATTTTCAAGAAATCAAAACTAGTGAGGGCATTCTAAAAGGAGAATGGGTAGAAATTAAATATGATAATAAAAAAGGTTATGTTTTTGATGGATATTTAACTGACAATACCACTAACAATCTAAATATGGATTTTGAAGAGGCTCAAAAACTATTAAAAAATGGCGTTTGGGTTGCTACTGAATTTAAAAATATTTTAACACGCACAAATTTATATTCTGACGCTGGATATTACAGATATAGTCCTCATAATATTATTTTTTATGATGATGTCAAAGTTGCTTTTTGGTCTGAAAATCAAATGGAAGTAAAGAAATATAAACTTGATAAAAAATTCAGAATCAATAGTGTAAGGGATTATAAAATTGTAGCTTTAAGTGATGACTCAATGACCTTAAGTTATCATAATATGAAATTTGAGTATTTTAAAATCGATCAAGTATTTGATAAGGATTCTGACTTATTTGACCAAATTAGCAAAGGAACAGAAATCACATTAAAAAAATGGTTTTCAGGTGATTATATTTTCAAAAAAGATGAAGATGAAATCGAAATTACATTTGATGAAAATAGTGATATTCAATTTCATGCTTGGTATAAAGATTACAAAGCGAACATTTTAGTTGATGTTATAAAAATTAATAATGATTTATACTTAATCAACAAATTTGAAAATAACACTTATTATCTTGATAAAATAAAATTATTTGAAGATTTCAATGAGCCAGAAGCAATTCCTATTGGTGAAAAAGCGACCTTAAAAAGATTATAAGCTAGAACTTTAACAAATAAAAAAAGCAACCCAAAAATGGGAAGCTTTCCATTGGTTTAAAAAACCTGACGTTTAAAAAAACGCCCAACAACACAACTATTTATCTTGTTTTAAGACAAACAAGCTTGCAAAGCTATAAATATTATTTTTAACCCACAAGTAAAAAATATATATTTATTTAAAATTATAGCTCTAAAAAATAAAACTTTTTAGAGCTATAAAAATATACCTTATGGCAAATCTTCTACTGGTTGATTATCACTTTTAAGTTTATATAATGTAAACCAAACATCTGGGTTTGTAGCACTTTTTACTTTAAATACATTTTTACCATCTTTTTCGGTTGAAATATTTTTACACACATAAGGCGAATTCTGCTCAATGAAATTTACAAAAGACATTAATTCTTGATAATCATTTGCTCTTCTTCCATTACTTTTAAATTTGAATTCTAATTCTTCAAAATCCGTAGTAGCATAAGACATATTGAAATTAATCAAATGTCCTTTGAAACCTTCTTCATTAATAGTTTTGTTAAAAAAACTAATACCACTAAATCCCTCGTGAGTTAATCCAAATCTAACTTTATCTAATAATTTTCTTGTTGGGTCTTTTTTAGCAATCAAATCAGAAACTTCTTTAAATTTATTTGCAACAACTGACGAACAAACTTTGTCATTTTCTACGAAAAGTCCCCAAGTTTTTGATGCTAAATTAAACGGAAGTAAATCCGCCAAATGTATCAAAACTTTTCCGTCCTCACTTTTAAAAAACCTTCTTCTTCCTTCATTGACAAACTCTAAATTTTGGAACGTAAAACCATTTACTGTTACAGGCTTATAAAGATGCATACCTTTATCATTTAAAACATACGGAGTTGAATACGTTCTTATCTGCTTTCCATCGTCATATTCATAAGTAATAACTCTACCTGTAAGCCAAAGAAATGGAATAATTTCCTTATTTACTTCCATGTTTTTTAGTTGTATGGTTTTATTTTCCTCAGTATATTTAGTTATATCTTGTATTTTTCTTAAATAATCCAACATAGGTTCTTTCAACTTTATTAGCCTTGTGACTACGCCAAATTTCTTACCTTTAAGATACATAATACCATCTTTATAAGACATTATAATATACTCATCTTCTGTTTTATATTGATCCAGATTTGACATAAAAGTTGCTGTTGTAAATGAATGCACTATTGAATTATTAGTTTGAAAATTCAATACAGGACCTCCACTTGCCACTAATGAATACTCTGAAATCCCTACTTGATTATTAGAAGTAAAAGGCGTTATAAACCACTCGTGCATTACTTTAACTTTTTTAACTCCATTTTCTTCATAGAATTTAAAAGTCATCGTTGTTCCGCCACCAGTCATTTCTTTACCTCCATTATAATGGTCTAAATGCCAACCATATTTTGCTTCTTTTAATATTTTATCATATTTAGTAAGCATTTCTTGAACTCTTTGAGTTGCAGATTTTTCAAATATTTTATCCTCCTTATTGCTACAACTTGTTAGCGACAATATACTTGCTATTAATATTATTTTTATTATTTTCATAATTAATCCATTTTTGTTAAATCTAATGTGCTTAAATTTTTCAATCTATTTTGAATTTCAGACTTCAATTGGTCTAAATCAACATTCCAAACATCAAGCATATAATTTTTAACTATTTCTAACTTGTTATTTATTTTTGATGCACCTTCTTTTCCTGCTTTTTCAATAATTTTACTCCATTCCTCATCTGATGAAATCACATAGAACGATAATACTTCAACAAAATCTTCATTATATTCTTTTCGTGCATACGGTGATAAAAATCCTTTTTTATAAGCTTCTTCTTCTGATGATTCACTCCAACCACCACCTAAATAATCTTTACCACTTATTGTTCTAAATCGGCGTGGATAATCAACTTTATGATGCATAATATGAGAAAACTCATGAATAATTACACGTGAATAAAGTTTTGCTGTCTCCCCTTTATCACCTTCAAGAACAGTCATTTTTTTACCATTTACATCTTTTATAACTTCCTTAAGTCCAAATTTATTAATATGATAAAGCGTTATTTCTAAACCTTCCGTAGCCAAGGCAAGTATTTCATTTCCTCTTGCATCATAGGGCCCTGAACCGATAATCCTTAATTTTTTTGGAAAATATTTTTTCAAAAATCCTTTTGGTGCTATTTTTTTATAAGAATCTAAACAAATATATTCTATAATTTTTGCAACTTCCAACGCCTTTACAGGTTTTACAGGTATTAATTGAAAATCTTTTTCTCTATCTGTTTTATCAGCATCTTCAAATCTATAATCAAAATCAATATTATAAGGAATTTTATAATGTCTGTCTAAATATTTGTCAAATTCTGTTTTTACAGGTTCTTGCTCTAATGTTAATAACGTTTTTTCTACATCTACTTGGTCATCTGAACAAGCTATCATCATTGCAGATAACACTGCTAATGATAATATATAATTTATTTTTTTCATAATTATCTTTCATTTGGTGTTAATCCTGATTTTATAACCTCAATAGGTAACTGAACTGTTTTTCTCAAATCGTGAGGCTTCAATTCTTGTCCCTCCTCATACTGAAATCTACTTTGAATATTCAAGTATCTATATACTGGAATACCATAACGTCTTATATCAAACCAACGCTCACCAACGCCCAAGGTTAATATTCTTCTACATTGTAATACGTAGTGTGTTAAATTTTCTTGCGTTCCTTTTTCCAAAGAAAATTTAGGGCTTAATGCTTTTTTCTGTGTGATATAATCTTCTGTAGCATAACTTAAATTATCATAAAACTTATTAACATCATCAAGGGTAATATCATTTTTACCACTCTCTAAATAATTTCCTGTCCATAAATTCAAATCATCAAGAGCTTCAGTATATTTTTTCTGTTGAATACGTGCCTCAGCTCTAATTAATAAAGTTTCATCTGTTGTAAAACTTACATTAACCGTTCTTGATTGCCCTAATTGAGCAATAATATCAGTAAATTGGAATTTATAAAACTGAATAGGTAATGATTTTTTTCCTTGATATTCAATAGGTTTTATCCAGTATGTAAATCCTCCGACGTATTCTGTACTTCCATCATTTTTCTTAATTTCTTTTTTTTCTGTTGAAGAAGTTTCTCCCCACACATTTGTTCCCCCAAAAATACTTTCTTTTTTTGTTAAGGCATTGTTGTGTATATAACGAATGTAAGAATATTTCCCAAAGATATTTCCTGCTCTTGATTTTGTTGTTCGCAACATCAAATTTGCTCTATTATTTGCTTGAACAAAATCCATAGAAACGGTTTCAAAATCGTTAGGAGTTATATCTCTTGTAGCTTTCCAGTTTCTCAATTTTCCTTTCGGATTTTTTCCTAAAACAACACTTGCATATTCTTCTGCCTTATCCCATTTTTGATAATACAAATTAAATTTTGATGCAAAAGCATAAGAAGCTCCTTTATTAAAATGATACTTAGGTACTTCGTGGATGTTATCGTCTAAATAAGGTAAAGCATTTTCAATATCTTGCTCAATACTTTGATATACTTTTTCAACCGTACCTCTGCTATATTTAGGTTTTAATGTTGTTTCTGGCTGATAAACATAAGGAATACCTAAATCCGTATTGCTTGTTGCAGGATCATAGGGCTTTGAAAATAAATTAACCAAAATAAAATGAGCATAGGCTCTTGCCATTAACGCCTCTGCTTTAACACTCATTAAATCTTTCGGATTACCTAATTTTTCAACAGCACTAATTGCTTCGTTTGCATTACCAATAGCCTTATAATGACTTTGCCATACAAAATATGGACTATCATTATTTGCTAAATTTACATCTTTCCATTGTGCAATAGCGTCATAAAAACGATTTTCGCTAAGTATTTTTGCATCTGCAACGACATTGTCTGAAAATAACTCAGTAACTAAACTATAATTAAATTCAGGATAGGCAAATACTAATAAATTTCTAATCTTTTCTTTGTTATCAATAACAGTTCTATTATCTGGTAATTCATCTAAAAAATCATTACAAGAAATATTAAACAGCATTACAAATGCTATTGCAATATATTGTGTATATTTTTTCATCTCTTTATATTTTATAATCTTGCTTTAATACTAAATGTTAATTGTCTCGGAACAGGCATTGCTACCCCACCAGAATTTAAAAATTCAGGGTCTTGTCCCTTTAGCTTTTTATCATAATACAACAAGAATGGATTTGTCAACTGAAGTTTTAAACTAAATTTTGACATTTTTAAATTATTCAAAACATCTTTATCAAAATCATAACCAAGTGAAATTTCTTTTAATCTTACAAAATCACCTTTTGCAACACGTTCTGTTGAATAATTATATAAGTTGTATGTATTTACTAAATTATTATTATTCTTTAACATTCTTGAAGTTACTACCGCAGGGATATTCGTACGTTTTTCATCACCTGGAACAGCCCAACGATTTGAGAATTCTTTTGGTGTTGCAGTCAAATCAGAATATTCAGACCTAAACACAGGATTTAAACGCACAACATTACCAAACGAATATGTCATAAATACATTTAATGATAAATTTTTATATTTAAATATATTTCCTAAACTGCCGACATCTGTGGGATTTATTGTTCCTGAATATTCCAAAAATGCAACTTTTTCTTCATCTCTATCTTGTAGGAAAATTTTATTTCCTGTATTAATATTTCCTTCCGAATCCATAAATGTAGGTATTCCTATATCATTTAACCCTTTAAATGGGATTGAGAACATCGCTCCTGCAGGGTATCCTTGTTTTGATACTGAACGACCAATCACTAAATCCATAATTCGTGAATAATTATCTAATTTTGTAACCTTATTATTCAATTTTGAATATACGAAACTTGTATTCCAAGAGAAATTTTTGGTTTTAATATTTGCAGTATTTAAGGCAACTTCTAATCCATTTGATGACATTTCTGCAATGTTACCAAACTTAACAATTTCGCCTCCTATCCCTTGAGTAATGGTACTACCTATCAAGTCATAATTATCACGTTTATACCAATCTACCACTAAATTAATTCGGTCTTTTAAAAGTCCTAAATCAACACCAAAATTTAATTCTTTTTTCTTTTCATATGTAAGTTCACTGTTTTCTAATGAGGCAACTATTAATCCATTTTCTCTTGTTCCTTCAAACATTCTCAATGGTGATTTTGCTCTAATATCTGCTAAACTATTTGTTACCCAAGATGGTCCTCTGTCGGCAGTCAAACTATATGATGCTTTAAGCGTTAAATGCGAGAGTGGATTTAATTTTTCAAAGAAATCTTCTCTATCAACATTCCAAGAACCCGAAATATTCCACGTAGGCAACCATCTTGCAGAACGAGATTTTCCTAATTTATTTGTTCCTTCATAACGATAAGTACCATTAATGGTATATTTATGTTTCCACGAGTACGTCATATTTCCGAAGAATGCCACATTTCTATATCGTGTATTATACACATCATAATAATAATTATTATTTTCTAAACCTTGTTTAAAGTAATCTGTAGTATAAAAAGGCGTTTCACCATAAGAATATTGAAGTCCCCAACCGTCCATTGAATTTGCATTACGGTCTGTTTTATTAAGTTCCATACCTGCATAAACATTCACCGTATGGTCATCATTAATAGTATTTTTATATGATGCTGTAGTTCTGAAATCATAACTTAGCATACTATAATTTTTTCTTAAATAAATTCCTCCTTTTGGCAATAGCGAAATCGGATTTGCCGAAGGGTCGTTAGGGTCTTTATACAATAACGGATTGGCAAGGCGAATAGCATTTGAATCCATTGCTCTATATGAATTTGCCAAATTTGAAAACTCCGTAATATGATGATCAATATTACTATTACTATATTTTAACGCTCCTAAGGCTGTTAATTCTATTTGTGAATTAAATTTATAATTTATATCCGATTGAATTCTTAAATCAACCACATTAAAATCCATAAAATTATTTTTCAATTCGTGAAAAATATTAAAAGGAGCATAATCTCTAACATAATAAGCCTTAGGATCTAAAGTTCTTGATGTATTTAACGCATACATATATGGGTTAATATCCGAATCACGTTTTACCTCTCCACGAACAATGTCAGTACTTTGAGACAATGCGCCTGGTGCTTTTTGCTTTCGATACGAAGCGTTTGACAAAATACTGAATTTTAATTTATCAGATACTTTAAAACTCGTATTAAAGTTTGCTGTATAACGATTTACAGAACTTGACAAACTATAACCAGGATCAATCAATGCACTTAACGAAGCGTAATATGTTGCTTTTTCTGTACCTGATGACCAAGCAATAGAATGGTTTTGCACCAATCCTGGAGTAAATAATAATTTAAACCAATTAGTATTTCTCAATTCTGCCTTTCTTAAATATTGTTGTTTTGCTTTTGGAGTGTTTGGCAATACAAAATTACCATTACTATCAACGGTAGTTAATTTTTTATACATTTTACCGTAAACTCCACTATATCGAGCGTTTATTGTAGGAGCATATTGTAACCAACCTGCTGTTTTCAACTCACTATAGAAGCCCATTTGTTCTTGCGAATTCATTATATTATAGTCTTTATAATATGGTCTAAATCGGTAAGTAGTTTCATTTGAATAACTAAACGAATTTGTTCCTGCTTTACCTTTTTTTGTAGTAATTACGATTACCCCAGCCATTGCTCTTGCCCCATAAATAGAGGTTGCCGAACCATCTTTTAATACTTCAAAACTTTCAATATCCTCTGCACTCAATCCTGCTATTGCCGAACTAATTAAGGTTACAGGGTCTCCACTTGCCAAATCTCCTGCTCCTAATTCTACCACATCTTCCATTACAACACCATCAACAACCCATAATGGTTTTGACGCTCCATAAATAGAAGTTGCTCCACGAACCTGAATTTTTGGACTTGAACCAAAAGTTCCTGAAAC